>Ga0131853_10002877_pt1 | contig 30875 bp, 18 predicted proteins | sample TergutLab28metaG_FD_92764 | JGI IMG/M metagenome (GOLD analysis project Ga0131853, IMG submission 92764) | Labiotermes labralis P1 segment gut microbial communities from Petit-Saut dam, French Guiana - Lab288 P1 (version 2) (version 2) | ecosystem: Host-associated > Arthropoda: Insects >... | reverse complement strand
TCGTTCCTCCCCGGCTTTCCTTACAGACTGATTTCCTCTTCAGTCGAAGGGGGCGCTTTTATTGTGATTTAATGTCGCTGGGGGGGGGGGGGAAGAGAACCTAGACACGTCTTCGTGTAAAATGTCCGATATTTTACCCGATTTTAACTAAGTTTGAATTTTCTCGACAGAGTTTCATAGAAGGGCCCTGTATAAAATTACACGGAAGTCCGTCGAAAGAGAGCCGCGACGGTACATGCGGACGAACGGATATGACGAAGCTAAAATACATTTTTCGCGACGATGCCAATGCTCCTAATAAGGTCGGACATCACGACTATGTCGCACGCCACATCACAGCCGAATCAACCCCACAACACCGCAACCCTTACCGGTTTCTCGCTCTACATGACAACCACCCATCATCCCAACATTCCACTTACCTTATTATACCTTGTGTACTTGATATACTTGTAGTGTTTGTTCTCGTACTTGAAATCTTCAGGGGTGAACGTGTACTTGTCCTGTGGCAACCTGACATGTTTGTTGCTGTTGTTCTTGATGAGTTGCTGTTGTTGCTGTTGCTGCTGTTTCTTCTCCTTCTCAGCAGTCAGCTTATATTTGTTCATCAGATTGTTCAGCCTCTCCGACTGGCGCTGCTTCTTCCGCATGTGCAGCTCACTGTCTGGAACGTTGCAGAAAGCGTACAATATAAACACCGCATCAACTACACGGGAAACGGAATTCTTATTAAAGAAAGTAAACATTCTCAAACCTAAACACTGCTCCACCAATCACGTTGTCTATTGAGTGAAGGTAAATAAAAAAAAAACTGAGAGGTGGTGGTGGTGGTGGTGGGGGGGGGGTTGAGACACAGCAAGTGCAGCTCATTTGATGGCTCTAGTACAAAAGGAAACTAGCCAATCAGAAAATCAACAAAATAACACAGGATGGATACAGAATTTTTGGGGCAGTTGCAAGAATAAATGGAAGCCAGCTGTGCTAAAGTGACGTCCGGAATTTTTCAGCTCATATGTTAAGAGCCGCCGGCTCATTGTTAGGTTAGGTTCTGATACGGGCATATACACACGTGGTTATTTGTTCTTATATGAAGAAATTCAAACTGTTAAGTTATAAGCACTAACCTTCGCGTTTGGAATTTGACACTCTCCAATCTATATGGTCATGAGAATGGAAAATGGACATGCCAGATGAACTTTGAATTCTGGCCATTTCGCGCCGATGTGAGTTCTTCTACAAGACTGGAGTTGTGACAAGGTTTGAAAAACGTCAGAAACAGTGTTAAACCCAGGAATTTGATTGTTAATTTAATTATAGGACGATGTGACCCTGCAATGGCCGATTCACATTTTAATAACATGCCCCTTTAGGTATACCATATATATTCGAAATCGCTTGCTTTTGAAATGCATTTGGTCCAGTCGTTCTTATGTCCGCAGTTATTCTGGCACTTTCACAATAAAACGGATCTCCAGTCATTCTTGTACTTCCGTTCATTTTACTTTGCTCATTATACATACATTTTCCTAAAACCGATTCCTCGGTTGTCCCTAATACGCTGAGAAGTCTGAATGCACACGTAACAGTCGATAAGCTTCCAGAATGAGCATTCCCACCAGCACTCGTCCACCCACCTCTGAAACTGTCATCTGGTTCATACAGTTAAATCCAAACCGGAAAATCGCGTTCAGATGAACTCCACTGACTTCATACCCTTTCACAAAAACAGATTACGCATTTATTCTTTAGCTGTGGTACATTCCGTCATCCTGTCCTATCAGAAAAGACCCGAAAGTGTCAAATAACGCAAAAGGCAATTAACCAATTAGTCAAATTTTAAATGAAATATCACTGTTGCCAACATCTTGTCTACAATTGACTTTAACGTTGTTTTCTTTTTGTACTTTCCCTCGTACTTTAATAGTTTATTACTTACCTTTGCAGGGGCAAAATCCTTTGCAACCGACGCGGATGACGGTGTGATGAATGCAGTTGTGGTAGTCTAGGCGACATAAGGAGCTGTATGTTCTGTTGTCCGTGCCACACAGGAAAGTCGGCTTCACAACGGGACAAGGGTTACATCTCCTGTAACACAACGCCATATCTGTGCTATGTGCCCATACTCACATGCATGCAAAGGAGCCCTCGCACCACTTTGCACAACTATATTTCGTCAGGAATAGCGTCGATTTAAGAAGACCGCTCTTTCGTTTCAAGAAGCAGTTAAATTTAAGGCGTCCTTACAAACATCATAAACTGCAAACCCCAAAATAGTGTCACTCTTTGTTCACCGCACGTTGTGGCGGTCTGTCGAGGGCGCCGGAAAATCAAAATACTGGATAACAGGGAATTTGTATTCGCAGACTTACACGGGTGCTATATCGGTGTTTGACTGTATAAGGGGGAAAGGCGGTACAACTGCAATCATTCTTCACCTCGGCGCTAGACTGAGGTGAGTGGTTGGTCTCAAGTCCCAGCCGCTTTACACCCGGTTCCCATTAGAGGGGCCGGATGGGTTCCAAAGCCAACCCGGGCACTTTGGTAGTAGAGAAAAATCACGTGTTCCTACCAGGAATAAAACCAAGTTTTTTTTATCGCCCGGCCGACAGCCTCGATACTGTACCGACTGCGCCACAATGGCTGCTTACAGACAAAAAAAAATGCATTTTAGCGTCGCCTTTCTTTACAGGATTACTACAGCGTGTTTCAGTACAAAACGAAGAGACTGAAAGCAAGTGCCCAATCAACGAAATATTTGGACCTAAAACATAGTAATTATTTACCATTACTTTTATTAGGAGTTCTATGTTTCATACAGGTCATAGCTTACGTTTACAACGGTAACATCTAAAGTAGCATAAGGGGCTGGGCATGTACAGGACGAGGGTTATGAATGTATGTCTGATTTTGGTGGATAAACCTCGTGTAACATCCGATCGGAAGAGTGAAAATAACGCAAGTTGATAAGGGGTATTGCTGTGGGTATGGGAAGGGATTAGATCTGGCGTAGAATCATGTAAATTTGTGGGCGTTGGCATCAGCGGTGTTGGACCCTCGGATACTACTGTACATTGTCAGGTACATCTCGATATTACACTGTGACAGCAGCGCAGATTATCACTGACCTGTGACAGACAATTCAGTTTCTCACAGAAGTGTTGATATAGACTCAAATCCTCTGGGCTGCGACACGGTGTCAATAGGTAAGATAATACCGACATTTCGAAGGAGATTACTGTCTTAATATAAGGGACTGCTAAACCCTCAAGATGTTGGCAGCAAGCTTCTCCGAAGCTTCGGCAAGTATTCGCAACTGACAGGGCGTCGTGTCGCAGAAGATCCGAAAATTTAGCGCGTACCTCTTATTAAGAAGATTCGTACAGGCGAACTAATAATAATTTTGACTTTACGTCATATAAAATTTAAACAGTTTCTGATAATGCATCGTGGCGAATTCCTCGAGTCTGTTGAAGCATTAATGGAGGTGTGATGGGGAGGAAGGGTGTTTGAAGGGACCGGATGAAATTATGTAGAAAGAGTGTGACGTGTTCATGTTTCCTGCCGACACACTTCAATTGCCTCTGAGCGGGCAAGTGGATCTTTCCTGCTTCCAACAGACTCTCTGATCTTTTCTGCAAGAACTTGATAAAGCTGACGGTATACCCAACATCTGCACGTAAGTTATGCCATGGCAGAGTCCAAACGTGACCACGTAAACATCCACAATTTCAGCTTGCGTTGATTTCTTAACCCTTAAAAGAGAGAGATTAATCTGAATATTATTTAAAAACGCATTTCGTACCTCGCAGTGAACACATTACTAACCCCTTAATGCTACGAAGGGAACTAATCTCTGTTCTCTCTTAGATTCATACAAAACACATACGTACGTGCACTCTGTGAGAAGACTGTTGAGTTTCTGTACGTTAAACTTGGTGGTTTTAAAGGGTTAAATAAAGTATGATACTCTTGTGAAATCACAATTCGTTATGTTAATGGTGTCTGCGTCACCCTCTTCAACTTTTTACCGGATGATCAATTATCATGAAATTTGTTATGTGTGTCATATAACTGTATCCACCGCAGGGTCGTGCTAAGTAAACGCGGGTACAGTTAGTAATAATATGGCGCATGCGCAAACTTCAGAGTTCGAAAGTGAAGTTTTGTGTGTGTGGTAACTTTTGCACACAAAAAGTAAAAGGTAAAGCAATCCCTGTACACGCCTGTACAGGCACTTAGGGTGCCAGGAGTTTTAGGTACGCAGATTTCAAGACAATCGACATATGAAGGTGGTAAGGGTGTCAGCCATAAACACTGACCGCCTTTATCACTCGGGAAATATCCTCGGAACTGAGTCGACTCCAGGTCCGTAGTGCGGCCGGAAGAATTACGACAATGAAAAATTCCAATGACTCTATCGGGGATCGAACCCGCGAATTTTTTGTAGACTTTAACATAGCGTGCCAGGCGTTAGAAAGATTCCTTTCCTTTTCATTTTGGTGACGTTAAGTAACTGACCACTGGGGCAAAGTATGCGAGGTTAGGTACTGATTTGCTACAGACATACACAAACCTAATACACATTATGCTTGAAGTATATTCTCTAAGCGAACTATCACAAACATGAGAACAGTGTGAAGATCCGCCACTATACAAACAACCAAATATAATTTTTTGTACGAAATGATTGTTATTTCTAAGATAGACCTGCATCCTCAACAGCAGAACACGTAACTTTTTAAAATAAACTGCAAGCAGCATTATTCTTGACCTGTGAAGGCCTTGCAGGGTTTTGAGACCCCGAATTTATCCCCATCTAAAGCAGAAAGCCTCTCCTCAGCTTAGAATCACTTTTCTTTACACTTTCATATAAAACTTTCAGGGCTTCCAGAATAACCCATATACAAACGGCATGTTTTGTTTATATGATGCTCAACCAATGGGATAAGAAACTTATTCATCTTTGCCACGACAATGGAAAAGCAAAATGTAACCGAATACCAATGCAACTGGCACGTGTGTTGTCACTATTAATCAAGACATGTTCTTAAAACGGGCTGCTTACAGACAACTGTCTTCTGGGATATGAAGTCGTGTCCAATTTTCCTAGACTACTCCGAAGGTGCAGACAGTAAGTTCCTCCGAAAAGTTGGTACCTATACAAGAGTCTACACGATAACATATCACATAAGCAGGGAATCTTCATTCACACTTCTGTGAGATACCTCTAATCTCACACCTTCGTTGTTATTCACATTTCGCTTTGATTTCGTTCTAAAACTGTGTAATAATTAAGAATTTCAGGCCGCAGAACTTCCAGCAACGTCATAAACAAAATCTTGCACAACGTTATGGCACAGAAACCCCGGGGACCCCAGTTTGAGAGTAGCTCACTAAATGGGCTTATACTTTTCCGAACGGTTTACTGAAATCCGATTAAAATATTAGAACGAAGATTCAGGTTTCCATACTTTATTACGAGACTGAAGTGTATGTAGCACCAGAGCTTAAACATTCTCTTCACCGGCAAGCGATCATCTAAACAGCTTACACATTATAATTCAAAAGTAGCGTAAGTCTGATCTAATCCTGCCAACAAAAACAAAAATGTGTGTTATCCAGGCATCATTCTTGCTGTAGGTCAATAGGTTTAACAGAACTTATTGAAGTAGGTATGCCGGCAGGAAATAAGAAGATAAATATGAATACGTTGTTGTTAAGGGCTCCCGGAGAGTATTCGAAGTTTAGAGACAGGACGTAACAACAGGCTGCATAAAAGGTCTAATCAGGAGTTCCACATCTGGATAAGATTTTAGTCTGGGAAGCTCTATGAAATAAATACATGCAATTGTGAATTAGATAATAATATAAAATTAATTTTATATTGAAAGAATTTGGAGAGAATTCAACCAGTTTGGCACAGGCGTGAGTGACATGCTGTGATGAACAAAGTACTGTAATATGACCCAGGATGGCGTGTTCGACACAATGACTAGGCTAAGGGCTGGACAACCGCGAAATCACCATTCGATTCCTCTCAGGAGAAAGAGATTTTTCGCCTTCCCAAAATGTCCACACAAATCTGGGGCTCAACCAGCCTTCTATTTAATGAGTAATGAGGGGTACTTCGCCAGCAGCGGCCAGGGTGTGAAGAGAACGACTCACCTCTTTCTGGTGTCACGGCAAGAGTGGCGCCATAACTCTACTTCCCCATATGCTGTCGCAACGTGCACAGGGACAGCTTTATCTTGTTCTTTTAAGCACATGTACTTCTGAGTGCGTCACAGACAGAGAATTTCTCAACTAGATGAATGATATGAATTTATAAGGCACAGCCCTGTTCCACCGAATTAGTTATCCACTGCTGATTGACTGATTAACTGAATGACCGACCGACTGACTAATTATCCAACCAACCGACCGATCGACCGACCAAACGACGGGCCGACCGACCGACCAACCAACCAACCAACCAACCAACTAACTAACCGACCGACCGATCGACCGACCAATCAACCAAACAACCAACCAACCAACCAACCAACCAACCAACCAAATGAACAAACCAACAAACCAACCAACGAACGAACAAACAAACAAACAAACAAACAAACCAACCAACCGACCAATCAACCAACCAACCAACCAACCAACCAACCAACCAACCAACCAACCAACCAACCAACCAAATGAACAAACCAACAAACCAACCAACGAACGAACAAACAAACAAACAAACCAACCAACCGACCAAACAACCAACCGACCAAACAACCAACCGACCAACCAACCAACCAACCAACCAACGAACGGACCAACCGGTCAAACAAATAACTACATAAATAACTCAAAGGAACATAGTCTACATTCTTCCCTCAGTGTGACAGACCAAGTTTCACACCCTTACAAAACAACAGGCAAAATTGTAATTCTGTACGTCTTAATCTTTGTAGTTTTGGATATAAAACTAGAAGCCAAAAGATTCTGCACCGAATGAAAGCAATCTTTTTCTGAATATTATGCAGTCTTAGAGACGTCAATTCACCTTGATTACGAGGTGTCAGCTACCGATCCAAACATCAGAACTGCCTTATGAATTTTAAATTGAATCAAAGTACTAAATTTAATTAAATATTAAGTACACTGAAGACAAGTAACAGAAACAGACGAAAATCTGCTTGCCACATTCAAGATTAAATCAGCGGAAGCTACTGTGCACTAATTTGACACTTACACAGGTCGCAATTTAATTTATTTCTTCCTCGTGTTGTGAGCGCTGCTAATCACGCCCTATTATACTGTCGGCCGATGCCAACCGGGCGTAGTGCCGGCCAGAGTAACTGCCGACTGACTCCTGACTCATCGATCCAACGCACGTCGTGGTGCAGCACCGACATTTCTGCACGCCAAACATCAAACTACACTTCGGACCTCAGCTTCATTGCCCTATACGCAGGGGAAATGTGCGGAAGAATACAAGGTATATGTCTTATAGGTGTAGAAAGAAGGAGTGACATTATATGCTGTAACTGAGAACATAGGTTGTACGAGCCGTTGTGAGAACACAGCGGTCGCATAGCAATGTTAAAATATTGAGTAAATGTCTTGTGTATTGTTGGTAGTTTGAAATATACCCTCTGCAAGACTACGCGTGCTTTGAAAGTGTTTCAGAAGACGCAAAACTGAGCCCCGCACTGTACTTACGTTGCGTATTTCAATACCGGAGTATTGTTAAGAACCGGAACTTACGAAACAGACGTCACAAAACAAACGAATGTGGTAGACTGATGGAACTGGGTGTAAAGAATATTAATGTGTGGTCCACTGAGGATCCTTTCGAAGCGAGGGATGGCTTCATTTTACTTCTTAGTAAGAAATTCTAATGTTATGTCTGAACAGAGTACGCGTTCCCAGCCCATTTTTTTTAGCACTTTCGCATCCCTGCGAAGCGCCTATTATAATAGCTCAGCTCGTCCGTCCGTCTATCTATCCGTATGCAAGTAATTCGAGAACCGCTGAAGGGATCTTCCTGAAATTGAGTATATGACCATTTCATGGTACACAGTCGTCCAATTTCAATTACCACTTTTGATCAGATAACTTTGACTTCACGCGAAGCCCTTTTAAGCACTGCTGAGTATTCATAATACTTTCGATTCTAGCGTTGTTGCTAGGACGTGAGGAAAACAAAAACAATTTAGATTGCTTTATTTATACGATAAATTTAAATGAAAAATTAAACTGTACATTTTGAAATCACACACTTTTAACAGACCCTTAGTTAATATTTCAAACTGGGTCATTAATCATCTACAGACAGCACAGGGCTGAGTGACACAACTTATTTACCGGAACACTGTCAAATGTGTTCCATATACGGTATATGTAAAGATCTGAAAGGAGGTGTTCGTGGAAATATTCAGTGTCCTAACCCGTGACATGGCCTGAGAAGCTCTTCTTGTTACCCAGGCAGCCCAGCAGCCTGTTAGTCAGCAAATGTGAATTAATTACGGCACTGAAACTATAAACCAGTGAGTTAGGGGATTCGTTCATGCGTGCTTCATATAGCTACTCAGTGACATGGACTTTCAGCGAACAATATGAGGGTTTGTGAAGGCTGAATTAGTGTTGATGTTGAAGGTGACGATCTTGGGCTATATTAGGGTAGCCTTCTATCCTTGTATTTGCCTATAAGAACTTGTGGAACCAAACCCTTTGATGTGGGTGATATTCTGAACACTGTCCACAGTCTCAGGCTAACAAGAACCACAAGTTTCGAAGAATTGACCTGTCTCTGTATTCAGGCGTACAGGGGTGTCACAGAACCTACTGGGGGGAGGAGAAGACTCCTGAAAAAGAGCGATTGCCAATCACTGGATGGCGTCAAAGATTTTGTTGGAACCGACACTCTACTCTCAAAATACTCTACATATTCAAAGTGAGCGTGCATGTCTACGATACTATAAAATTCAAGTGACACACAATTAAGTTATTAGTAACAACAAGAAGATAAGAGAGCATCTTCATGGAAATATAAAATTCATATATTTTCTATGTAAACAACATAGATACATACGTGACAAGATGCGACAAACGCACTCACCACGTACGCTCTAAAAACTTGCAGATTCAACATAGTTTCAACCAGCGACCCCACATTTATGCACAAAATTTACAGATTCAACATAATTGCATCCATTGATCCAAATATCACTTCTTCTCCGCACAAAAGATGAACCATTCACACCGATGAAGAGAAACCCCCACGCTATTACATCCACAAATCTGGATAAGATAATTCTTCATCAATATCACTACTTACTTCTCTAGAAACATTATTCTGTTATTCTCCTGTTCTCCCTACATTTTAAACTTTATTACTTACAACTTTTAGCCTTATTACTTATAATATTTTATATTTGAAATTACATTTGTTTTTAATTCATAATATATAACATGTAAGCGAAATCTCGTACTTTATAAAGCACTCCTAATTTTATATAAAAATTTTTAGGGCTCAGCCTAAAATGGCTGTGTAAGAGAAGGCGAAACATGTTGCCGTTATAAATTATTTTATTATCTTGTAATTGTAATTACTTAATAAAAATTTGTGTTAGACTTTGAAATTATATATATATATATATATTCTATTGATCATAGGACCCTGTGAAAAAGACTCGCTTTTTCTAAGCATGAAATATATATATTCTCCGAAATGTTGTTTGTGTTCTAGCTTCACGCGATAGACAATGTGCGAAACATCAGTCACATCGTTAAAATGCATCATCTTCATAATGTTCTAAAGTTGAGCCAACATTTTGGAACTCAAAATCCGAACCTTTCAAATTCGAACCATTAGAACATGATAATAGCCTAAACGTAAAGGAGTGATTAGGGATAAAACTGAGCTTGGAGCGAGCGTCCAGTTTTACAACAGCGAGTGACTGGTTCGCTGAAGGTTGACAGGTGAAACTGTAATTGTCGGAGTAAATAAGAGATTGGACGTTAAAGACAATAAATAGAGTATTAGGTAGCTATGTGCCGCCCGCAGTTGTGCTGACCTCGGAATTAGAACGCACAATGAATTACGTGGAGACTTGTTAAAGGATTTAAACTAATGCGACAAGCTAATAGCTAAATTGACCAAACTAAAACCCGTTGTTTACGAATAGGATTATTGAACCAACACAACGCTGTACAGTGTTCAACGACGTGCTGTGACACTGTTAATTATGTATGACTCTGCGGATACAAAGCCACCGACACTAATTACTTCATTTACACGGCAAATCTTCCACCATACAAATATCTTCTACAAAGTTTTAGTTTATGCAGGTCACCATTTGCTATTCGTATCACATCAAAATACAGCAGTCAAAACAAGTGCAACTTGTCTAACTCTTTAAGTATTGAATTAATTAAATGTTAATTCAACTGCAACGTTATATAAGAATTCAGTTTCTTTTTCACAGTAAAACAGCTGTCTCCATTACATAGCCAACCGGTTAATGCTCTATGGGGAATTCATTACTATTTGTTTTGAAACTTATATGAAACGTATGAATAAGATGTGGATAAACCTATAAGGGGTTTTGAACGTGAAACATGGTAGAACTAATCAGTGATCTCGAAATGGTTAAGTACTTTCTCCTTCAGAGTGCTTGAAATCTGACATGTAAATATCTGGACCCTTCTTGTAATATATATATATATATATATATATTTACAAATAGTAGAACCAAAATTTAGCAGGTCATTTCAACAAATCATTCGCCCTCTCATTCTACACAAGCATTAAAATCTGTATTACATATCTGGAAATATTAGGCTACTGAATACGTCTTCCAAAGACCTTGTGTATTGCCCTCACACAGCTTTGAATACACGTATACTCAAGTGATACAAAATGAGGCCACCTGAATGAGATTTTTAGTTTCGGCAGTACGTAAAATTCAATGTGTGCCAAATTAAGACAACGAGATTTAAGTTCCAGCATGGAAATTCATTTTTCAGTTCAAGTTCACAATGTCACTGTGGCACGAGGGCTGTTTGTTCTGATAAAATAACATATCTTCGGGGCTTCGAATTCTGGTCTTGACATTCGCGCTTTCTTCGGTTTCTCTGCAAACAGAAAGAGTCTAACTAAAGAGTCTACTTGCGACAATGTGCTTGTACCTTGGGTTGTTTTACGACGAAGGAAGCTGTCCTGGCCTGTTTTAAGGCAACATCCTTTTACTTATTTGCTTTACTCAGAAGTGCAAACATTTTACAAAAATATAGATGTCATATAAAAATTTTAGACGCCAGAACGGTGACGTGACGGGGTTCCATTCTGAGGACACATAAATATTAGATGCCGCAGTTCAAAATTTAGCGGCCCGCGAGACTTGGCGGCCGGGACATTGCTCCACTGTGTTAACCGATACGAAGAATTCATTTAGGGTGTCCGATCTTCCAGGTGAGATTCGAATGTGTTACCCACCAAACGTGAGCACCCGAAACACACCGACCACAATACTCGGACTTACAGTGTATAATCCATTAAAACAGACATGGGCTTGAGCAAAAAATGTGACACTACCAGAAGAGCGCGTTCTACATACACAGATAACAGAGCGAACATAAATTTTGGAAATGCGTCTCCATTCAGTGGTCCATCTAGCGAATGCTACTTAGGACACTGCTCAATAAACATCTACGAATTTTTTTAATTAGAAGCGTAAACGAAAATCTGTTGAAGGTAAAACTTCCTCGAAATAACTCAGATGGGGATGGAATGTGTGGCTTACATCCTTACTTTGATATTCGGCACAATTAGGAAGGCAGAGCTGTCAGCTCTAAGCGCCAGCCGCACTTTATCCAAAGGAAATTCCTTGGCACTCATTGCTGTTAGAGGATGAGTGGATACCAGGGCTACTTAACGCAGACAGAAGGGTTAAGTCACTTGAAAAACTTCCAAGGACTCCACCTGTCTCGTGGCCCAGTGCCTCAACCAACTGTGCCACTACACGAAAATTTGTGGGGCAAATGAAATTACGGTTTGTATTAGCTTGGATAACTAACATAACAGCCTAAACGAGCACAACATTCAAACGACATAATCGCTGGAAGAACGAGAATAAAAGATAGCTGAAAACAACATGGCGTCAAGGACATAACGTGGCTGACAAGAGAACCACGTGGGTACCACAGAAAGCGGAGGAGGAAGAGAAAGCAGCAAGAGCAGTACTGAACAGCAATGAATAACAAAATATAACAACGCAGCATGTGAGTACGGAAAGTGTGGGCATAATTGTGTACTACATATACAATATAAGTACATATATGTACAAGAGCACAGTGAAAAACGACATAAGAAGACTTGTGGTACATCGTAGACAGACCACACACGATAACTTGACAACCTCAGTGTTCGCAGATATCACTGACGATGACGCAAAGAAAATATCGAAAAGCATTTGTCGAAAGACAGACATCTAGTGTCTAAGGCAGTTGGACCGCACATGCAGCCAAACCGGAATTTACAGCATCAATTACGGAAAGACTTTCCTTTCTTCTACAACGTCCAGACTGGTTCTGGGATCCATCCGACTCCCATTCAATGGACACCATGGGCTCTTTCCTAGAGAAGAAAGCGGCCCAGGTGTGAAGCTGATACCTCACACTCAATCTAATGTCGAGCTCTTCGTATCACATTGCTCAATTAAACACAGAGACCACACTACCTTACTATCAGCGATACGGCCACTTCTGCCAGTAAAGTGAATGGACAACGAACCGCCCTTGGTAATGACGACCCGATTCTCGACAAAGCCGAGAATTTTCTCTCTTTCAAAATAGACTGCCTATGGGATCCATCTAGCTGTCTATCCAATTGGTACCAAGGGCGTTTTCCCCGGAGGAAAAGTGGCCGGGGCGTCAAGCTGACCACTTACCTCCATCTACTGTACAGGTAAAAATGCATGGAGCTATAGGCCTTATTACACCTTCATACATCTTCACGGCGTGGTTCTGTATTATACTTTTGGCACCGGAATTTATTTTTTTAATTTTAGCACACCTGTATATAAAATGTGAATAACACAGGAACCAAATATGTTAGAATTATGAAACAAACTGCATTTTGAAGAGAAAAAAACGGAGAGTTTATACCACGTTTAAAATATTCAGTACCTATATTTGTTGAATAAATATATAAAATGCAACTTTAGAGGTTAGCGGTGCGGTACGACCACTATAGTTGACATTAAGCGTCAAAAGGTTAAATACATCAATAACATTATCTTTACCTTTTACCAGTCTAGCAATCCTGTATCTACTCCTGTGCATAAACGTCAATTGAATTACATTTCCTCACAGAACGCCTCATTGTACAAGCACTTGGTTGGCAGTATCAAAACACGGACTGCAATAATATCTACTAAAAACTGATAAACGTGTACCGTCAACCACAACAAGCTGTATTAGTCTCGCCACCACATGCTACGTGCTTCGGCCAGTACTGACCATTCTCAGGTATTAATTACACGTTATTTAAAACTCAAAATAAAGTTCATATATGCTGAATTTGATACCTCATAAATTGTACAATTGTTGTACCACAACAGGAAGAGTTCTACCAAAAAAAAATCTATGACATTACTATTAAAATTTTTTGGTGTGGTATTTAAAGAAATACGTGGTAAAACAATTCGTCACTCTGCTTTTTCAGTATAGTTAATTCGTGCAACAGTACACTCGTATCTGTAGCTGTATGTCGACCTGAAATTAACGGACGTGAAAATTAAGTATGCTTCTGTAAGACAGCGTAAAGACGTTGGGAATGTGCACTCCACTCTGCGTGTAGTACACCTCACCACTTGTTAAAACATGTACGTTTACGCTTTTCTGTCATTACAGACAACAGTTACGATTCGTTCAAACAATATAAACTCTTCGATCAATGTTCCTGTCTTGTGACTACAGATCATTCTCATGTCAGGGTGTGGCGCCTGAAGGGGACGGCAACTTCTCCGACAGGCGGGCAGTGCGCCGTGGTCTAAACACGTCCTGGTCTTCAGATAAATTCTCACGCGTGTTCGTCCCTTTTTCATGGGGGCGCAGTATCGTCAATTTCGAGCTAAGTGAATAAACCAAAGTGGTAAAGTTGTGCAGTTTAACACCAGAAAAAACATCTGTTATCCTACGTTCGTTATTTTACAAACACAGCAGCTATTTTATTTGTTAACTTGAGGGTTGTTTGACCGTACATCTTCCCCATGAAATAAAGTGAAATGCCAACTTGATGCAACTAGGTAATTTTATTGAAGTATACTTAGCTCGACATGTTTCAGGTACATACGCCCAACATCAGAAGCATTAGATGCTGAGTTGCAGCATATGGTTTTCTGCACCGAGTTTTTGGATGGGTGGTGGTCTTGAGAACCGCTGCTTAGGTCGTGTTTACGGTGCGGACGGTGCTGTGCGACTCGCATGGCACCATCCGCACCATCAATTTATATACTAAGAACAGCTACTATAAGGTACAGAGTCGAACATGGATTCATTAAGCCGTTACATGTAGTCAGATTCTACAGAATCTTATAAATATAATGTCAATAAATCAGCAGTTTTGGAAGTGTAATGGCATTCTCTACACTTCTGAAAATAACCGCTTACAATCTCACCACTTACGCTGTCTGCCCCTCAACGTAACTTCTGAATGCAATATGGGATTTCCAATAATTGTGGTATAATACCATCCAATGATTATAGACCACGCGTCTATTACAGTTCATAAAATCCATCTTCAATAACAGCGACAAAATGGCTTGCAAAATACGCCATTTCTTGGCAGCGAGACTAACTAAAGAAAGTGTCCATTTCGAGTTCTTTTGAACACAGCAATGAGGCGCCTGACTCCATAAATAGCGGGAAATTTCTTATTATCTGAGCAACTATCGGCTTGAATTATGCCACTCTGTTCTACATTACTCCGGACGAACCAAAAAATAAGCTATACTGTTACAACGCACACAACACCAGGTGATATAATTTAAGACTCAGTCCGTACCGCACAGTAAACATACAGCTTCTCGGCTATAAACACCAAACAATGCATGCTGTATACGTAAATAATCTTTGTTTATTCTAAGAACCAATAAAAACATAAACATGGATAATGTGGCAGGAATATAGAATCTATTCGTGCTAAACCTGGTGGTACATAAAACAACCACTAGACTTTGAAGGGTTAATCATTATGATATATAAAGACTAGGGGACCGCGGTAGCACAGTGGTTAAGGTGCTGTGCTACAAACCGAAGGTCGCTGGTTCGATTCCAGATAGTGTTATTGGAATTTTTCATTGATATTGATTCTGATCGCACTTGGCCCTGGGGTCGACTCAGCCTCTAACAGAAATGAGTACCAGAAGCATTTCCTGGGGGTAAAAGCGGCCGGTGCCTAGGGCTGACAACCTTACCACCATCCCGTGCCGTTGTCATGTAATCTGGGAACCTTAACTTCCTGGAACCCTCTCGGCCACTCCAGGCTTGTAACGGGACTGCTTTACCTTTATATAAAGACAAAACTTTGAATTGTATCACACTTTTTAATTTAATTCCATGTGACCAAATTGGGCGGTTATTTAAGACGTTAAACTGTCTGTCCGCAACACTAATACTTCTTTAAGACTACCAGACTGTTTCAAGGAAGGAATTTAAAAAACTCAGATACCTTACAACCAAATTACAACTCACCAGCTCCAAGACGCAGGGCCATGCTTAGCAGCTCATACTTTCATTTCGTCAAAAATACTAACATGTTATGTAAAACCCGGAATTTCATAACCGTATTCATATAAGTCATTCACTAAACTCTATCCCGAATCCATAAAATTAAATCCACGCCTTCGTGTCTGAATTCGGTCTGTTCTTTTGGAGCAGAACATACATGGCGTGAAACCAAGGAAATATCACAAACATTACCCTACAAAACTGCCACACGCATATGGTTATCAAGGAAGGATCAGTCATGGTATAAACACGGCACTGGAACAGAAGCAAAATTTCCGGCAGTGGTAGGGCACAAGCCCTAGAGCGGGGCTTTCTCTCACTTTAAATTTCTCTGAGAGATTAAGAGGAATGAAACAACAGACGACTGATGAAACAGGGATTGCTGTGCATTTTAAAAACTGCATTACAAATCACTTTTATAGAAGAAAAGGCTACACCTTCTTACCGCCAGATTTTGCGATTTTACAAGACAGAGCTACGAGGGACCACAAAACAGAATCATACACTGTGTGTTTTGAAGCTGTCACAGAGTTGATGATGATTAAGTCGTAGAAGATATGATGCCGTGTTTACTGGTAATTAGGCACTACCTCCCAAATGGCGGTAGCCAATTATAAACCAATAAACGTGTCCTACCTGAGAGTGCAATCCTCATATGAGTAGTCGTTCAAATCAGCAAAGGGGACCGCGGTGGCACAGTAGTTAAAGTGCTGTGCTACAAATCGGAAGGTCGCTGGTTCAATTCCAGATAGTGTCACTGGAATTTTTCGTTGACATAATCCTTCCGATCGCACTATAACCCTGGTGTTGACTCAGGCTCTAACATAAATGACTACCAGAAGCATTTCCTGGGGGTAAAGGCGGCCGGTGAGTAAGGCTGACACCCTTACCACCATCCTGTGCCGTTGTCATGTAATCTGGGAACCTTAACTTCCTGGAAAACTCCGGGCCACTCCATGCCTGTAACGGGACTGCTTTACCTTTCTAACTTTTACAAATCAACAAAATATTTTGGGCATAATTACTTGTATTAAAGATTGCTATTGAACATTTGGCAGACATAAACTTCAGATTTTGGCAACGTCCTATAAAAATTCACCGTTGTTTTAAAGGCCCGTGTATCAGAAAAAATTGCCCATCAATGCTTTGCGTAACAAATGAAATGCCGCACTGGGAAAGAACAGTTCGGCAGCCCAGTATGAGTTCATCGCTGCCCAGCCGACAGAACTGATCTTACAAGCAATTAAAAAACCCAGAGGCACAATCCAAGATAATTACGCATCGTTGTAACTTTACTTAGTGTTCAAAAGACACGAAAACAAAAAATGCTCCTTTGGGACAACAACAGCGAACTCTTTGCTACTCTCCTTCAATTTAATTACACATAGGACTTTTAATGAATTGGTGGTACTCTACTACAAATTGTGTTTCTGTCCCTTGAGGCAATTACATATAGGTACAGAAATGGAATGCTGGAACTCAGCTAGCACACTGTTTATACGCTGAATCTTGATTTATGACATGCAGATGGACAGAATAAACGTGACGGTCGAGTGACAAATACTCCTTGTACGTACCCCGAATGTCACGGTTTCAAAGCTGACGGAACCACAAGTTAGAGGAAATAGCACTCCTGGATCGTATTCCGGAAATAAAGGGTTCAAATCCCGACTAAACCACATATGCGTGTGGTTAGCAGTTACTCATTTCGGGGCACAAATCTGCGCCCGAGATAGGCTATCCTGAGATATGTAGGCCACTTTCGGGATTTTATTCAGTCTCTTCGGACAAATGCAGGGGATGGTACCTCAGACTAGGGTAAGAACGTTTCGTTCTACGTGTCCTGATATTCACTATTCGCTAATGAACAACGCTATAAAATCTTGGCAATCAAAAAAGGAGTCAAATAATCAATGAACAAGTAAATAAATAAACAAATAAATAAATATAAAAGGATTAAGGGTGTGTGTGCAGACAGTTCCCAAATATGCACTGGATTCCAGACAGGAAGAATCTGTGGATTAAAGGGAACATTCCACAATGAGGGGCTCGTAATTCTGTCTATTAACGGTGCAATATCTCACGGCTGCAGAAGATTAATCCCTTCAAAGTACATAATTTTCTTTGTAACTAGGTTACCAGTTGTGGAACACGCATGTCAAGTCATATTAGGACATACTACGAAAAACTGTGTGTACATAGTCTAAACGTGTGTAAACCAGGCCAGGGTGTTACTGGCTACGTAACCATGCTGATTCAAAATAAAACCGTACAAATGCTCCTGTAAACGGAATACAGAAGCCATTATTGTCACTTCTGAAGACTTCCTGTCGCCCGTCTCTATAACACCTTGAACACCATAACGGCCTTCACTGTCAGCATAATCTCCCTGTTAGCAACCGTTTGTGAAGGAAAGGTCTTAATATTGTTATAACCTGTGTTTGTGTTTGGTAATTAACTATTATTGAGGGCTCACACCATTTGGGGGGGGGGTACTAGTAGATGACGGGTTATGACGAAGAGCCAAAGTCTTCTGATTCTTGTATATAGTGTAATATATTTTGTACACAGAACATCGGGGAGTTTTAAGACTAGACGCTAGAATAAGTCTCCTTCCCGATCAGGCTAACAAGAGTGGAAACCATTACCCTTACAACATAAGCTTTTACTCCCTTGACAATATTATTAGCAATGCAGTAACATATTACGTGGTGCCAGAGTTAGGCCCTTCCGCACCAACGGGCGCAGAAAAAAAACGGGGAACATCAATTGCTTACCAAATCAAGGAAAATGGGATGGGAACGAAATGTACCTTGTACGGGATAGAGGAGAACGGCATAAAAATTAATCCGAAAAACTGAAGGGAAGAGACCACCTGGGAGACACAGGCATAGATAAGAGTGTAATGAATCTTAAATAAATAAGGCGTGAAAGTGTGGAATGGGGTCAAGTTATTCCGGGCAGTCCTGGTACAGGAACATTAAAACACGATAATGGACTTCGGGTTACACACAAGATGAGCGACTAAAACAGTGTCAGATGCTGAGCTCAATGAAATTACTTAGCAGGATTACAAGCATTAATTGTCCGAATTTCATGAAATTCAATAAAAACACAGGTTACTGTAAGAACTGCAAGAACTCAACAGGGATACTAACAAGGCTGTCATGCGAACTGGCAAGTATAAAGCAAAGCAAGGGTCTTATGATTATACACCCCGAAAAGCCCTTGCAATAATAACTTGGCCCAGAACAGAAACCAGCTTTAGGGTGTTTTGAACAGGACAACGTAATCTTGCTTTCCATAAAAAGCAGGGAATTCCTTGCTTATATGGGTGACTATCTGCTTCTTAAGTCCCAGTAGGTTCAGGTCTTTGAAACCTGCGTAACTTTAATGACAGAGAATAGTTTAGGAAATTGGAAAATAATGCAAATTGGTGACCGAAAGTACTACATTTTTATATTAACGTGTAGTAAACACAGGATTCTTATGGTACATTACCGCGTTCAGGAATGCCCGGCATTTGACGCGCGGTTACTGGTTACTGAACTGGAATCCGAATGTTAATGAACGTTTTCACAGAAGCCCGGCAAAGGGTCCGATACTCAGCCAATACACTCATACTACATTTCTCTAAAATCCATTCTAATATTATCCTTCCATCTATGGCTAGGTCTCCTAAGCATGAAAGTAATATGAGTTTTCAGGATCTCACAGCGATATTGCGGAACACAGTATCCCGAATTTTCACGCACTGTCGACTGGTAAACAGTGGTGTAGTACTGGAATGCACCGAGCCCTCAGGAAAATCGGTGAATGTTAATGCCTAGTCTCCATTCAGTCAACGCAAACAGTGTAGGCAAGTAACACTCAACCATTTGGACCGTCAGAAGCACCGTTGTAATTCGGCGAATGACATTTAAATTACGCTTTATTTTAAAAAGCCTCAAATATGTGATTAATTTCACCTCATTGTGGGGTTTTTAGATATTCACTTTGATGTGTGAGCCCTTTTACATACATTTATTTTGAAGCCTTGTCAAAAAAAAACCGGCAGCATATATGCCACAGTTCTTTATTTCTAAATCAAATACTATGGTCATTTAGGTTTAGGGACATTGTGTGATAAACCGGTACACATTTCAATTAACTTGATTGGTAGTCTACAATTTTTTCTCTAATTTCCAACAGTTCAACATGCAATTACTTTCAGGGCGCATTTTGTAAAATTAATTTAATTTAATTTAAGAGTAATTAGAGGGTACCCAACCTAGGATCTGCATTATGTTAATGTTGACCTCTGAAACGAGTGACATACAAATTTACAAGGTCGCCAAAATTTACAACTTTTGTGGCCATATTTCGTGCGAACTGCCCTCTATTCGAAAAATACATAGTGGAAAAAGAATACAACAATTATACTTACAAATCCAAATTCAACTGTAAAGAAGTAAAGAAGATGCTATTCTAACCTTAAACTCTTATGTTTGCGGTTATCTTTCCACTACTATTTTTTGTGATTAGGTATACCTGTCGACGGCCAAAAGAGGCCGAAACACGTAGTAAAAAATATAATAAAAATATCACATATATGTGGGCCGAGCTCAGTCGGTATAGCAACTGAGCTACGGGCTGGACGGTCCGGGATCGAATACCGGTGGGGACGAGATTTTCCGTCCTTCCAGATCGGCCCTGTGGCCCACCAAGCCTCCTGTAAAATGGGTACCCGGTCTTTCCCAGGGGTAAATTGCGGCCGGGGCGTGCTGCTAACCATTCACCCCCTTCTAGTGCCGCGGTCATGGAAGAGTAGAGCTATAACTCTACCCACCCTCTGGGCCACACCGGGCCTGTAACGGGAACACTTTACCTTTTTGCCATATATATATATATATATATATATATATAGAGAGAGAGAGAGAGAGAGAGAGAAAGAGAGAGAGAGTAAGAGCTGTGATTGACGGCATATTTATTCACCTTCTTTAATATGACTATTCATAGAACTGTGTGTTTTGAAATGCGCATGCGCCGTATTACACGTATATTGTCAGTTGTGACCTGCCTGGCTCTACCATATTTTCCCACATTATCTCATACAAGGCAAGAAGTTTTGGAGGAAAGAATTGTCGAATATAAAATGCGTGTTTTGATTTTCTCTGCAAACTTTTTATGAAACCTTTCTCGTTCGAATAAAAATTCAGCGAGATATCATAAAAATTACTCGTTATTCTTGTCTCATTGTAATGAAACGCGAAATTTCTCGGTGGATTATCGAAAAATTCTCACATATCAAATTTCACGAAAGTCCGTCTAGTGGGAGCCGAGTTGAACCATGAGGATGGGCAGACAGACAGTCCAGTCCTTACGAAGCTAATAGTCACTTTTCACAATCTTGCGGACGGATCTAAAAACGGAATTCACCTGCCGTGTGAGTTCATTAGCACTATAGTGGATTTTACGTACCGAAGTATTTTTTCCCCATGTCGCAACAGCGCCTAGTGGGGCAGGGCTTTCTCATTATCGAGGTTTTACAATCACACTCAAACACACAGCATTCGGTAGGACTCCTCTGTACAAGTGATCAGCCCAAAGCAGAGACCATTACCTGACAACACACAAAACTCCCAGGAAAAGCCATCCATTTCGCCGGCGGAATTCGAAAGCGCAATCCCAGCCAGCGAGCGGCCGAACACCCACGCCTTAGACCTCGCGGCCAGTGGGATGTTCCGAAGTATAACAACGAATATTAAAAATAGTTTAACTGGCCTGCACTTATTGAAGTAATCTAACTTTGAACTTTGCCCATCGTCTAACTTTCAACGCAGTACCGAGTTTACGAAGCAGGCTCTGCTTCTGTCTTCAGCTAAAAGGAAGTACCTAATCTGGTGAACTCCATACAATTAGCTATCCTGTTCTTTTGGTCTAGTGAGTGAGAATAGCTCTGTCTAAGCGGTCCACTGTATTGCGTGCTTTGTTTTCGCTTAAGACGGAAGCAGAGTCGGCTTCAGCAAAGTACTGCTACAGTAAAAGATGATGGACAAATCCGAAGACAGAATACGTCAGCGAGTCTTACACCAATGTAAGAGCGCTACAGAGTTGGCGTACGCTGAAGTGTCTACAGTACGTGGTATTATCAAGTGGCCGTGTAAAATAGTTTGGCCAATTGGCTTAGTTAAGCGGAAATAGGCTATCTCAAACATAGGGCAAAGAATGGTTCTTACAAATAGAGGAAACCACGGTATAGATGGATGTGAATGGTGAGCTCGACCCTTTAACCCCGAAGGCAAAGATCCCAATCACTCATTTGACGGAAAACGATGGGCCACATAACCTGTATGATTGTGAAGACGATAAAAATACGCATTTCCTGCATTGTGCAGGGCCGGCCTCAGGCCACTTGCACTGAAATGACGCAATCGGACACCGCGCTGATGGGGGAATCGCTCATTAATAATTTTTTAAAATAGGCAATATGACACCACACAAAGCTCTCGGACTGATTTTGTATTTAGTTTATGAGAAGATACTGGAAATTTTGGTGAACAAAAAGAGAGAAAAATGTGATTATGTTTGGATTGGTTTAATTTTTTAAAAAATTAAATAAATTATATGTTAGAGCGATAGTTTGATTAAAAGAAAAAATTGTAAAGATGGATCATTTTAATTTTTCGTCCAAACTTATTGTTATGCAGACTGCGTTTGAAATGTGACGGCACACGCGCAGAAACCAGATTCCGTCTTTCGGCGAAAGGTCGAGTCCTTTTAAATCGGCGGGGGCGTCAGTTCAGTCGACCACTGGCAGCCGAGGTGTGCCCATCAGCGGTGGTAGTGATACTAATATTGGATAGACCATGTTCCGAGGTAGTGTGAAGAGTACTGCCTACTCACTCCATTCGCCAGTTTCTCCTTCCCTTCCCCTCCCGTGCGTCACCGTGTGCCATCACATTTCAATTGGAGTCTACCAAAACGTTAGTCTTTCTCTCTCCCTCTCTCTCTCTCTCTGCACAATAAATTCTAGGGACCCGCCTCAAAGATGGTAATCGGGCCCCACGTTTACTAAGACCGGCATTGGTGTGGCGAATCGCACCCCAGACGACCTGCCCGTATCATACACAACTCACTGCAATGTCATCTTGAAATAAGAATTGTAAGCAAAACGGAGAGTGGCACCTCGGATGGTCACAAAGTTAAGAAGAGATGAAACTGTAAAGCTACAACAGGACTGTGTCAGTCCATGAGACACCAGTGTACAAGCACAAATGATAAAACATGCTGAATGACAGGGTGAAGATATTTATCAGAAATTTCTTGTGTCTTGCATTTATTTGTAATTCTTTTATTGCTCCTTCGATAGCTCAGATTATTGTACAGTTTCGAACGATACGATCTTTAGTAAATAATGAACTGGGGAAAAAAACGTGGAAGGAAGAAGATGTGGCCAAATTTGAGGAAGTCCTCCTGCTTTCGAATAGACGAACTGATAAGGAAAAAAAAAGAAGAAGAAATCAGTGTGCAGAGTCGGTTTATGACTCGATGCTAATAGCCCAGGCTTCCAAAATACGGAGCAGCAAATATTAACCACTCAGCCGCGACGTCTGTTTACTAACGGCTTCGGATCCTGCTGTAGATAAGAAACATGCCTCTATTTACGCAACGCTGTTCTATTTTCGAACCGTGTTTCGGGGAACACGAAAATCAATCGTACATAACTTCACTCACGTCGTGAATAGGAATCAATATTACAGGGGCCCACAAAACCGTACTTTACACTGTTATGGCATTTTGGTACCTCTATCTGTAACAACACTTTTGTTTATTTGTCGTATAGAGTGCGTTGTTCGAGCTCGCGTTAACTTCGGTGATGGACGAGAGGTTACGTGCAAAGTAAAGAACAACAAAAGGTTATAGAAGTGTCGTGCAATGTGACCATGACCCTATCTGACCCACATCAAATAAAATATCCAAATATTTGCGTAAGGAATCCTACAAGTGTGGTAACATAACTACCGATACGAAAAAGCTGAACACATTTACACTTTAACATACTGCCAAAGAATTTTGTGTATTACACGTACAGTCGAACACAACTATATTTTACCTAGTAGTATAGTAGGAATACAATTACATATGTTCGACTGTACGTGTAATACACAAAATTCTTTGATATTGATCCAACACAACGGGGATGACGCACCTCAAGATTAACATACTGCATCTGAGAAACTCATTACTGAACTTTACAGCTTCTGTGAATTTTCCTGCCTATAAAGCGGTAAGAATTAAATACCGTGACAGAGTGGCTAATAGTCCTGTTTCATATATGGACGATCTCCCCTGTCAATCCGGAGGTCGCTATCACTGATGTTACTCGAGATTTTCGAATATCTCCCCTGGGAAAATCTAGGATAAAATTGTAATATGGTGTCACAACACGTGCACATAATTTTTACTTTCTGCGTAATAACAGCGATTGCTATTATAAGGCCTAGGTACTTCAAAAAGCGTTATTAAAGCAATAGGGCTAGGGCCCCACAAGTTCACAAAACTTTGTGCTCTTTCTGTTTAAATTGACCCACAAGTTTCTTTTGGTATTCAACAGCAGGCTATTCGAGATCACTCAAATGCTACGAAACGTGACCACCGGCTTCCATCACTCCGAAACACAATCTTCTCTCCGGTCTCCTGATTACAGTAATTTTGGACGCAAGAGGGCAGCTAACAATTATAATACCCAATCACGGAGACCGCGTGGTCCAAGGCGTAGTTTTGAGGCAGCTCGATTGTTGGAACTGCGGGTTCAAATCCCGCTGATGGCATGGATGTCTGTCTGTTGAGTTTGTTGTGTGTTGTGTAGGTAGCGGCTTCTGTGGCGAGATGGTCACTTGTTCAGAGGCGTTCTACCGGATATGAGTGTCTCACTGTGGTACAGAAACCTCAACAGTGAGGCGGCCTGGAACACTCTTGAGCTTTTTTTTAAGTTCATAGTTCCGTGCATCATAAGTCTATATTAATAAAAATCCAACTAGATGCAACAGTATGCAGTCAGATTTATTTCACTGCAAAGTCACCGTACATGTTTCGGGCGTCCACTGCATCCATCATCAGGAGTACTAAAAACTGTAACCGCAGCCTTCTGTATAGGTCATAATATCGGTACAGCTACTTCCCTCCAACGTGGCCAGGTCGGAACTCCCAACCTGGCCACGTTGGAGGTAAGTAGCTGTACCGATATTATGACCTGTACCGGAGGCTGCGGTTACATGTACAGTGATTTTGCGGTAAAATTTATCAGACTGCATACTGTTGCATCTAGTTGGATTTTTATTAATACACAATTGAGCTGCTGCGAATATATATATATATATATGATTTCGCCAAATCCATCTTCCATATAACAAGACAAATTCACGATACAACAAATTCGCAGAAAAGACGGGCTAATGAAGTTCCTTCGATTGGAAGAACATGGCTACGAATTATAGATATGACACCTTCATACACTCTACAAAATTCATAACACTGCGTTTATAATTACGACTGTCCCCAAAGTGAATAATTTTTCAGACAACTGGCACTAATTGCACACATTCAGTACCATATGCAAGTATTTTCGGCTTACAAGGAGGGATTCTCATCCCGACATTTGTGAGGCCAAGAAAAATGTTACCACTATTAACGCTCTTCGCCTTTCGTATTTACAGAAAAAATTAATGCGAAATTTTGCTACTGGTAAACAAAAGATTCAGCGTGTAAAGTACAGTACTTGTCTGTTTTTTTGTTGTTGCAGGAACGGGTAGGATTAAATGTTCTGAAAACAGTACTGGTTATTCTGAGCGTACTGTATGTGGCGGTTGTATACAGTTTCCATGTAACCTATTGACACAGCGACTTTCATTAAATGGGCTAATTAATTCGAAATGAATAAATATTTCCCTCTTCACACTCCACCTAGCTGTCAGCTCGTGAACGGACTAATCCAGTGACACAACTTGTAAATAAAACTGTAGCAGTTTACGTAGACAGAATTGGATGTGTCACTGAAGTGACTGGCTAACGGCTGGGCGTTCAGAATTCGCACCCTGGCAGAGAAAGGAATTTTTCTCTGTGCGTCCACTTTCAAAATCTCGTCTAGAAGATATCGGGGACTCTTACTGCTGGGTAAAGCGATCGGACTTGTCAAGGTGCCCGCTTAGCTCCAGCGTGGATTTTCACCTCCACTCTACCCTGATATGTTCATGGAATGTTACTTAGACCCTAACATATAGAGCCATCTGCATTAACATTAATAAACCCTGCACTTTGTCCGCAAAATGTATTTAGTGTTTCACATAAATCTCAGAATAGAATGAGATTATTTCTACAAACAGCATTAACCGGCTGGTCCTTGTAATGGAGGAGCTCTTTGTTTCATGTTACATAGGAATTGAATTTTGAATATTATTAGTGAAATGCGTGCTGCGCAACAAGTCACCGGCCTATCAGAGAAGCAGCCTGCGTTCCATCCCGGGCGAGTCCATATGTGATCTGTGGGGATACAGTGGGAATAAGAGAGGGTTCACTCCAAATACCGCGGTTTTAACCTCTCATTTTTATCCACCTCAGCGTTTTACACTCATGTGCATCTTCAAAGTTAAGTTTCCAGAGAAGAACAAAATGGCGTAGCCTGGGGAGCTTTCAGTACAAGTGATGCTCTGTCGGAAATCGGGAAACATGTAGAAAGAAAAGTATTTTAAATGCTTCTTTTAAATGTCTTCTCTATTGTGTTAATACTGTACGTGAAAGCAAAAATTCAGTCTATAGGCCTACTCAACACTTCATTAAGGTAAGCTGAAAAGCTACACGTTTCGACGGAACGAGACAACCGTATAAAGAAGGAAATCATAAAGCTGTAGCCATACATTAAACAGTAAAACCTACGGCCGAGATCTCGTCCTTACAAGAAACATTTCTAAAAGTCGCGTTTCATGAAAATTTTACAATATGTAGCAGTATTGTAAAAACATTATTAACTACGATAAATAAGGACGAGATTTTGGCCGTAGGTTTTACTGTCGAATGTATGACTATTGCACGTATTTTGGCCGGCAACAGAACTTATTTTGCCGCTATAAGTCTCTTCAGGAGGCGAATTTTATCCAGAGCTACTAAAATTATATTATATAAGACACACATAAGACCGGTAGTGTCGTATGGAGCGGAAGTATGGACGTTGACGAGGAAAGAAGAACAAGCTCTGCTAATTTTTGAAAGGAAAATATTTAGCAGAATGTATGGTCCTAAATATGAAAACGGGGAATGGAAACGTCGGACGAATCGAGAACAAGAAGAGATGAGCAAAGGAGAAAATACAGTAAAATCCATAAAAGGGCAAAGGATAAGCCGGTTAGGTCACCTAGAGAGAATGGAGGAGGATAAGATGACCAAAAAGATGTTCACTCAAAAACTGGAAAGGACGAGAAGAAGGGGAAGACCCAGGAAAAGATGGAAAGAGGAAGTAGAAAGAGATCTTCGAGTGCTGGGAGTGAGAAGATGGAGAGAGTTGTGGCAGATAGGAAAAAATGGAAGGACATTGTTCGACAGGCCAAAGCCCACTGTGGGCTGTAGTGCCAATGGAAGAAGAAGAAGAAGGAGGAGGAGGAGGAGGAGAAGAAGAAGAAGAAGAAGAAGAAGTATGACTACAGCTGTATGATTTCCTCCTTCGTATGTTCCTGAAACACGCAGGCTGTTGAAGATTGTCTCGTACCGCCGAAACACGTAGCTGTTTAGAGTACCATAATAAAGTGCTGTGTGTAGACAGTGTTTTATTGTTACATATTAAATGCTTTTCATATTCGGGTGCCATCTGACAGAACTGTAGGAGGCGCAAGGTTATAAAAGGTAGTGCGTACAACTGGTACAGTGTCGATGTCTTGCAATACATCAACATTTCCTCTGTGCCATCATGCGTGACGTACCGTGCTGCGACGGAGACTAATGACCGTCAAGACGAAATTCGCTCAACCACGTTCAGTGCGTGTTCTAGACCTCAGTGTTAACTACATTTACTGAACACTTGGGAAAATAGACTATATATTATTTTTGTCCTTTGAAGCATGAAATTGATCTAAATATTCTATAGACATTGTTATTGCCTCACAACAAACACACTGTGGTAAGTTCACAAATGACCATTCATGTGATTCTGCATTCCTGACGCTCTAAAACGGGGTTTCCCAAACATTTTTGCTCGCAGATCCCTTTGGGCTTCGAAAAACAACAACGGATCCTCACCTCCTTGCTCTCGTAAATATATAATGTCCGGATGACAGGTATTCAGAATTAAAAATCTATTTCTCAGGAATGAGATTTGCGCTGTTTTGGGATTTTACACAGCCTATTATGGTGGTTTCTTACCGATGTTTTGGGACAACCTATCGGTTCCATATTCAAGGGACTACCATTGAAGATGGGACCGATAAGTTGTCCCGAAACGTCGGTAAGAAACTGACATTCTTTGTTGCACAAAATCCCACAAGAGCACAGATCTGATTTACACCGCGGCGGAAGCCTGAAATCACGTACCTCAGACTGATTTTAGATAATTACGAATACATAGCAGTAGCACGCGTAACGTTGCATAGCTTCATTTGGCCGTAATTAAACTGACTGTCGCTCGCTTCGTGGGTGCAGGAGGTTTCTTAATTAGATATTCTAACGGTCATACGGAATAAATACAGCGCCAATTAAAGAAACTCTGCGATTATTTAAAAAAATATTCCTTTAAAATAAAAAAATGGACTTCAAATAGCCATTACAGAAATGTATCCAAGGGAACTGGTCGCGGATCCTAAGTGATCGGCGATGCACATTTTGGGAACAACTGCTCTCAATCTATAATAATAGGTAAAGATAAAATGTTCCCGTTACAGGCCCGGTGTGGCCCAGAGGGTGGGTAGAGGTATAGCTCTACTCTTCCATGACCGCGGCACTAGAAGGTGGTGAGTGGTCAGCAGCACGCCCCAGCCGCACTTTACCCCTGGGAAGGACTCGGTACCCATTTTACAGGAGGCTGGGTGGGCCCCAGGACCGGACTGGACGGGCGGAAAATCTCGTCCCCACCGGGATTCGATCCCGGATCATCCAGCCTGTATTCAGTCGCTATACCGACTGAGCTACCCGGCCCATCAATCTATAATAAAAGTACACAAAATCCAAGAATATTTTTGTACTGTGTTCTAAACGCGAATTACATTAATCTTACGGTTAAAACGTATTGTTGAGCTGTCAAACTCAGGAAAAGAAACACAGTGGCTTTCCTTATTGTGCAGAATTTTGAAAGGAGTAAAATGTTGGACCAGAATGAAAATTTCTAATTTCTAATTTTCAGTTGTTACACCGACATCGCAGTTATGTAAGTAGCCCTAAAACAACGCACACAATAAGTTAATTATACAGTTCCAGGAAGGACAGTAATGACACGCGTGTAGTGCGGGTTTCTAAAATAAAATGAAACGTTCCTGTCTCCCATTTTTTGTCCTTTTTCCATTCCTATAAAATAACTCCAGCCCGATATCACTAGCTGTCCTTCTAGGAATATAATCTACTACACTCATAAAGCTGTCTGCTCCATCACACAAAATAAAAACACTAGGAAGTCTAATAAACCACACAAAAATTGGTCGTAAAGCGACGCGTCGTATCGGAACTTGGCTTCCAGTTGACAGGGCGCTGGCAGCAGCCAACTATGTCACAGACATTTCCCGAAGGAAAGATTTATTTCTATTACGTCCCTAGTCACATACTTCTCTTCTTTCTCTGGCACCTATGATGTTTGAGAAGGCAAACTAAGAGGTTTTCTCAGGGGAAAATTTACTGTGTTGGCTGCATTAATATGTGGACTATTTGTATTCGTCTAGCTAAAAAACCGAACAGTTATTTACCGTCATTTTTTCGGTGGTTATTAATTCACGTCGAAGTATTATGGGTGGACATTGACTATAGTTCTAAAAAAAACTATTGTAAGATATTTGCGGCAAGGAAAGAATTTAAAACGACCAAAATACGGATAGGGTACGAAAAATCAGTGGCGCAGTTGGTTGAGGCACTGTGCCACTATACGCGAGGTTCCGGGTTCGATTCCCGGTAGAGCCATTGGCAATTCTCAAATGACCTATTCTTTCTGTCCTCATTCGGTAGCCATGGGGTCCACTCAGCCTCTAACAGAAGTGAGTACTAAGGAATTTCATCGGAGTAAAGGGCGGCTGGTGCTTAGAAATGACAACTCTGCCCTACTAGTTGTGCCCTATGTCACGGTAAGTGCGGAAGCCAAACATTCTATCCCCCCCCCCTTCCCAGAGTCATCATGACTCGTTGCGAAAAGCTTTACTTTCACCTTTTGCAACAAATTAGTGCTAAAATTTGTACAGTGTATAGGATGGCTGGGCTGGTATACTGACTAGGCTAAGGGGTGGACGACGAAGGAATTGGAACGCGGTTCCAGCCAACAGATTTCTCTGTCCTCCAAAGCGTTCAGAGCAGACCTGGAACCCACCAAGCTTCCTAGTCACTTTGTACTGAGGGGGATTTTGCCAGAATGTAAATGGACGGGACGTAAAAGTAATCGGTAATATCTAGCTGGTAAAAATCATAAGAATGAATGGAACTATACCTCCGCTCCGCAACATGCTTTCATGGCGCTGTGATTAGCTCAGTACCGGAGAAGTTTACATCTTTACCTTTATCAATGCACGCAATAAACAACAGTGACGTAAAATCAGGAACTGAGGTGTGATGCTGCATCGCTGGTTGAGTCACTCAGCCAGCAACATGGCGTCACATCCCACAAGATGTGAATGCTAGACAATACCGCTTTGAGAACCTAAAATCTCGCAACAAGAACGTAAACTACTGCAATCTTGTATTCTGCTAATCTGTATAGTCGCAAAATATTGTACGTGAGAAATTAGAATCTGTTCGAATCATGTGCTGGTAGTACCACGATCAGAAAACAGCTTACTTCAAAATACTTTCTACTACCCGGGAATGATTCTGTTACCATACGTTTTGCATTCTCCGGTACTGACAGAGTCATTACACACACACACACACACACACACACACAC
>Ga0131853_10002873_pt1 | contig 30886 bp, 29 predicted proteins | sample TergutLab28metaG_FD_92764 | JGI IMG/M metagenome (GOLD analysis project Ga0131853, IMG submission 92764) | Labiotermes labralis P1 segment gut microbial communities from Petit-Saut dam, French Guiana - Lab288 P1 (version 2) (version 2) | ecosystem: Host-associated > Arthropoda: Insects >... | reverse complement strand
TATTCATTGTGTGGCCTCCCTTTGTTTGCGGTAATCCCGTCTTGTTGGTTTTCTTAGTATTACCAACTTTTCGGTAAATCCACGGTCTTACAATGTGGAGGTCACTTCATATTGTCTCGCAATTCAATTATACAAGTTGACGCAAGGTCAATGTCAAGGTATATGACAAAAGTTTTAATATAAAAAAGGCTCTCTCATACATGAGGAGACTCATTTATTTTGCTTGATTAAAATATGCTTCATCGCCCCGGTAATGATTACTGTAATTTAAAACATTGTATTCCGCTTTCCGAAAGTAATTTGAAAATTTCTTCGGAGTTTTCGTTTATATCGGAAATTTCAAAATACAATATGGTAATGTGGTGTCCGCTTTTTGTGCCTTTGACCACACGCTCGTAGAGTTCGGCGGTCAGATTTGGGGTTATTACTACGGCGTTAACGTAGCCCGTCGCTTCTGTCAGGGTTTGCGAAAGTACGCCGTGACAGTTCGGTTCGGCGTTTTCAAGGAAGTGTAATTCACTTGTGGTTTCGTAGATTATTCCGAAATCGGCGGGCTTTCGCGCATTTATTCTTTGTCCGTCTGATGTAATAAAATCCACGGGCATTTGCTTGTTAAGACAAAATTTCGCAACGCCCAGCGCGTTTTCAATCATGCCGTCTTCGAGAGCGTATGTTTGGCGCGGTTGAAGCTCTACGCGTGAAATATCTAAAATAATTGAAACCAAGTTCAGCGCATTGGATTGAAAATTTTTTACAAGCCATTCGTTGCGTTTTGCGGTAAGTTTCCAGTGAACGCGCTTAATTGAATCGGTCGGGAGATATTGGCGGATATCCGAAATTGTTGAGTAATCCTCGTCGCGCATATCGTGGCGCGAGGACGCTTGCGTCATCAGATTCATGGAAAGCGGGAAATTTGAAACGTCGGCAACTTGGGGCAAAGCCGTAATCATTTTCGCCGCGTCGAATTCCCGTTTCAAACGAAAAAGTCCCGTGATATCCGAAACCTGCACCGCCGCAAGCCCAAAATTATAATGTCCGCGAAATTCAATCACAAACGGAATTTCCAAGCGTCGTCGCCCGAACGGATTAATTTGTACATTTTGATTTTCTAAAACGCTAATCGCGTTTTCGTCCGCGTTTATTAGAACCTCTAGGCTTCCCAGCGGCATGGGCGTTTTATTATGTATGTCAACTGAAAGAATTCCCTCCGCGTTTTTCATAATTGTTTCCGGTTGAGAACGAAAAACACGCAACCCGCGCAGTAACGCAAACGTGATAATTAAACTTAAAAACGGCAACACAAATAAAACAACGGCTGTCAAATATAAAATCCGCTCTCCCGAAAAAAACGCGCCGATACATATACCCAAAAAAAGTGTAGCCCAAATAAATCGGTTTATGAAAAGCGTTGGGATTCTACGTTTTTTTTTCATTGCGGTGAAATTTCCGATATGGCAAATTTAAGCGCGTCGGCAAGAACGTCGTCAACGCTTATTTTTTTTATGTTTGCTTCCTGCTTCATTAAAATACGGTGACTTAATACGTGCGGCGTCATTTGAATTACGTCATCAGGGATTACATAATCGCGGTCATTGTACAATGCCCACGCCTGCGATGATTTATACAGACACAAACTTGCGCGCGGGCTTGCGCCAAGCTGAACGTCTTCGTGTTCGCGGGTAAAGCCCGTTACGTTCACTATGAATTTATTTATTTCCGGGTCGGCATACACTTGCTCTGCAAGTTTTTGAATTTGCACAATGTCTTGACCCGTCGCTACAGGATTTATGTCCGGTGTGCCTTTTTTGAAACGGTCAAGCATTTTTCTTTCTTCTTTTGAATCGGGATATCCCAGAGAAATTTTCATAAAAAATCGGTCAAGCTGTGCTTCGGGAAGTGCGTATGTTCCCAAATATTCCACGGGGTTTTGAGTTGCAAGCACCATAAACGGCGCGGGAACAGCGTGTGTTTCGCCGTCAACGGTAACTTGATTTTCTTCCATAACTTCAAGCAAACTGGATTGCGTTTTCGGGGATGTTCGATTGATTTCATCCGCAAGAACAAACTGGCTCATAACCGCGCCCGGGCGATATTCAAATTCGCCCGTTTTCGGCGAAAACGCGGAATAGCCCGTGATATCGCTGGGCATTATATCGGGCGTAAATTGAATCCGTTTAAAACTACCGCTCACCGAACGCGCAAGCGCGGCAACAAGGCTTGTTTTCCCAACCCCCGGCACGTCCTCAATTAAAACATGTCCGCGGCATGCAAGCGTTATCACCACAAGTGACACTGCATATTGTTTTCCCACGATTATTTTCTCCATGTTGCCAATTATATTCCTCATACATCTAACGGCATTTTCGTTTGTTTGAACCATCAGCCCAGTCTCCTAAACAATGCGAGTAGCCTTTCAAGGTCTTCGGTGGAATAATATTCGATTTCAATTTTGCTTCTTTTCTTGCCCGGGATAATATGAACCTGCGAGCCAAGTACGTGTTTTAATTCTGTTTCGGCGCGGCGAAAAGCTTTTTCGGCGTTTTCGTTTTCGTTTTTTTCTTCGGCGGTGATTTGTTCTTGCGCTGCTTTTTTTGCGGCGGCTTTTAACACCGAGTTCACCATAGCTTCGGACTCGCGCACGCTAAGAGATGTTTCTGCGATTTTTTCCGCACATAACGCTTGAAGTTCTTCGTCTTCAACGTTTAATAAAACTTTGGCGTGGCTGGCGGTTAGTTTTCCTTCGGATGCTAATTCCTGCGCGCGCGGGGTTAGTTCAAGCAAGTGCAGCGCGGAAATTACCGCATGTTTGCTTTTTCCCAGCTTGCCCGCAACATCATCCGGCGAAAAAAAGAAATCATCCATCAGGCGTTTGTAGCAGGTTGCTTCTTCTATTGAGGTTAAATCCTGACGCTGAATGTTTTCAATCAGCGCGACTTGCAAAATTTCCATCTCGGTGTAATCCTTGACGATTACGGGAATTTCCGTAAGTAGTGCTTTCCGCGCTGCACGATAACGGCGTTCACCTGCAATAATTGTATAATGCCCGTTTTCGTCCGTTACTAAAAGCGGCTGAACAATTCCGAACGTTTTCATGGATTCCGCAAGCTCGTCCAATGCTTCCTCGTCAAAATATTGTCGCGGCTGTGTCGGGTTTGGCTCAACCTTTCTGATATCAACCATAAGAACGCCGCTTGAAGCCGCGTTTTCTGTCTCCGCCGAAGAATTAACGCCGACGTCTTTTTTTTCTTCTTCTTTAACCGCCGCCGACTGAACTCCACTTATTAACGCTCCGAGTCCCTTTCCTAAACCTGATTTTGCCATTAGTTCACCAACGCTTTCTGCGGTTTATCTCCCAAAAAATTCTTCGCTATAACTTCTTGCGCCAGCTGCTCGTAGGCCTCAGCACCTTTTGAGGTTGGGGCATAAAGCGTTATCGGCAAGCCGTGGCTTGGGGCTTCGCTTAAACGCACATTTCTTGGGATAATCGTTTTAAATGTGTGTTCTTCCAAGTGGGTTTTAACTTCGTCAACAACTTGCGCGCTTAAATTTGTTCGTGAGTCGTACATTGTGAAAACAACGCCTTCAAGCGAAAGGCGCGGGTTTAGTTTTGCGTGTACTAAATTAACTGTATGCATAAGCTGTGTAAGACCTTCAAGCGCGTAATATTCACATTGAATCGGCACAAGAACGGTGTCTGCCGCGCATAGGGCGTTAAGTGTCAATATATTTAATGACGGTGGGCAGTCGATAAGTATGTAGTCATACAAATATTTTGCATGGTTAAAAACCTCGCGAAGGCGAAATTCACGCTGCGGCAAGTCTAGCATTTCTATTTCCGCGCCCGCAAGATTAATATTTGACGGCAACAGTTGTAAGCCTTCGATGCCTTCTATTTTAAGCGCGACTTCTTCAAGATAGGATTCACCAAGAAGAACGGTGTATATAGATTTTTCCAAGCTATGCTTGTCCACCCCAAAACCGCTTGTTGTATTGCCCTGCGGGTCCATGTCCGCAACCAAAACAGTTTTACCGGCTTGCGCAAGGCATGTTGCCAAATTTACATTTGTCGTTGTTTTACCTACGCCACCCTTTTGGTTTGCTACCGCAATAACTCTTTTCATGGAAGAAAATCCTCCTCTATCCCAAATTCAAATTCATTTTCCCTGTTTTCTTCGCGAACGCGCCGCCGTTCAAAAATTTCAGCTTGATTTGAACCCGCCACTAGAATCGTGTTTGTGTTGTCCAAAAAAAGTAAGTCGCGGGTGTCGAACAAAGATGTATATTCCCAAAGCGGCATTCCCCGAAAATTCATTGCGTGAAAACTTCGGTCACCGCCGGCTATTATGGAATTGTGTCCCATTCGCAGATGTGTCGCGCGCCGTCCAAGCTCGAATCGGCCGGTTGGGTTTCCGTTGATGCCGTAAATGTGTACCGTTCCGATTGGGTCTCCGTCGCCTGTTGTTGTTAAAAGCCTGTCACCCGTGGCAAACGCGAAATGCGTTCCTTTGTAAAATTCAATGTGCGTTTTTGCGTTTTCCAATTCGATTGTCCAAAGCTCGCGGCTTGCAGTGTGTCCCGGCCCCAGTTGAAAGCAAGTAATCCGTTCGGTTGTCGCTATAATTAATCTGTTGCCGTCCATAAATCGTAACGCGGTTACGAATTCCCCCGAAAAATCCTGCGTGGCAAAACGCCCTTGTTCTGTTCCCCACGCATCCCTTTGATTAATGTATCTGAATTGCACAGAGCTTCTTACATTAAAACTTAAATCGACAATTGTTATTGCGACGTACTTTCCGTCGGGCGAAACTTCAACATGTGTGGGTGTAACTAAATCATCATAAATATCCCAGTGAAACAGCGGGGTGCTTGTCTTGTGTTCGTTAAAAACGTAAATTCCGTAACCGCCTTCGTACTGCGCGATTACCGAAAGAAATCCTGTTTCGTTCACCCAAAAAGAAAGCACAGGGTTTTCAAGCGTAACTTGAAAGCGTAAACCGTTTTCGTTGAAAACGGAAATATTCAGCCCGCCGCGTTCTTCTCCGACGGCAACGTAATTTCCGCGTGCGGAAAGCCACGGGTTAATAAAATTTTGTGGAAATTGCCATTCCGTTACTTCGTTAGAATTAATAAAACGAACCATATCGCGTGTTACGTAATAAAAAAAACGCGAATCGTTAGAATGAAAAGCCGCGCCTGAATCAAAATCATACGTGAAACCACGCCCGGTAGCCATAATGCTCATTTCATGATTTGAACTGAAATACGGCAAGACAAAAGTATGCACCAAAACCGCCGCGACAAGAAGTGCCGCGGCAATTAATACTTTTGCAAGGACGGTAAGGCGGGGATTTTCATTTTCATTTTTCATGAAAGAAATATACCATTACCCCGCGCCAATGGCAATAACTCCTTGTAAGGGTTTGTAAATGGAAGTGTTAATTTTTATTTCTTCAACTTCCGTTCCGTTATGAGAAATAATTTTAAAAAGTTCAACGTGATATCCAATTTGTGATTCCATTTTTATTTGGAATTTGCCACGCGGGATTGAAGTGTCAAGAACTTCGCGGTATGGTTCAGGCGGAAGAACTTCTACCTGACGCACTTCAAAGCGGACGGTTCGCCCGTCTTGGCGTGTTTCGTTGCCATAGATGCGCACGTTTAATATATCATTTTTCACGCGGCTTGTTACAAGAATCGGGGACGCGGTATTGTTTTTGAATTTTAAATCGTAATAATTGCCCGCGACGGTTGCGTCATAACCAATATCTACATACGAAACCCGTGCCGAATGATTATGCCGCTGAATAACTTCAAGCTCCGAGCGAAGAACCGCGTTGTACAAAGTCGTAACGACTTGACAAACTCCGCCTCCGATATCCTCTGTGGGCTGACCTTGTACCAGAACAACCGCCGGCTCATAACCGCTATCCGGCAAATGCGCAGCTATTAAATCGCCCGCGGAAAAAACTTCGCCGGGATACACAACCGTATTATTAATTCTTTCGGCAGCACGGGCAATGTTTCTGCAACGTGCTTCGTCGTTTGGGCAAGCGCACGGCGTTTCAAACGCACCAAGAATTTTTGGCGTGAAATTAAAATTTGCTGTGGTGTACGACGGCTCAATTGTTACTATTTGCAGTTCAACTGTTCCGTCGCACAAGCTTTGTAAAACTTTTTGCGTTTCCGCCGCTGCCGCGTCAACATCTATTCCTTTTCCCGACGTTTCCTCCGTCACGGAAATCTCTCCGTCCTTTTCATGAAAAGCGGCATTCTTTACGGGAACATCAAGTTCCGCGGAAAGCTTTTTTAAAACGTCTTCCAATAAATCCGCACTGTAAATAAAAATCGGCGAATCAATTATTTCATATGTACCACGAAAAACCCGCGTCATTCGTTGCGAAAAACTTGGCGAATGGCTGTACGTTAACGCGGCATCAATCAGAGGCAAAAAATCAAAACGCGCACCGAAATCCGCAAAAATAAATTCGCGTGTTACTTCTCCGTTTACAGAATACCGTACAATACGCTTATCAATCCCCGGCTGAAACCGCTCCATTAGCGCGGAATTCGCTTCTGCCATGTTCATGCCACCAACCGCAACCTCGTGTATGTAAACATTTGTATAAATCCTGTCCGCCTCGTTCGGCGGGTCGCCCGCTTGCCACAAAATCATAAAAATCCCAAGCAACACAGCCGTCGTTATTACGGCAATTATTATTTTGCGATGCTTTCGCAAGACATGTGACATAAAATCACCCTTCTTTATTTTCATTTATTAATGTATATAAAAAAGGACGTGAAATATTCCTGTACGGATTATAATGAAATTATTGCTTGACTGATTCTAATAAACGGAGTTAAATTTGTTGTTGCAAATGCCGTTCAAATATGCTAATTCATTCGCAACGGCGCAGAAAATATCGACAAGGAAGTAGATTTAACAGGTACGCCAAAAGAAAGGTACGAACGCTATACAGAAACTATATGTACAGGCATAGCGGGAAAAAATAAAACAAATATAAGTTGAATAGTAACTAAGAAAAAAAGCAAAATAATTTTTCGCTTCGCTTGGGAAGCATAAATTTATATGCAACCAAGCAAAAGGCAATTGAGATTGATAGTGCCGTTGTTATTGAAATGATAAATTGCATTTAACGTACAACTCCCTCTAAGCGCATCTTATAAGAATTACTGCAATTTTCGACTTTATATGTAAGCTTGATTATAATGCAAAATTCGACACGATGCAGGAGGATTTAATCCTACATACAATAAGGCGTAAATATATAACCTGATGTAACGTTGCGCCCGGCTTTTTTCGGCGCGGATAGGGCGCATTAATACATTTTTGAAAATCTTTATGAAAAGAAAGAAAAGTTACAACAAAAAACAATTGCCATTACATGGAATATCAATAATAATACAAATTAGCAACACATATGCGCATATTGTTGTTTTTTGCATTCAAATTTTCATGAGGGGAGGATTTATGTAAGTCAAATAAAAATAGCCGTTCACGAAAACGGCAACCAAAAAAATTTATAGGAGGAATTTTTATGCGTAAGAAAGTAATTCTATTATTGGTTGTGATGCTGATATTAGTGCCAATTGCAATATTTGCGGCATCTTCAGACGGTTACAAGAGTGAAGCTGACGCATTGGGTTACATGAGTGAAGCTGAAGCATTGGCAGAACGTATCCGACTAGAGGAGGACAGTGGACGTACTCGCATACAAGGTGTGAGGATTCCTTCCGAACCCGTTCAAATTGATGTTGTCGCGTTGGAAGATGAATCAGAAGCATTGGCAGAACGTATCCGGCTGGAAGAGCGTACTGAACAAACAGTAGAGTCAATAGGTTGCACATTTCCTCACCTTTTTCATGATTGGGGTGCATGGATTGGTTGGTATCAATGGGGAAGCATTTGGCATCACTCCACACAATGTGGGGTACCGGGGGTTTTCTGTCACCGTGAAGAAGGTAGACATCGTATTTGTCGAAGATGTAACGATTGGCAACCTGAAGAACGTCTTAATACGCAATTTCAATGCAGATAAATACAAATTGCGGTTTCTTAACCTAAGTTGGGCAAAAATCATTATCCCACTAAAAAACGCCACTGCTACTTTTTCGTTCACCGTGGCGTTGCAAAAACGTGGGGATTAGGAGGAACTTTAAATGCGTAAAAAAGTATTAGTTGTTTTATTTACTACTCTTGTCTTAGCTTTAAGTATGTCTTTTACCGTGCTGGCATCAAACGAAGAAGGGGAATTTTTTTCACTCAAAGTAGAGCCTGCTCCCTCACTAACATTTGAACAAATAGCTGAATTTTCCGGCATTCACGATAAAGAATTGCTTGAAAATATCTATCGTGTTTTTTCACTGCCCGACGACGAGATAACAAGGTTGTATGAGCCATATACCCAAGCCTTCGACACCGTAAGGTCACAGTATAATATTGTGTCTGTCCGACCGTTTTCGTTGTCTGATGAAAGAGGTACATGTACTCAATTGAACAGGTTCGGCATGGCAATGGGCATTGTAACAGATACGCCGGAGGAACTTGCATCACGTTTAACGGTAGATGTTGAAAGAATTTTATCTTATGAAAAGACACTTGAACTTGACGCAATAGTATCCAATGAACTTGCCGTTTCCGAATTCATAAGCGAAGAAGAATCTACAATTAACTCAAGTTCTATTTTTTGGGATTCTACACAGCGGAGAACCGGGAGCGGTTTCGTTGCTACGGGTGCAAGAATTGACTTGAATCTATCTGTTTTCACAACGAGAGGTATGTTTGGAAATGTTGCACTGTATGTAACCGCACACCACGGAAGCCTTACGTCTACAACACACACTACTTCCCTGTTTGCCATTGAAGGTCAATTTCAGGATAATATGAGAACGCTCTATCTAATATACGATTATGACGCATGGGTGCCAAATTGGGGCTGGCAGATGCTTCTGCACCATACATGGTTTTACGCCGCGGATTGAGTTATTAATACTTAACTAACGACAGTAAAGGGCTTTTTCTTCTCTGTGAAGGAAAGCCCTTTTTTTGTGACTAATCTTCGGTTTTCATTCCCAAATGAACGCTTATTTCGTGTATGGATTTTCCGTTATCGAGCAGATTTTTGATAATGGCTTGCATTAACAAAAAAAGATATTGACATTACTCAAAATACGATTAAAATTGATAAAGCTGTTGTGTTCGATGGGAACGTCGCTATTCTAAAGCCGACCCCAAAGAGCGATGCGGGCAACCGGACAATCCCGATGCCGGATGTCTTGGTAAATGCAGTGAAACAAACCCTCGGGGAGTAGCGCAGCTTGGTAGCGCGCTTGGTTCGGGACCAAGAGGGCGCAGGTTCAAATCCTGTTTCCCCGATGTGTAAAAACCCTGCAAGTATAAGGCTTGCGGGGTTTTTGTTTTTCTTTTTCAATTCACGCGCCATCACTTGAAACCTCACAAAAACCTCACAACTTAAGTGTTTTGCATCAAACGCCAAAGAAAAAGACAACACAGAAAGATAAAAAAATACTTCTTTCATTAAACGAGAAATGCTCTCAATTTTGAGAATTTCCAAAAATAACATAATGCTGATAATGGGTAGAAATATTTTCTCGATTGATGTTTGCTTTGATAAAAAATTTCATGAACCTGCGAGTGCTGCAGATAGAACAATGTGGCGGCTTTTATGTTGCTAGAAGCAAAGAAGCCCTAAAAAATAACAGAAATTTCCCCGTCACGGTCAAAATAAAGGAAAAATTATATTACAGGGGTATTGGGGTACGACCCAACAAGTACGCACAAAATGGTATCATTGTGCCTTACTTGCCGGGTACTGAAATCACACTGAAAAGCTTTTTTTTGCAAATTGTAATACACTAACCGGGCAATCAAAAACTGAAATTTTCGTTCATTTCACAACCCCGCAAGCAAGGCAGAATGATACCATTCTGCGCTAACTTGTTGGGGATTCCCCCAAGCCCCTTGTTTAAAGTTTTACGTGGAAATATTTGCATAAATTGGATACAGTCGTATCGTTTACACCGCTTGCTTCGCTCACGGAAAATAAAAAATCTGACACGTTGGGCAAAGAAATTTTGACTAAATGCCGCTCCCGGTCGTTAATAAAATATTTTACATTACCTTTTTTTCGCTACCGCTTCTTTGTTTTTCGTCGCGTCACCGGTACTGAACATATATTTCTCCTTATTCACAGAAATTTATAATTATTAATAAATACAGCAATTTCGGCATTTGTTAAGTTTTTCTTTTAGCAAGTATTTGTGAATAACGGCAGAAAATTATTATCATTTTCCCCATATTTTCCCCAAACTCATATAATCAAATTGACTGTAATTTTGTCAATAATCCCGCGCGATCGAACATATTGCGAACGATTAGCAACGTGCGCATCATGTTGTCGTCTATATCAAGATTGTCGGGAGCGCGACCGCTAAGAACGCGCATATCTATTAATTGCTGTATGCCCGGTTGCGCCCATTCGGGCATTTCTTTTATTGTGCGGTAAACCATTTTCATCGTCTCCTCATTTATTTTTTGTGGTTGAATGCCAAGAAACTTAAAAACCCCATTTGCCAACGCTTCGGCCATAAGCGGCCGTCTGTCGCGCAACACCGTAATATCAATCGAATGGGCGGCGGCTGTGATGAATGCCAATTCCACCAGCACGGCAGGCATTGTAGAGTGCCTCAAAACCGACAGCCCGCCGCTGTGCTGTGATTGACTATCTACCTTAACACCTCTGTCGCGTAGTCCTGTCGCTTTGATAAACTCGGTATGGATGCAATTTGCAAAACCTCTGTCGGCGGGTTTTGTTGCCGCAAAGAATGTTTCGTAACCGTTTGCGGTGTCTAGCGCGAACCCATTACAATGAATACTTACATATAAATCAGCGCCCCACGCATTCGCGGCTTGCCAACGTTGCTCCGGACTTATATCCTGTGTGCGGCTATACATTACTTCAATGCCGGCACGAGTTAAAATTTCTCCGAATCGTTTTGACACATCTAAAGCTACATCAGATTCGCGCATTCCGTTACCGATTGCGCCGGGGTCTAATCCGCCGTGACCGCCGTCGTTGTAAACTTTAAACTTTTTCGACACTTTTACTCTCTCCCTTCACTTGCTTGTCAATTCTATCCCTAAACACCTTAACGCCCCGGCTTAGAAACGGCACTTCAACATCAAGTTTTGCTAAGTTTTCAAGGATAGATATTGCTTCCTCTGAAACTAAATAAAATATTGATAGTTTCCCAAGCGAGAAATTACTCATATCCCACCCAAGTGGCCCGGCAGCATAGCCGATTACGAGGTCAACACCTAACGCCACCATAACTAAAACGACATAACCAAGTTTTTTTATAAACCCCCATAATGCTGTGCTTTTTCGCAACCTCCCGTATTTAAACGCGGAAACTATGCCCGTGATATAATCCAGCACGAAGAACATCCCCAACACCCACAACACGATGCTAAATGCACCAAAATAATGAGACGCCGCCGCAACCAAAGCCGTCAAGCCCAGTCTTGCAGGAATATCTGCATTCACATCATCACTCCTCATTTTTGTAATAAAAAAAGACAGCCGAGCCGTCTTAATTAACCGTACCGTCCGTGCATTTTAGTGTCATTTAATTTGTTTCAGTGGTTAATTGTATTTGCGTATTTGTTCGCATTAAATCTAGCTCCTTAATAGTTAATATTTTGTGTGAATCTATTAAACTATTATCTTCCAATAATATAAAAGAAACAGTGCCAACAAATGTTGCCGTATTATCCCCAATATCGTTCCAATTCACATAACGATTTGATGTTACAAAGCACAAAGCACCATTAGATAGCAGCATACATTCGTTCATTGCAAGAATTAAAAGATTATGAAATGTTGCTTGCCCCCTTGTGTTTGCACTTGGTAAAAAAGGCAATCCGATAACCGCAACGCTATTTGTACTGCCCGGTGCGCTCCCCTTTGAAATAGTAAAAGAAAATCTATAAAAAACATTTTTGGGATTACTTTTGTTTGCAAAGGCTTCAAAATAGTTTACGTTTAAACTTGCCGTACTTGGAGCCGTAGCAGCTAAACTTAATGAAATTTCATTAGTTATTTCTTCTAGCCGTAAATCCGCTATTTGGGCTTCATTTTTAATAATTCTTGTATCATGTTCTTGCAAAGCGGCTTTACGCGCCGTGGCTTCATGTTCAAGTTCCGTCGTCGTAGCGAATCCTGTTACATTTGGAATTTCATTTTCAATACGTTCTAATTCATCTTGCAGTCCATTTATTGCGCTTACGGGGTGCTGATTTGCGTCTTCGCGCCCTGCGAGTTCGCCATGAGCCGTTACGCCGCCTGTGCCGCCCGACACATATGCACGAAGCAAGTCAATTAAGTTGTACATTTTTCCGTCTTCACCTAAAACACGACCGGAACGGGGCGCGTAGGCATTAATGTTTTGCGTTTGGTTGCTAATTGGCGGCACGTTTCCGGCAGCATTTAAAATATCTACGATGTTTACAGTCGTGCCGTCTTCGGCAAGAATTCGCCCGCTTGCGGGTATCATTGTGTTAATGTCCATAAATTCCTCCAATCAAAAAACCGACGCAATAAATGCGGCGGTGATTATCGAATATGCAAAAACCACATATTTATTTATGCAAAACTACCGTCTCCTATTACGGTATATCCTTGTGTGTTATGGAAGGTATAGCAAACATCTTTAAATTCGCCTGTTGAAAACGGTGCAACGGGTCTGTTTTGCATTTCAATTGTATCTCGAACTTGTATAAATTGGCCGTTAACATTGCGGTCAAGCAATACCCTATGAATGATTAAATTATTATTTCCGGTTGTCGTGCCATATAAAACCAGTCTATTATTCATTTGTGCAACAGATAAACAATTTGTTAAGTCAAATCTGACATTTCCAGCCAGTTCTTGAGCGCCTACATTCCGTGCTGTGCCTATATACCCCCCATTATTTGCACCTTGCGAACTTGCGGTTCGCCATGCAACAGCTAATACGATGCCATTAGACATTCCTCCGAAGGTGTTTGCTATTCTTTGACTACCGGACAACCCTCCTGCGCCGGAAGGTCTGTAAAAAGGTATCCAGCTTCCGGGTATCCCTGTTGGTGAATAGCCTATAAAAACATGCCAGCCGATATCTGCCCACGGTTGATTGCCTAATAACACAAAATACTTTTCTTTGCCGTCTGTATCAACAAATGGACGCAATATTGTCGGGTTTGCTGCACTTGATGAAAACCAATTATCATATGCGGGGTTTGCTCTAATTTCTGCATTGATGCTCATAGTTTCAAATGTTAAATCGGGTACATTAAAAACATATATTATCGGCTGCACATTTATACCACTACCATTGTAGACAATAAGGGTGTCTTCAATTGAAGCACAACGTTGATATGCTCCTATTGGTTGCCCGGTATCAAAGTAATTCCATTCAGTTTCATATTCGGACAATGAAAATATAGTTAAATTTCCATTAAAAACACCAACACCATAAAACATTTTATGTTTCCTGTTATAACAAATTTCTCTCATTTCATGTTGTATAAGTGGTGTCTCTATCTCTTGCCATTCTTGCAAATTGTGTGATTTAATGCAACGCTTTGCCCTAGTTTGTAAAGCCCCTATATACGCAAGCGCATAGCTATACCCCCCACACGCTACATTAAAGCTTCCGGGAAACGGCGGCGGGAAATAACCAAGCTCAATACTTTCATCGTGAAATAATCCGTCGATATTTTCATTATAAACCGCCATATAAGCAAGTGCTTTCTCAAAATCGTCGGCTGGAAATTTCCGCACTCTCATTTTTAAACCGGTGGCGGTAGGAACTTGCGTAATTAATAATTCATTATCAGCGGTTATCTCTACATAAGGCTCTAATTCAAGCGGAATAATCCATTCCCCGGTACCGTCAATTTCTTCATCAAAAACATGTACAATGCCGGTAAGTTTATCTCCTGCCCCGAGCGCCAATGTTAAACTTTCATCTCTTACGCTGCGGGATACATCTATAATTTCACCTGATGCTGTCGTAACAGTTATTATCTCCGGATTTGCGTCCGTATTAAAATTACTAAAGCATATCAAGACTACACCCCTATTCCGTGTTCCGCTAATACGGCTTCAATCATAGCCTTATTGGTTTTTTCAAACTCATCAGAAGCAGCAAACCCATAAAATACCCCGCCTGTTCTATCTTGCTTGCCCTCTCTTATCATTTGTCGCCAATCTTCTTTATTAAAAAGCTCAATCCGCGCAAGGAATAATTCTTCATAAATACCGTCCGGAATATTTTCAGTCGGCATATCTCCTTTTTTGGGAATCCGCCGCAAAATAGGAACCCTACCAAAGTTCGGCGCAATTTCCGGAATTTTTTCTATGATGTCAGCGGCCAGCTCATCAAGATTGAAGTTGAATGTCTGTGAGTTGTAAAAACTATTAGCCGGGTCCACAGCAGATAAAATATCTACGTGTGTGCGTGGCGGGTCGCCTAATGTGTAAACCGTACTGCGTGATTCATACGGGTAAACTTCCATTGCCACAACGCGCACTTGGTCGTCGATTTTAAGGTTTGGGTCAACTAGGCGTATGCTGTCTCCCATTTTTAGACGCAGATGGTTTTCGGGGTTTAGTTTCCATAAATCAACCGCGCTTAGGTTATATGTCACACGTGGGCGGTCTATTCTCCAATAATTATCATGGGAGAATTGCCATTGGGCTGCGCGAAGTAAATCCGCCGCGTTGGTGAAGTCGGAAAAGTCTTTTTGTCCTTGTCGGCCGTTTGCAAAGTCCGGGTCGGCTCCGATGAGCGGGCTGTCTATGAAATTTTGTCCGTGAACGCTTGTAATTTCTAAGTTGCCGCGGCCATATGGGTAAAGACGTGTAAAAGTATTTCCGTTGTCTATTGTCCGCTCGATGGAGCTAGTTTGAATATTTAAGTTATAGACTTCGTTTGTATCAACGCCTTGCCGCTTAACCAGCGCGAAAGTGAAATTATCTACATAAAATTCACCGCCAACGTGGTCGCGTATTCCGGAGGCAACTTCAAGCGGCGTTACGCGGTCGCGGTAGATGTCCGTTAATGCCGTTACCGGCTCCATTCCAAGCGGCGCGAGTTCTTCCGCTGTAAGCATCCTAATTTGATTCCCGCCGTAAAAAATATTTTTAAACGCCAATGATAAAATCTCATCCGCAGGAAAACCAATCCACATGGTACGCGGTAAATGTATTTTACTGCACCTTTCCCAAAAAAGATGGATGCCGCTTATTTTTACGTATGGTTGACCTTCATTTATGCCTTCGGTTACGACACTTATCAAAAAAAGCTGCCCTGCCGCTTTTACAATCGTGTTTTCTACAAGAGTATCGCGGTATGGGCTGTTTATCGGAATGTCAAAGGAAAGCGTCCACGCCGCGCTTACACGCTCATTCACTACTATATTATAAGCATCTTTCAACGGTTGCCCGGGCTGTGAAAAATCAACCGTGCCACGTGGATAAAATTCAGGGGACATGGACAGCATCCTTCCACACATATAATCGTTCGTCCGCCTCATTAATAGAACGTCCGAAAGGCTGGCTTTGGAAATAAATAGAAAATTGCCGCAGTGAACGCGCAACAAGACTCAAATCAAAGCGGTTGGTAATAATCGCGTCCCACCAAATACCCGGACACTTATCAACTTCAAGCCTTCCGCGCCTGTTTCCCGACATAAAAAGTTTAACAATGTTATTAATGGCAAGGTCAAATCTATCATCCGGAGCTGCATATATCGGTGCTAATGGTAGATAACCGCTCCATCCCGTAAGAGCGCGACCAAGATGAACAACGTCATCGTTGTCGATTTTTCCGTCATTATTTACATCAAGAATTTGCCGCCAAACATGTTCCGGCCTGCCACGCACAACATCTTCATCTTGACCTAATAGCCATCTTGATAGCATTGTTGCATCCCCAAGCGTAAGTATGCCATTTCCGTCTACATCTCCACGCTTATACATCTCGCTGGGATACTCATTCGGAAGATTATGAACATCCATTGAGCATAAAAAACGCCATTCGCGCGGTCTGTAATGAATGCGCCCGGCAGGATTGAATGTTGAAAAATCCAAATATCCATCACGTCCCGGTATTTCTTCGGTAATGATTCGTGGCTCCGGCAACACCGGGAGGGTTTCAGCCGATGCGATTATGCCAAGCTCTGTTATGTGTACGCCGTTCCATTTAAACGCCATCGGATACCCCTCCAAAATATTTTATTGATACGAGTTCACTTTTATTTACAACCACGCATATTAAAGCTATAATGTGCTTACAATAAAAGAGAGAACGCTTGGGGCGTTCCCTCAGTTTGGTCGCACAACCGCTAGAAAGACGGCGGGATTGCTGCAAAGTTAATTTAAAAGTTAGCAGTGGAAATAGCCGATTTTGCCCGTGCGAAGGGGTCGGCTATTTTTTCATGCTCTTGACAATAACGATAACCAATTTGATAAGTTCAACAATCAGAATTCCGAATGTCAACGCTACCATTATGGCTTCGAAAACCGTCACGGTCTCACCTCCCTTCGTGGTGGTGCGGGTAAACTACCCTCCCTTCCAAGAAGCAATCCCTAGAACGTGATAAAATTCGTGCCGCCTATCGCAATGTGCTTGACCAAATTATAGATTTAAAAGCATATGCTGTAAACAATCAAAATCAAACTCTTAAACCTGCCCCGCGAAAAGCGATACCCAGCATTTCGTTATTAGCTTGCGCCAGCCCGTGCCTATCGTTACCGTAAAAATTATTTGTATTGGTGAGCGTTAAATTGCGGCTGTTATCATTTTGGTTGTGATTAACAACCGAACCGACCATTGCCTGTGTAGCACCAAAAGCAAAATTTACCATGGACAATGCTAATCGTGCATGGTTTACGAATTGCATAAGTTGTTCTTGCCAAAAGTTTGTAGCGTTAATGCCTAAATCGTGGTAGACAGAATTTAAGCTGTCGGCTAATTCCCTTCCGGCGTTTATTTGCTCTTCGTTAAATTCGTTGAGACTGTCACCGAATACATCGTAGAGTGCAGATATGCCAGCCGTGAGTTCCGACCCCGCTTCCATAATCCCGGTGTGAGCATCTTTCGCAAGTCGATTTACATTTTCGCGTACAATTTCATATTGCTGTTGCAAGGCTTTGCGCTGTGCGTCTAATTCTGCGATATTATGCTTGTGGTCTGTATCAAGCGTGGCAATCTGTTGCCTGATATCGTTTTCGGCTTGTTGACGGAAGATATTACGGTTTTCGCGTTCTTCTTGGCGTTGCAAATCTTCTATTTGCCGCCGGATATTTCGCAACCGTTCTTGACCGCCTTGTGTTGCCGCGTTCGCCCAAACATTTTCCTCTTCGAGAAGGTCTTGCAAATTTCGACCGCGTTCCCAACGACGCTCTTCCGCATCGAGCTTGGCGTAATGTTCTCGGAGCAGTTCAAGTTCGCGGTTAAGCTCATCGCGGCGCAAACGGTGTTGCTCATCGAGTAGGCGGTGGGCTTCGTCTAGCTGCTCACTTTGGAAGGTTCGCCACTGTGTTGCTTGTTCTTGTAGATTTCTAAGACGCAAATCGTGCATTTGTTGGTCTATCCTGTTAATATTACGCGCAAACTCGCGATGAGCATCCTCTTCCGCCCTTCTTCTGTCCCGTTCGTTGTACCAATAACGCTCTTTGATGCTGTCAAGGGTTTCTTGCAATCCGGCTTCTATGGCGACCCGTAAAGCGGCATATGCTCTGTATCGCTCAACATCTGATTGCGCCCGGTCAATATCCCTTTGCGCCATTTCCTCGCGGAGACGGGCGGCGCGTTCCATATCGCGTATGTCTTCTTGGTCTTCGCGCATTTGAAGAGAATATGAAGAACGCTCATACTGTTCTATTTTTTGTCGGAGGTCGCGTTCAATACGTAGACGTTCCTCTGCGTTTGCTTCTTCGAGATTTACAACGTCGGCAAGATATTCACGCAGATATGCAAGAACACGCTCATTCGCCGCCGCTTCTTCATCAAAAGAAATGTTATTATAGAATTTTTGACGGTCAATCCAAGCGCGGCTATGCCCCTCCCGGTCTTTATAGTGCCGTTCCCAAGCCGCAACTGCCGCCAATCGTGCTTTTTCTTCTTCGCGTTCCGCTTCTTGCCGGGCGCGTTCCGCGTCATTTGTTGAACGTGAACCGCCGCTTCGTGTGGACGCGGGAGTACCTACGGTATTTTCTAATTGACGCAAAGCGGCAATTTGTGCGTCAATTGCGGCAATTCGTTCCTGTGCCGCGTCCGCATCCGTTGCGTTTGCGGCGGCAACCGAAAGAATAGATGCCGCAAGCCCGAAATTTGCTTTTGCGGCTAGATTTATAACACGTTCTTCCTGTTCAAGCCGCTGTACAATTTTAGTGCGTGACGCTTCCAGTTCCGCACGGTGCGCTTCAATTCTTGCGTTTGCAAGGGCGGTCATAGCGTCCGCGCATAATTTTACCGCGCCTGTTTCCGCGTCAAATGCAAGTGCGGTCGCATAGCCGCTTTCGATAAGGCGGAGCGCGGTATCAAAGTTCAACGCTCCCGCTTCGTTTTGTTCTGCAAGGGCGCGGCGAAAAATGTCAACTTCTTTTGACAGTTCTCCTGTTGAACGCCGGAGATTGTCTAAATGTTCGGGCGAAGTGGAAATTTCGCGCTGTATGGTTTTTCCCAACGAGCGAAATCTATTTTCAAGTTCCGGGTTCGCTTCTGCGAGTGCGTCAATTTCGTTAAGCATTTCGCGCAATGCTTCTGTGTATTCCCTCCCGGATTTTTCGCCGTCACGGTAGGACTGCATAAGGTCGCGGAAAGATTTATATGCAACGACATATGCGTTTGCGGAAAGTGTTGTTGTTTCCGCTAATTTGCGTTCAGCATCATCCACCGTTTCAGCAACTAAACCTAAATCATCTAACTGCCCGATAATACGATTGGCATAAACTTCATTCGCATGTGCCACCCTGTCAAGCGTATCTTCGTAATTATCAGTAAAACCTTGAATCGCGCCGATATTCTCCCTCAATACATTTTTATGCGCTTCGATAGATTCTTCTGTGCGCTTTATGGTGGAATCCGCCACGCGTCCACCGTTTTCACGCAAACGGTTTAAACGTTCTAAATTTTCAATATGTCCGACTAATCGGGAAGCGGAAGCGTCAAGCAACGCGATTGCCGCTTCTTCTGCATTCCTTCCGGCAAGAATTTCTTCGTTCTTTTGGGTGAATAAATCCGCTTCTAAAATTTCTGCGACACGTTCAAGTCTTGCAAGTTCTTCCGGGTCTACAATCGAAATTTCACCTTGATTACGAATTTCGCCAATACGCCTGTTTATGATTTCAAGTTGCCGTTCCGTTTCTTCGGTTTCGCGTTTTAAACGGTGGTATTCGTCCGTTAACTCACTTACGCGTTCTTTTTGACGTTCAAAATCGGTGGTGAGATTGCCAACAGTTTGAGCAAGTAAGGCTATCCCGCCAATTGCTACCGCTCCTATGAACAATGGGTTTGTAAGCATTGCCGCAGTTAGAGCTTTAACGGTAGCAGTTTTTGTAACAAGCGCGGCGTTATTTTTTATTATTACTGCTGTCCCTACTTCTGTTGCGGTTGCCCCTGCAACTTTCGCCGCTGTTAATGCTTGGTGTGCTGCCGTTGCACTTGTGCCGGTTACAGTAGCGGATTGTATCGCTGTTATCCACATTTTCAAGCCGTTAACAGCGTCTATTATCTTCATGCCTGCAATAGCCCCGCCAATTCCGGTAAATACTCCGACAATTGCAGTGCGGTTACTTATTAAAAACGAAACCAAGCCCTGCAAAACACCCATAAGCGCGGAAATATTGTCGCGGTTTTCTTCCACAAGACGCAATAAATCAGTGAAAACTTTTTCTACGTCCGGTAATAATGCCGCGCCGACTTCTGCACGAAGGGAATTATAGACTTCACCAATCCGTTGCTGTGTGTCCGCCAAAATCATATTTAGTTGAGCAAGCCGCCCAGCATCAGTTTTAGCGAGATTTTCATTTGCATTGGCGACACTTGCGGAAACAACATCAATAAGAACCGCCGCACGTTGCGCTTCATCACCGAATTTGAGTATATTCGCCTGTGCTTCCGTGAAGCTGTAGCCGTACCGTGACAACGCGCCTACTTGACCGTTCATCACCTTACCCAACATAGAGCCAACCGTTACCGCGTTTTGTTGTGTAGCGTTTATTCCGTTCTGCTGTGCAAGCATATCATTCATAACAGGAATTAAATTTTGCAATGTTTCCGATTTTTCAAGGTATGTCGCTAATTCCTGTGCGCCTGCGACTTGAACGGTTTGTGAAACAACACCAAGTTTTTGCTGTGCGGAGGTAAGTTCAATAATTGCGGCAACGTTTTCTTGTGTCGCATCCATTGCATTACGCATATTACTTGCAAGCAGAGTTTGTGCAACAGAAAAATCTTCCGCCGATTTTACACCTGCCGACAAATAATTGCTTGTACCGCTTACCAAACTTTTAAACGCTCCGGTTATGGCATCAGCGACAAGGTTTGCTTTTAGAACATCACCAAATATGCGTGCGTTTTCGCTTTGTGATTGAAGTTCTTTTCCGAGTTCGGACAACCCCACCGTTTGACTGTTTACATTTTTTGTTGTGTCCTTCAGTGCGGCTTCCAGTGTGCGGGTTTTAATAACGGACGCTTCTAAATCGCGCCCCCATCCCACTAATTGCCGCTTTGCGATTTCATAATCTTTGTTAGATTCGTCAAGAGTTTTTCTTAACGCTTCCAATTCATCTTTTGTAGTGGAAACAGATTGTTTCCCGCTATGATACGCAACGGCGGCGGCTGTTGCTTTTTCCGCCGCTTCTTTCATTGCAACGTTTACAGATTCAAACGCCTTACGCTGATTTTCCGCAATATCTGTCTGTAAACGTATTTGAGCATTAAGGGCTTGCTTTTTAGATGCAAGGGCTTCCGCACTGTCACCGTTCGCCGCTAATTCTTTATCTGCAAGTCTTCCTATTTTGGCGGCTTGATTCAATTCTTTGTTAAGAATTTTTATTTCGTCTGTAGCCTTACCCGCGTCCGTGGTTATAGGAATGCTTAATTTGAATGCCATATTAAACCCGCCTTTAATGCGTCAATGCGCCTGTATAAACTTCTTCTTCCGGCTGTTCGTGTCCGTTAAGCAAACGCCACAAATAGTGAAGTTTGAAAAAACGTCGCGGCGTAGTTTCTAAAAACTCGTCTTCGTTCATAAGAAGACGCATACGTCCGACCGCATATAAATAATCCCAATCGTTGGGTTGCCAATTTTCTTCTTCATCTTCCGGGTCACAGTCTTTTTTGTCGGGAAAATCTCGTTTAAGTGCCTTTGTCAATCCTTCAAACGCCATCCGGAAACGTAAAGCATCCATGTTCTCATTAATTTTCTCCGGGTTTAATCCTGTAAGTACGCAAAGAAACGACACCGCCGCTTCTTTTGCTTCGTCGGGATTTTCACCGAGCAAAGCCTTCAAAGCGGCGGGCATCGAACCGTAGCGTTTTTCCAGTTGGAAAACAGCCTTTAGTGTAAATTTAATTGCATATGACACATCCAGTAATACGCGGATTTCGTCTTTTTCAAATTCAAAAACATCTGTGTTAATCATAGTCTATTTCGCGAGTTTGCTATCGGCGGCGGGTTTGGTGTCGCCTGTCAATTTTGCCAAATTTAATTTTGCAGCTTCTGCCGCCGCGTCCGCTAATGCGCTTGCTTCTACAGCTTCGGCTACAGCAGCGGCGTTTTCCGCAACTTCTTTTGCTTTATCCGCTGCCGTTGCCGCGTTTGCCGCGTCAGTTTGGGCTTTTGTTACGTTTTCCGTTAACGCCGCCGACATCTGTACAATCGGAATATTTGCACTTGCACCGCCTATTCCGCTTGTTGGGTCGGCTTCGAGGTACAATTTTTGTAAAGTGGCAAGGGAAAACCAGTTATCAATAACGGATTGCGATGCTTCGTCCGTATTAATTTGAACCGTAGTAACGCCGTCACATTGACGCACAACAAATGTGCCGGTCATTCCTTGGAACTGCGGCGAAATTGTGTTTTCTTGTGTCGTTGCGTTTTCCGCGCCTTTGGTGAACACGCCTTTAAGATGCCAAACCAATTCCCAAGTGCCATCACCAAGTTTACGCGCAAAACCGAACGCGCCTTGCGTCGGAAGACTGTCTTTGGAATCGAATGTTATTCCGTCGGCGTTTTGTTTATACCCGAATAAAAGACGCTGTTCTTCGTTGCTGATGTTGAAACGTTCGACTTCGGCGGTTTTTTCGCCTTTTGAAATAGTTGTAAACTGTGCCGCGTTATCGGCATAAACGGTAATCGGCGTATTGGATGCGGTAACATTCACGAACCGTATTTTTGGTAAATGTATCGGAGTGCCGTATGTTGGCGTAACCGCTCCGGTTGCCGCAGGGTCAAGATTTATAGGGTCTGTGAGAATCGGGGCAAAATGCGCACGTTCGACACCCACTCTAAATTTTGCACTTCTGTTGTCGTTCATTTTATTTCCTCCAATTCAAAAATAAATTTTAATTTGAACCAAGTATTCGCTGTGTTTCCGCTCCCCACGTTGATGGATCTCCTTGCGGGGTGGATTCAATCAATTTTCGCAAATGCGCTTGAAACTCTTGGCTTATTGCGTCTTCAACCGCGCCCTGTGGTGCGCTTCCTGTCGCTGCTGAAAGTGATGCCGTCGCAGCCTTACGCGCACGTTGAGCAACAGGCGAACCGCCAAGCCACGGCCGCGCCGGTTGGTTTGCTTCCGGCGCACCGTAGTTAAGCACATTTGCAATCATTTCATTTGTGATTTTGTAATATGACCGCTTGCCGTAGCGCATATCTCCGCGCCGGGCAGATTTACGCCCTCTATAATTCATGGTTTTAGCGTATTGATGTTCGCGGGGTTCACTAAAACCAACTTTGACGTTACGGTCGGAATTTTTCGAGCTTGTTTTTGCAGGAGAAGTACCGAATGCACCCACAAGCTCCCCGGTTGAATTGCCGCTAAGTGAGTTGTATAACCGCGCCCGCAACTCTCCTTCGGCGGCTTTTGCACCGGCTTTAAGTGTTGCGTCTATAACGGTTGTATCTGCCCCGGATATAGCGTCTGCAATCGCTTGGAGTTGCTTGCCGTTCTTAATAATAATCGTTTGCACGGATTACACCGCCATTTCGTACCCTTTTTCAACGTCAACAAGCATTTGATGGTATTTCGTTTCAAATTCGAAGCCGATATATTTACGGTCTGCGATGTAAAAATCCGCCGCAAGAAGTTCTTTGACGATGTTATCGCGGAGCGTGTAAGGGTGTATTTTGCTGAAAACTCCCAACCGTACTTTTCGTATGTCCATATTCGGGGTGTTGTCACCATATATAAACTCATCGGCTTGGGGGATAATCACAACAAACTCATCCGGCGGCTCTTCACCGAAATATCCGATTTCAAAAGGAACATTCACAGCCGTAAGCACGGCGTTTAAGTCTGTTAAAATATCCATATCTCTACCCCTTCGACGGTGATGTTTTTTCGGATAAAACCTCTACATACATACCGCGACCGCGCACATCTTCGACGCTGAAAATGTTGTAGCGTTCGCCGTCACATTTGATATACATGGAAGTGGTTACTTTAAAGTTCGGAATTGTGCGAAATCGGAACAAAGTATCAGACATAGAAAAAGCGGCGCGGTTGCGCCACTTCTCATTGCCGTGTTGCGATTCTTTGTATGCGCGGACGGTTTTAAGAACAATCTCGTCTCGCTTGGTAACGCCTTGATGGTCCTTAGATGATTCGGTGGAGATAATCTCAATTGTGTGGCGCATTTGACCTATCACATTTCCCACCTCTTTCCAACCATAAGAAGCCGATTAACGGCGTCCCAAACCTGTTTAGCCGCACCCGACTGCCCCGCGAAGAAGCCCGCTGTCGAGCCGTCCCTACTCTCGTAGAAATGGCTTGAAAGCATAATTACAGCTTGCTCGGCGGCAGGTGGAATTTTATCCTTACTGTAATCTAAATTTTGAACGCTTCCGGCGTAATCAATAGCGGCAATTATAAACCCACGAAGCAAACTGTCGTCCTCGTCGTGGGTTAAAATAAGGTTGTTTTTTACCTTCGCCAGCAAATCATCAGTCGTGCCTTTTGTCTTTGGTTTTAGATTACCAACCATGCCGCCCACCTCCAAAATTAAGCTGCCATTTCTAACAATTTAATTCCTTCCGGTAAAATAACTTTGCCGTCTACACGCTGTGTACCGATGAAGCCGACTTGCCCGTTTTCGGCATAAAGTTCGTTAAGCCGTTGCATTGTGCGTCTCATTCGGTCAGCTATCCAATAATTTGTAAAATCTCCGAAAGCAATCGGTAAGCCACCCGCTTTAACCAAAGGCACAAACGGTGAAGTATGAAGTCCGTAACCAAGTAATTTGTCCGGCTCCCCACCTTGAACGCTCGGCTGCCACAAATATTGCCCGTTCGCGTCTTTCATCTTACGCACAACCGCTACAGTCTTGTCATTCATTAGAAACACAGCTTTTCTGCGATACGGGCTTTTTAATGAATATACAAGGTCAATTAACTCATCGGCTTTTATTGTCCCGTTAGCGGCGGCAGTAAGCCCAACATCCGCGCCTTTGGCCGTAAATAATCCAGTGGGTCTGCCGACACCCGTTCCGATGCAAAACGCTTCTTCTTCTGCCGCGCCAAAGGCCCTTGCAAAATCTTCGGCAATATACGCCGCAAGGTCAAACATGGAATCTTGCATAAGCTCTATACTCACCTTTATACGATTGGTAAGTTTAAAAGCGTCTAGCGTCTTTTGGTCAAATTTCATGCCGCTTTCAGGGATTTTTGCGTTTTCCCCCGTCCATGTTGCTGTCGAGCCGCTTGCCGCAACGGGTATTTCGCGTTCCGCGCCGGTGGTTATAACTCTGGCAATTTTACGGATTACGTTTTCTTCTTCCAATCCTTGAACAATGCGTCGCTCAAATTCTGTCGGTACAAGATACCCGCCGTCAGAATTCGGCGTGGTGCTTAAAACATTATGAGCGGGGGTATTTCCGCGCATCACGTTCATAAAATCCTCATTGTACTCGTTAGATGCACGCCCGGTTCTTTCCGCTCCGGCAGTTGACGGCGCGTTGGTAATAGGTTCGCTCGTTGGCCTAGATAATTCCGAGTCCATCGCAGCTTGACGTTCCATGCGTTCAATGTCTTTACCCATTGCTACGATGTCAGTTTCCATCTTGTCGTAAGTAGCCGCGTCCTCGGCGGACAACATTCCGTCCGTACTTTGTTTGTTCTCTAAAAATTTCTTTGCAGCATCCCATGCCTGCGCACGTTTTTCACGTAATGCTAAAATCTTTACTTGCATTTCTGTTCCTCCTTCAAAATATTTATGGTTGAATTAAAGAAAGCCGCTTCATAAGCGACTCTGCTGTAACACCTTTTTGTGTTGGTTCATGTTTTGTGTGACGTTCTGCAATGTTGTGGAAATTTGGCGTCGCGTTCCTCCCTTTATCACCGCGAACGCACGCTGCTACCCGCTCCACTGAAAACGTATTAAACGCTTTTTGTGAAAAACTGAAATTCGCAGCGGTCGATGATGCGGCTGACGATAAACCTTCCACATCCTCAATCATTCCGTCGGCAAAGCCTAATTCAATCGCTCGCTTCGCAGAAAGGAATGTTTCCTCGTCCATAAGGTTTGAAATTTTCGCACGCCCCATGCCCGTCTTGATTTCATACGCGTTGATAATTGCTTCCTTCACTTCGTCAAGCATAGCAGCGGCTTTCTTCATATCCTCGCTTTCGCCGATTGCGAAACTCCACGGATTATGAATCATCATAAGAGCCGTCGGTGACATAAGCACCTTTGTACCTGCCATTGCGATAACTGATGCCGCGCTGTATGCGCAACCATCAATTTTTACAGTCACATCGCCCTTGTAATCCTTTAACATGGCGTAAATCTGCGAAGCTGCAACACAACTTCCGCCGGGCGAGTTAATCCAAATAGTTACCGGACCGCTCCCCGCGAAAAGTTCTTCACGGAATTGTGCCGGAGTAATTTCATCGCCCCACCATTCGTCTTGTGCTATTACGCCGTCGAATCGTAGAACCCGACCATCACTGTCATCGGCTTCTACCCAATTCCAAAATTTCATTATGTGTCTTCCTCCCGTCTCATCAAACTTGCTAAAGTTTTCATGTTTCCGTTTACCATATACAAGTCTCCGCCTTCTTTGGCAGGTATACGGTTCCTATCCTCCATATCGCAAATATCGTTTACGGATAAGAAACCGTTTTGTCTACCGATTGCGTAACCTCTCATACGTCCGACATAATCACCGCGAAGCAATCCGTAGACATCAAAGCGAATTAACATTCGTGACTTTTCTCCGGGAAGCATCAAGTCCTTTTTCATACTTGACTCCCACCGGGCTAACCACGGGTCAAGCGTATACTTCACAAATTCAAGACTTTGGTGTTCTATATTGTTAAAACTCGCTTTTTCTAAGTCACCTATCATGTGCGGCGGTACTCGGAAAATACGTGCAATTTCGGCAATTTGAAATTTACGAGTCTGTAAAAATTGTGCTTGCTCCGGCGGAATGCTTATCGGGTTAAATTTCATTCCTTCTTCAAGAATGGCTATACCGTGAGCTTTACCTGTGCCCTGAAACCGTGCGTTCCAACTTTCGCGCACATGGTCGATATCTTTTATCGTGTTGGGGTGTTCTAGCGTTCCGCTTGGATTTGCGCCGTTTCCAAAAAACATAGCCCCGTATTCTTCCGCTGCCAACGCCATGCCGATAGCACTTTTCGCCATTGCAATCGGCGAATAACCGGCCAAACCATCAAACCCAAGCCCCGGAATATGCAAAACTTGTTCACGCGGTAGTTTAACAACTTCCCCACTGTCAGTTTTATAGATATAGACCAAATGCCCTCGCTCGTTTCGCTCTACCATTGTTCTGTCCGGCAATAACGGGTAAAGAGCGGCAGGACGGCCGTGCCCATCACGAACAATTTGCGCATAAGCATTACCCCAAATTAAAAGATGCGACATAAGCGTTTCCCTAAAAACGAACGATGTCATTTCGGGGTTAGGTTCGTCGTGGAGAAGTCTATACAACGGGTGATTAATCGAAAGTGTTTTGCCGCCGTATGTGCCGCGTTCATAAACGTGTAGCGGCAAACTTGCAATTGCTTCGGCAAGAATACGCACGCAGGCGTAAACTGCCGAGGTCTGCATCGCAGTACTTTCGTTTACAAACTTTCCTGCCGCAGAACCTCCGAACAAAAAAGAAAAATCCCCGCCGGGATTTCCTTTTATGCCGCTTTTCAACGTATTAAATAAATTTGAAATTATTTTCATATGAAAAGGATTCCCCTCTCATCGTAAACACTCTTTGATTGTCCCCCATCTTGCAATATTGCTCTTGCAAATCCCATAATTAAAGCAATAGCACCGTCGATTCTCTCTGTAGATTTCTTTTTACTTAGTTTGATATTACCTGCCGCATCAACATCAGCAATGACATTTCGCATATTCCAGTCTAAAACCGGGTGTTTTCCGTGACGTATTTTGCGTTCCAAGACATGTTGAAGCAAGTCTTTTGTCGGTGGTGACATTGATAAAAAGCCCTGTCCGAACGGAAACACTGTAAATCCATTTTCATCGCCAAGCTCTTCAAGGTCGCGGCGGATTTTCTCCGCACCGTAGCGGTCATAAGCAACTTCACGAATTACAAAACGCTTAGATAGCTCCGCAACAAACGCCGTGATAAAAGAATAATCAACAATATCACCCTCGGTGGTGTTAAACACTCCCGCTTTTTTCCAAACCAAATACGGCACATGGTCGCGGCGCGTTCGCAAGTCAATTACATCCTCCGGCAGCCAAAAAAACGGCAAAATCGCATATTTTTCATCATCACCCTCCGGCGGAAACACCAAAACCAGCGCGGTAAGGTCGGTTGTGGAAGAAAGGTCAAGCCCCGCATAACATTCGCGCCCTTCAAATTCGGAAATATCGAAATCTTCCCCGCAAGCGTCCCATTTGTCCATCGGCATCCACCGAACATCGGCGTTGCACCACTCGTTTAAACGAAATTGCCGGAAGTGAATTTCGTCTGCCGGGTTTTCCCTCGCCAACTTATACGCCGCGCGTACAGTTTCAAGTTTAATTGTCGTTCCGATTGACGGATTTACCCGCAACCAAACTTTTTCATCTTCCCAGTCGTCCCCATCGTCCATACCAAACACAACCGGGTAGAATGCCGGGTCAATCTTCGTGCCATCTAAAATCGCTTTCGCCTTGCTGTGAACCTCGTAGCAAATGGAATTTTTATCTTTACCGGCAGTGGTGATTAAAAAATAAAGCGGTTGCCTTCGTGCATCGCCGGTAAATTTCGTCATAGTATCGAATAATTCCCGCGTAGGTTGCGCGAACAATTCATCAAAAATTAACCCCGACACATTAAAACCCTGCTTTGTTTTCGTTTCAGAAGAAAGCACACGGTAAAAACTTTTTGTTTCATCAAACTCTATCCGCTTCGTCGAAGGCAGGAGGTCTGCAATGTCCATTAAATCATCGCACAGCTCGACCATGCCCTTCGCGGTATTAAAAACAATAGATGCTTGGTTGATGTCGGCCGCACAGGAGTATACTTCCGCGCCCGGTTCTCCATCGGCAAACAACAGGTAAAGCGCGACCGCGGCGGCAAGTTCACTTTTACCGTTTTTCTTGCCGATTTCCACATAAGCCGTGCGAAATTGCCGGTACCCTGTTTCTTTATCCACAATGCCGAAAATATCCCGTATAATTTGCTCTTGCCACGGCATCAACTGGAACGATTTACCGTACCATTCCCCCGTCGTGTGCGATAACAGCGATATGAAGTCAACCGCAAAATCTGCACGCCGTTTATCGTAGTAACTTGAGGGAAGCATTAACTTCGTAGGCGTATACTCAAACAAAAGTTAAAACCCCCTGTCTTTAATTAAATTTAAGAATGATTTACCTTTGTTGCTTTTATAATCCTCCGTGGAATTTTGTGCGATTATCGCCCAAATTTCGCGGTAGATTGCCATGTTTTGCTTCATGTATTCAATGGACGCTTTTACATACGGTGACATTTGCCCCTTATCATTCACGCGCCCCTCCGCCTTGCATTTATACTCACACTCCAAATAATTTCTCCGCGTAAGCGCGAAGTCCTCTATAAGCTGTGCGGACACAAATTTCTCGCACCCTGTGCCTCTCACCCATTCGAGCGTGATGTCGTAAATCTCCTCCGCAGACGGCAAGAATTTTTCTGCGGCTATGTCTAATTCGCGCAAAAACTTCGGAAATTCTTGTTCACTTTGATTGTTTTGCGCGTTTTCTCCACCGCTTTGATTGTTTTTGATTTCCTGAGAAAATGCAAGCACTTGGGGTTTTTCATGCCGCACAGCCCCGATACCCTCGTCAAGCCGCTTGAATAGGGGTTTCGCGGGTCTTCCCGCGCCTGTTCGTTTCCCTCCTCTTGGCATAAAATCACCACCTGAAAAATTTTTGATTTCGGGGAAAATTCCCGCTTGCTACCCCTGTCGTTGTCCGCTCGCACTGCCTTGGGGATTGAGTGCCCCCCTTGCCGTCGGCCGCCGCTTAAAAGTAGTCTCCCTCGCTTACATGCAACCGCGAGTGGCACGATGCACACAACGCCTGCAAGTTTTCCTTCGCGTTTGTCCCACCGTCTGTTAATTTGATTTTATGGTGAACGGTAGTCGCAGGTACTAATTTGCTCTCTCCTTTACATATTTCACATAAAGGATTAACAGAAATATATGCTGCTTGAATCCTTTTCCATCTACGTCCGTACCGCTTGTTAGCATTAGGGTCGCGACTATATTGGTTGTAACGCTTCATTACTTCCTTTGCGTGTGTTTCGCAGAAACGGCCGGATGTTAATTCGCGGCAACCGGGATGAGCGCACGGCTTTCTTGGTTTAAATGGCATGGTATCGACTCCATTGTTTTAATATCGGGTCTATGCAACTGAAAAACATTTGTAGTAAGTGATTTTTGTGTATTCGGTCAAATCGCCTAAATCCTGTTCAAGCCGCTTTTTATCGAGTGTTTCCCGCTTGGCTTCGATGTATGAAAGTTTGTACTCGCCTACAATCATTTTGCTTTTTCCTGCTTCGGTCATGGCAGCTTTGATTTCGTTTGCTAAACTTTCGGCGGCGGCTTGCGCTTCTTCGGCAAGCCTTTTCATTTCCCAGTACTCCTTGATTTTTGCTTCTAACACGCCAATCTCTCCTTATGGGTTTGTTGACTGAAACCACTGACTGCTCTTACGGTTAGTAATTCATAATCAAAACTTCACGAACCACTTTCTTTTTCCCATCCACAATGCTTTTACCGGCTACAGATTCACTTCTTTGTAATTCGATTATTCTGAAATTCGAAAAGGCTTCTCGAACGGCCAGCGTATCAAAGTTGGACAATGCGAATTTACCCTGTACGCGTTCCAATGTTTGCCGCAGTTCATCTAAACTGAATGCGCTCATGTCTAAGTTAAAAAGCCTTTTATATACTTTTTCTGCGCCTATATACGGCGGGTCAATATAAAAAAGAGTGTTTTTGCTGTCATGCAGCTCTATACACTCTTTGTAATCCATGTTGTGTAGCGTGACATTTTTTAACCTTTCGACTAATAATGGTAGCTTTCGTAGGACTCCCGTAAAATCGTTTCGATTGCTTTCCTTG
>Ga0131853_10002871_pt1 | contig 30894 bp, 14 predicted proteins | sample TergutLab28metaG_FD_92764 | JGI IMG/M metagenome (GOLD analysis project Ga0131853, IMG submission 92764) | Labiotermes labralis P1 segment gut microbial communities from Petit-Saut dam, French Guiana - Lab288 P1 (version 2) (version 2) | ecosystem: Host-associated > Arthropoda: Insects >... | reverse complement strand
TCAGCAACACGTCGTTCCATCAACCAAACAACACAACGAAATAGTTGATGTGTTATCTGTGAAACGTACACAATTCAGTGCATGAACTAGGTATTAAACATTACGTTCCAAGCAGTAATGGCTTATTAGAAGCATGTCGCTGTAACTACTTGGGCCACACACTTTAAACATTAGATGACAGCATGTAATGTGAGCTGACATTGGTTAGGATGGTTTCCTACTCATTATTCTGAGCGTACGATATGAGACTTGATTCGACTTATGTTTTATAAACCAGTTACACGCTGCAAAATGTGTCATACACACACTGTCAAATTTTTGTATACACAGGGCTACATATATTGACATATGAAGGGAATATAAACAGACAGGGAATGAAATAAAAGATGAACTCCATATGCACCTACTTTACTACAACATATCACAGTGACAGGGCAACTGAGCCATTGTAGTTAAACTTCCTTCGCAGAAACATATTAAACTGGTGGATAATGTAGGAAATATGGAGTCATAAAATGAAGCCTACAAGTATTATATTCCATTTTTACCCTGTGACACTACACTGCAAGTGGACCTTGGGTTCAAATAATCCTATTATGATCAGTTTTTACAACATATAAAACTAAACACTCTACAGCATATCACCTTTCGAATTATTCACTCTTTGGTCTCTGTCTGTCAACTCAGATTTAAAAATAGAAATTAAACACAAGGTTTCAGGGACAGGATTGGTCTCGGTCTTCAGACAAAGAAGGGGAACACCTACTCAGTTCAGCATAATATGCAAGGATATTCTGAACCTCTGGGCTAGTGGAACAGTTTTGCCTGATGGGCCCAAATGAGATGTTTCCCTTACTCTTTTGTTAAAGAAGGTGCTAAATCGAGAAGGTAAACAAGGTAGCCATGCAACCTATGCTTGCAGGACTGACCCGCAATTCAGTGAATTGTCTCTGCAAGGCCCCATACATGAATGGTACTGATAAATTAGGCACAACAACAACACTTTCGTAACAAAAGTATAAATTCCTGTGACCAAAATTGAATAAATTGGGACTGGAGTATATTACATAGGAACATTTGTAATTCATAGGGTAGACTGACTTTGTGACAATCATGCAGGTTGGCTGAAGACCTCAATGCCTTACAATCTCTGAAGATACATGCCACTGCCCTGTCTTCAATATTCTGCAGCCATTGTCCCATCTCCACAAGAATGAGGAACTGGTTGCCATTTGCTGGATATTTGGTCATACTGCCTTTCTGGCAATGGAGTCAGTGATGGTGCTAACATCAAAGCCACTTAATATGGAGATATGACATCTGATTGAGCTCCATGTAGTGATGTTCATGCTTCTGTTCTTCAAAGAGTGATGAACCTTAAAACACACTCACACAGTTGGTTGCAGAAAACAAGAAATGCACATGGAATTTTGGTAAAAAATCTCTTGGAAAGCAGTTACTTGAATGGATGGTGGATGATATTAAACTTGATAACTGGGACATTGATTGTGATATGTGAAGTTACAGGCAGAGACTAAAAACCACATGTAATGGCTGGTTTCAGCCTTATTAGTATTGGAGGTCTACAACAGAGTGTTAATTGTTTCCTTCCATAAGTTGCATTTGATATTTTGAAAAATGTGGAAATCTTATGAATGGTAATGGAACTGAAAAAACCTGAATGCAAAGGTAATTATACCTTACAGCTGAAGGGAGGCTGTGATGGTTGTTATGATGCCACAAGCATAGCTTACCTTATAAAAGACAGTTAAATTTTATTAGAAATATCCATATGAATACTCATTTTAATAGTGGCTTTTTAATTAACCTGTAACTGAATAATACGTCTGTTTTGAATGGACTTTGGGAGAATACTCCCAAAACATTAATCAGAATGTAAGGTGCTTCAAATTATAACTATAGATCTCAGCAAGATAATAATTAAATATTACTGTATTACCTTTCTATATTTACATGAGGAGAAGTGTGGTTAGTATGCTTTGTGAACGAGACAGCCTCCGTGATGACCCTCAGCTTCTCAGGTCTACGTTAAGACACTGTGGCTTCAGCAACTGACATATTCAACAGGCTCTCTATCCTTTCCTGCCCAGCACAGTTCTGCCTCTCCCAACTCCTTTCCTCTGTGTTGGTATGACCCTCAACCTAATTAAAGAGAGTGATGCCCAAGTGCAACATTAAGTCTGTCAGCCCTCTACCAAGGAAGATTTGTATAACTACTTCCTTCTTCTTATGATGGATGACATACTGCGTAAATCATTCCCCCACTAGTGTGGTAAGGTCTAAATTGAGTAGACCAGCCATTCCTCTGAGACTAGATCAAGGAGAATAACCTCGATGAGTGAGCCATAGTAGAACACAGCACAAACCCGAACATCACATCCAACTGAAGCACACTCTTCACCATCCAACACAGATTTACTGCATCATTAAGGATGCAACAGAAATTGACCTGCATCCCAAAATAAAGAGGGAGGATGGTCTCTGCCCCAGCAAGGCATACAAGTTTCTTATCCACTCCTGCTGGGGCTCAGACAACCTCCTCTTGAACACACACATCGTCCTTGTTAGCAGTCCCTTTCCAGTGGCTACCTTTCCTCCTCTCCCCCCATTAAATCCTACCCATGTTCCACCTGCATCCAGCCTCCATTTGGAAATTCCCCAGAGCCCTCTTTCTTTAATTCCCCAAATCATGTAACGTGGGCTTACATTCTGCATCTAAAAATCTCTTTCACACCTCCTTTCAATTCCCAACCACCCTCCACTGTTCAATTTTCATCAGCTTCCTCTTTTCATCTCCCCAGAAACAGGTCATCTTTATTATAATAACCTTTTCACATATCTTACCCTCGCTTCCTATGGGTGCTTCACCAGCTTCCATTCCTTTATTATTTCCCTTTTGATTCCTCCCAAACCGGGGAACATCAATAACTTCTATATCCATGCTCTAAAAGAAACAGCCCTCCTTGCACTTTCCAGGTTACATTTCTTATTGATTTTTCCGGAGTTCCTGGTTGTGCTCCTTTTCTTCCTTGTATGGCTTTTTCTCCTCCCCTCATAATAGAGGTAGCAGGTTCCTCTAAAATGGTGATAATTTCTACAAGACTAAGGAACATCACAACATCCCAGACATCTATCTTCAGGGAACATAAAGTAATTAAAAAAATACTAGGTGTTTAATGTATAGGTACTGTTACAGCCTTCACTAGCATTTTTTCACAACAGTGCTCCCAAATGCTTAATAATTATGCTTCTTATAACACAAATCCACTTGACTGAAATGTCCTGGACTGGTTGAGAAGTGAACAGCCTGACCAATGTGTACATATGTAGTTAGTGCTTGGTTATCAATGGCAGACTCTGCATTGTCACCAACACCAATCTCACTTCTGGGGAACATCTGCATCTACGATGCTGTTTTAGCATTCTGTACATTAAACAACTTGGAATCAGTATATTTATCACAAATGTAAGTTGATAAGTAGAGTTAACTATATTTATTGTGTTTTTCACAGATACTTGATGTTTCATGTTCCTTTTTTGTATCTATATAACATGTCATGAATGCTTCTTACATTATTTTCATTAAAAAAAACTGTGTTTTGGTTAGCACTGTTTTGCTTAGCCCCTACATTCATGAAACTAATTACCAGGGCTAACCTGGAAACTCCTGTACACAATTACACTAGCAAGATTCCCAACTTTCCTTCACCATATCATCATACTCTAATTTCACTCTGACATTTCAATTATTTACAAGTACGAAACAAGGTCAAGAGCTGGGCAACTCAGTCAATATGACTAGGCTAAAAGGCTGTGACTGGATTCTTGACAGTGACACAGATTTGTCTTTTTACCATGTGTCCAGACCAGCTGGGTGGGTATATCCAGCCTCCTACTGTGGGGTACTGAGGTCCCTTCTCTGGAAGTAAAGTGGCCGGGGTACGATACTAACCATTCACTTCTGTCTAGTGTTGAAGATTAAGAAAGACGTTATACCCACACAAGAAAACACAGGGTCATCAGGGTTGTAGAGCTAAGCACTGGACTTTACTAAATATGATCATTACTTAACAATTCCATGTGTTCATAGAATTCTTAGTCTTTTTACAATTATTACAAAAGCACAATCAGCTGATCTTTGATCATTCATACGGAATGAAACGAAATTTGCAGGCAATCCCTGCACAGTGTAATGACTTGACTAAAAATAAGATGTTTGTTTTTGGGATAAACATTGCCATAAAATTTGGTAATACTGTTCTCAGCAGTGTTATAGTGTTATCTGACATGGTAATAAGTGTGTTTCTAGTTGTACTCAAGACAGACAGACACACCAGGGTAGTTGAATGATCATGCAATACAAACATCACAATTACTGCAACCTGACCTTAACCCTTGGTGCCTGTAATAGTCCATCTGGCAGTGAGGCATGAAAATATGCACAACATTCTCCTAGTTGATGTCATCCAGATGCTAACATGTTTCAAGAAATGAAGGAGTGCTTCCACAAGATATGAAGTGTAACGCCTACAGCACTTGTCAATGCAGGTTACTCACGTGTTGTGCAGACACCAGTCAATGAAGATGCCACACTAGCAGCCGTGGAACAAGAGCTGTAGTGAAGCTCATACAATACTGCACAAAAATAGAACCATCCCAAACAAGGGTCCTCAGACTACTAATTGATAATCAACTGGAGCAATACCACATATTATAAAACATGTATTTCCCAACGACTGTACATGCAAGTACAAGGTGTCTGTGGTATGAACATTTGATACCTTGTGCCATTTGATAGTGATGTGTATCTTTAAAAATAACCATCCTACAAAATTTCATACTTTTCTTTCAACAGGGAATCACACTCTGCACAGCCTGCACAAATATTTCGTTTCACCATGCATACGTGCACATTCACGGAAACATGTTACACACTGGTAACAGCATTCTATATAAGAAACTACTTGTAAAAAAAACACAATATAAAGGCACCAATGCTTCTAAAACATAATGTTATCAATCACAACACTCCTCAACATGTCATGAAATTTTCATTCACAATAGCTTTTTTATCAACAAATCAACAAATCATACTAAAATCATGTAGGTAACATCATACATATATTTGTAGCATGTAAAGTGATTAAGGTTTTTACAGTCACTAATGTAATATAATTCAATGTAAAATATAAGTATCCACATTGACAGACACCTCAAGAATTAAAGAACATACCCCCATATACACACCTCTCCATTAGCAGGGTCTAAGAATTATGGTTTTATTAACCTTAACAAATTTCCTTTCACTAACAATGTGTGTCCCTGCATAGTAACGAAACAGTAAGCTAGAACCACGCTTAAGTTGGTTGGTATGTGAGAGATGTGACCAACAGTGAATCCATGACGTGTAAACTGGCATGTGTGGTGGCATTCCTGCAATCAACCTGCAAGAAAAAGTAAAAGTGATCAAAAACATAGACTGAAATGTAACAGAAAGGGTTAATATTCTGGAGTCAGAGCAATTCTGCTGTGTGAGCTTAAGAATGTGGTGCAGAATGTTACATTTATTATACATGGTTAATTCTATGTACTAAATTAGTTATTAACTGTACAAGTGATAGGTCAAGAAATCCAGTTTGGGGAGGAGGTGGGTGGGGAATACACAAACACACTTGATCATCAGCAATCACACAGTCCTTTCATTGTGGGCAAGACACCACAGGGAATATATTTTGATGTGATGTGATGTGACAAATTAGTACTAATTTATATAATGTCGTCAAACACAACAAATTTGATTAAATCTAACACAGCATGCTACATGTTACAGTCATCCTCAACATTCTTCAAGCATCAAAGTACATAATAATAAAACCCAAATGGACATGCATTAAAATCATTTTTGCAATTTGTGAGGTCTAATTTCTGAGGATGGTCAAGGACAATTAAAACATGTAGCATGTCATGTTACACTGAATGAATTTATTGTGTTTGACTGCAATATATAAATTACTATTAACCTTTAGACGCCTAACGTCAACTATAGTTGACGTACCGCACTGCTAACCTCCAAAGTTGCATTTTATGTATTTATTCAACAAATATAGGTACCGAATATTTTAAACATGGTGTATACTCTCCGTTTTTTCCCCTTCAAAATGCAGTTTGTTTCATATTTCTAACGTATTTGGTTCCTATTTTATTCACATTTTATGTACAGGATGTGCTAAAATTAAAAAAAATAATTCTGGCGCCAAAAGGCTAATAGTTAATTAACTAACTGGAGAAGTTAAATTGGTAAAAATCAGCTTAAGGTTAGTTGTAGACACATTCTATGCAATAAGCCTTTGGTACCACAACAATTGGTGGGAGCTGCAGAAAACCAGAATTTCAATACAGCCTGCATAAAAAAGGCTAAGAAATGCCGTCACCTTTAACTGATGTTTGGCATTTTGATCATCCCACTGCTTGATGGGTATACTTGACATATGATGTCAGAGGGTTAAGTATGCGTTGATTAGCTCAGGAGAGGGCCAGGTGGTGGACTCTTGTGAACATGGTAATGAACCTTTGGGTTCTATTAAATGCAGTAAATTTCTTGACCAACTAATGTACTATTAGCTTCTCAAGAAGGACTCTGTTTTATGTACTGAAATGTTCTACTATCCAATACATTCTGTTAAAATATAAAAACTGCACATAAATATAATGTGACTTGCTCCCACTACAACAAGTTTATTGGATATGCAGAGTGAAGAAAACCTAAACAGCAACACATTACACATTATTAATGCACAACCAGCAGATGACTGTAATTTTCTTTTACGTACAATGGCTGTTTTAACACGCAAACATTAATTATGTGTAATACAGAATATGTTTCATACACTTATAAAAAAGCACATTAAAACATTAATGTGTGTTATTAGGAAACAGCATATGGAAATGTTAATGAATAGTACTAAGAACACATTTTAAAATTCTGAGAAAGCAGATGTAAGCTCTACACCACAGAGCACATATTCACAGTAATATCATGTTATGCACTGCTATGGTTTTATCTGCCTAGAAAAGGATCAGTTTTGTGGTGTGGTGGTGGTGTCATTTTATGTCTCACCCCATCAGTGATATGCAATACGTGCTTCTGACACTCCAGCACCGGAAAAAATTTGACTATTATATGGACTTCGCTGAGACAGGAACAAAAATTAGACCTGTGACAGATCCTTCCCCACCATCCCTCAAATAAAATAAATCACTGTATGCAACTGTGGTAAACTAAAATGAGTATTAAATAATACTTAGAATTCAATTCAAGCATCACCAGCAAGGGTAAAACGTACAGCTGAAACTTCATTCACATCGGGCTAAGATGAAAAATTGTGCACCAACTGTGTCCATTTGATTTAATAAACAAAAAGAACAATGTACAGCAAAATTGCTTTAATCTGATGTCCAATAATCAGAAACCTTAAGAATCCAGCACTTTAGGAGAGTAGCCATAAGACAGGAAGTTCGTCTTTCTACCAAAAAAAAGCTTCATCAATGAAACAGGCAGATCTTTGGGACATGTGAAACAAGACAGGCATGTACATATAAATGTAACATTTAGGAACATTCATGTATTCATCATTGCCACGGAAGAGCAACAAGTATTACACATTCTGAGTGTCTGTCTGTAGCACACAAAGAGCATGTGCTATATTATATTGTCATCTGTAGCCTCTCTAGCTCTACAACACTTTCTGACATTATCCCATAAACAGAGTGATGTGTGGAAAAAAGTTACTGAGCATAAAATGTGTGTTTTGATTTTCCCTACATCTTTTGTCTAAAATAGGTCTTACTCTAAGACCTCAATGAGATATCATAAATGTACATAGGTCTTCATGCAAAGTACCCGATATTACCATCAGATTTAATTAAACTTAAATTTACTGGACAGATTTGCAAATGGAACACTCCTCTGATTGGTTGCACAGCCAAAATATAGGTGAGGTAATAAAAAAAGTACCTTTAAGAATAAGTCAGTACAGATGCCATTTGATAAACCGGAATATTAGAGAATCTGACACCTGTCCAGTGCTGTGTGATTTGGATTAATGGAATTTTGCTGTAAAACATAGACTGCCTACTCTACAGTAACATCCTTGAATTATGAAAGAAAATAAGAACACATCACACTGGTTCACCAGAAACAAACTTACCCTGAATTATTAACAGCCATACAGTTTGATACCACTTGGAATGGATACGTAATGGTACCAGCAATGAACTGAAACAAAGACCCATAACATGACTGCATATTAAACAGTTCTAGGTATAGAAAAGTATCTCTCTAATACTGGTGTTTAGGGCAGATTTCATACAATAGCCATCAATACAGTATTAATGAAATGTTCACCAATTAAAATCCACATGTTTTACATGATGTTGCATGCTATGTACATGTTAAAGCACACAAACACAGAAAGTTGTTTTCAGTGCATAAAATGTTGAATGTGATCCAATTCATCCTCATTATCTCCTCAACACAAACTTGTATGTATATGATCACTGCAAGTATGCAGCACTGCTGGAAGATCAAAGCTGTGAGTTCCACTAATGAGCATGTTTCTATGTGCACAGTTTGTCCTTCATAATACCCACACAAAAAAAATCACACAAATTAATGTCCTAACTATGGGGTGGCCAGATCTGTGTGTGCGCGCGCACACACACACACACAATAATGGCATTCTGGAAAATGGTAAGATATCATAGAGGGACCAAATGTTGCATGCAGAAAATAAAGAACACAACATTAACTCTGTGTGTAAGTGAGAGAGACAGAGAGAGTGGGGTCCGACATAAACAGTCTCTGTGTTGCAGTAAACACCTCATTTATGGGGGAGGGAAGTCAAATTTTGCTTTCTGACATTCAGCCTCCTGTTTTCTGATAGCTTACAAAATTGCTTACTACAACTATGCTGCTAGCCACACAGTCCACTACTCACGACCGTATTAATTTTCATGAACTACTGCATTTGCTGGCATAGTTTTAAATTTGTTCCTAATAACACATAATTTTAAAATTAAAAATAAACAGGTAAACATTTCACTTGCCAATCTGTATCCCCATCCCAGAAGAATGAAAAACTTCAAGATTTGAAATAATCTGGCACTGGGGATAATCTTGCATCAGAGATGTTGGAACTCTCTGAAACTTGCACACTTACCACCTAACACTAGGTGGACAACACAGCGGGGAGGCAGATGTCCTTCTCCTACTGACAATCCCACCTTCTGTTAGTAGTGTGTAGAATCAGCATTGTAATGAACAAGTGAAAGTTTCTGACTTTTTGACTACCTGGTAAAAACATGCACTTACAGCCATAGACGATGCAGTGAATTTCTTCAAATCCTTGTCATTCACAAGATAAGAATTTACAATAAATGTGAGGGTACTAGCAATAACTGTAGATGCTATTTCGCCCAGTATCCTAGGTACAATGCCACTGAAGAATCCCAGAATTCCATTTTCATGGAAGATTTCTCTTATTGAACTAAATACACCACTGTAACAAATAAATGGGTCACATTCATTTCATATATTTCAAAATAATAAATTCATTGTTGATTCAGTATTTATTTGTTAGGTTAGAAACTTAATAAGAAACATGCAGACTTTCTGAAATAATGACATACATCATATTTCCAAACCAGGCACACTACATATGATTCTTCATGGAAGACACTTGCTAAATGAATGTACAGAGTTTAAACTAAACGTTTACCATCCTGAAGTGTTTGAAGTATAGAAATAAAGGAAAGGATCACAACAGTCAAACACAACAGTATTTTATAAAGTTCTTAAAATACATTAATAACAATATTGGCTACATGTTTCGACTCACATCGAGTCATCCTCAGGCCCTCAAGATGTAGATCCAGACATACAAATGTTTACAGCATTGTGGAATCCCCAACGCGCTGGGGATCCCACAATGCTGTAAGCGTTTTATGTCTGAATCTGCATCTTGAGGGCCTTAGGATGACTCGATAATGAGTTGAAACATGTAGCCAATATTGTTATTAATATATTTTAAGAACTTTATAAAATACTGTTATGTTTGACTCATGATCCTTTCCTTTATTTCTGAATGTACAGAGGTACCTAGCACTGGAGCTTGTAAAGTATTTTATCTTGAAAGTGTTGTTTTCAAAACACTCACCAATATTTATTTTCACCTCCAACAAACTGTGCCATCATACGAAGAGCTATAACAGTGAATGGCTGGCTGGCAACAATTGCAGCAGTATGGCACACTACATCCCGAGAGAGGTCTCTTAGAAAAATTGTGTCCCTGAAGAAAACATGAAATATACAGCAGCTTACAGAAAGGCCTGGCTCCCAACAAAAAGGCACAGAAAACTGCCTGAAGTTCCATCTGTTTTAAGTAGAGTATTCTCCTGTAATCTGACTTCTGATATAACAGAAAGTACATTATTCCAGCCCTTTTTTTTTGTGGGTATGAGGAAAATTAGCCAAGATAATGTAACCATTCCTGTGGCATAGATCTTAACTGAGGAGTACACTAAACACAAGGTATGAATGCTACCTGTCATGCCTGACACCACATTTTTCATTCATTTACATAATTGTAGATCCAAAGGCGCCTGCGAAAAAGGCTGCATATGCTCAAGATAATGTATTTGCAAATTTTAAAGTTAAGCCAGTAATAACAAGAGAGGATATATATGCATGTTTGTTGTATTTTCTGTAGGTTCCCTCTGCCCATCTACACAAGGGCACAGGATTTATTTCTGAGAGGTAAGTACACCAATAAGTCAGATTCTTTTACTCCCAATGATGTGATACACTAATGGCTGGCTGATGGTACCAAAAATTTAACCAGGTGGGGGGGCTCCTCACCCATGTAGGAAGTGGGAACTGGTACCCTTCATATTTTCAAATCTTTCACTTTGGTAGAAGTGAAAGTGTCAGCCTGTAAGCTGAAACCTGTATACTAAGCATGCTCCAAATAAGAGTCTAAGATCATACCCCTAGCCCATCAGGTCTTCTTTCTGTGTCTTATAAGGCCTAAGACCAAAAAATACAGCCATGTAAGAGGTCTAACACTTGATATGTTCCACTTAAACTTGATACATTTCACTAAAGCACCATACATTCCAATAACACCTGTTACACTCCAACTAGACCTTGATAAGTCCACCAACACTTACTACACTCCACTAAAACTTGACGGGTGCCTCCTACACCAAAAAACAATAAATTGGGGTGGGGGTGGGCGGGAATTATACAAAGCAACTGCAAAATTGACTGGCACATGCAGCCTTGTGCATTCTAAATACTAATGTTTTAAATAAATTATTGGTATGGAACTTCATGCAACCTCCGAACTGAAGTAACATCATTACAGATCACTATCTTCACCTTCTATCTTCTGCTGTCTCATCATCTTCTGCAGCATCTGTACCCTCTTCAGCTTTTTTCACACATAATTTCTGATATGTGATGCTACTTATAGTACTGGCACAAAGTTTTGGACCCAATCCTCTGTAGCAGCCCACAAATCCGTCCACCCTCTTAATGTAAGCAACTGAGAATAAACCACATATTTTAAACACTTGTTAACAAGACCAATATACATATATAAAATGAGTTAGTCTCTGTAAGTATATATGAACACATGCATCAATATTATACACCTATATGCTATTGCCACTCTCATAAAAGAGACAACTGTTAAGCTTTTTGGAGGGAGAGTATACTAAATATGGAAACACAGCATGCCTCACTGAGACAGAAGTACAAATCACCAAATATAAAATAATAATTCTTCATCATTAATGTACATGCCTACAAATCATTTACATTGTACATACTGTACTGGAGGACATTTGGCAGAGCAAGTGCTGGTCTTCCAAATAGTGTCTTTGTAGCATGTGGTGGAACTGGTTCATGCCCGATCTGAAATATCATAGACAAGTATTAAAATGATCAATTTCTTGTACCTGAGGGTTCATCATCACCATAGGTCCACATTAACACATTACTGTTTCCATACTTGTTCAACAGGCATACAGGTATGAATTTTGAATATGCAGCCCCTCCATGCTAATCCAACACATGCCAGACACTACTAATACTGACAGGCAGGATCAAAAGCCAGTAAAACAATGTAGGAGAATTGACCACACATACTATACTTTAAGTGCCTTGCATATGACACAAAGAAATTGTTTACAATGTTACAAACAAAACCTTGCAAGAAAATCACCATTGCAGCTGCTTAATTCCCACCAATCACCTAAACAAAATTATCATCAAACAACTATCACAACTTCATGACCAACCACAAAACATATCAGCAGTTAAACAGATCCATAGCACTACACACAGCCAACAACTTAGGGGCCAGTAGAATGGCAAGTCAGGCATCTGCTTTTCCCCGGGATTTGAAACAGACAAAACTGATGATGAAATGACATGCACAAAGTGTTAATACAAAAAAAAAAGTATATATAATTATTTCTTAAACATAAGTTTTATTCTTCAATCTTGAATACATTAGTGTTTACCAATGTGAATGAAATCTGCAGAAATATTCTTAAATGTACTCAGCCTATAGGTAGTCTGTTTCATTTCACCAACCACATGCACAATATAAGTTACATATAAATATTAAAGACATATCTACTATATGTTTCGTTTCGATATATATGTACCATCTTCAGGGAAAACAGAATGCCTGTTTTAAAACAAACTGGTTGGTTAAATAAAACTAAGTACATTTGTCAAAAATGCATGGAATGAACAACTTTAAAATAAAAGTATTCACCCTACTTTTTATGCAAATTTTCATCACATTACATTAAATGCAACACACCACATTCCTAGTAAACCGAGAAGCACAACATTTCTGAAAGGATTGCCGGTGTACTTCCGTGATGTTGGTGACAAAAATAGAACCTTGTAAGTGATTATTTACATACACCATTCTATACACATAATAATTAATAATATGACTCTTAATACGCGAGTTGCAAACTTCTGCAGGAGCAGTGGTTTTCTGGGTGTAGTCAGCTTTTACTGTTTCAAAGAAAAATGTACTTGTTCCACGCGTTTTCCAGAAAATGTAAGACCAAGGTCTTTACGAAATACCCTTCGCTACGTACCAACATACGCAGACCGTTCGTTATGTTCCTTGCACTATACAGTAAGTTAACAGCAGCTTCGGGATACATTTATTTACATAAACTGATATAGGAACTACAAATAACAAACTAACCTGAATTAAAACTTTGGCGTATTCTATGGGATGCCAAAGCGAACCTGCAACAGCCTGCAGCACTAACCCAGTCCACGTTGATTCATGTAGTGGACTTGACATTTTCAGTAATTACGGGGAAAATCCAAATATACGAAAGAATCGCTATACCGTCACCAATTTCTAGCCATAACCGGCACTGGGACATATCCGCTCTCATCCATGGCCACAGGCTAGTTATGTACATGGATCAGAGATGCTACATACATACACGATTTAATATCACTGGTTAAATCATCCGTGGTTAGGGCCTTGTCTCTCACCTCTCCGACTTAACCTGCCATCTACTAATCGTACGCGTCTATGCCTGTCGTCTGTAGCGGAATCGGTGCCAAAGTACACTTATTTTGCGAGTTTTGAGGTTTTCGAAGCGGCGTAGCTAAGCATTCCGGTCTTCTGAATTATCACGATGCGTCAATGGACAATCGGATGCGGCCGCGAAACTTCGTGATCCAATGTACCAGAATAACGGAATTCTAAACTTATTTTCTTTCAGAATTTGCAGTCACTTCAGAGGTCCGTGTAAATCGGCGAAAGGAAGGCCGTTGGCCTGCAGTTCTTATGGGTGTAGACAAAATTACATTTGCACGTATCCCGTAAAGCTATAGGACACGCTGTAAGTAAAGAACGCCTTGGTAAAGTCGTGTGCAACGTCGCAAAGAACACTATTATTATTATCATCATCATCATCATCATCACCATCATCATAATCATCATCTATTGCCACTAAGTTGTTCAGTGTTGTGTCTGTTTTGACGATACTGTTAGTTGTAAATAACTACACTCGACACGCTACAGCGTGTGCAAATTGTCACATGAAAGCGTTTAAAGCCGAATATCGGCCACTACCATTGTAGCGTTCACTACAACACACTATAGAACAAGTTTTTAATACTTCAACAATTTAATCTCACAACTCCACGTGCATGAAAGAATTAACTAGTTTCGTGCTAAACGCATGATTTTTAACGTACAGTGTGTGCCAAACGTCAGGGATTCAAAACGAAAGGTAATAACATAAAAAAAATAGCATGCGCTACCCATACTTTGTTTTCTAGATTAAAAAAGAAGGTAGAGAATTAATAATTTTTTCGTGAAATAGCAGACCCGTTTAGGCGGTTCCTGCAGCTCGGTCCTCTGGAGCTGAGCTCTATCTGCGAACCATCTTGCCCAACTCTAATATCCGGCACTTAATACACTGTGGATTCATCTAAACTTAAAAAAGTCTAAAAACTGACAATAAAAATGACGAAGGATCAGTAGATTTATCACCTTCCAGGCTATCTCCTTCGAAGAACTACATTTCTTGTGGCGGTTGATATGCATTCAGACACTAATATGGGAATGCACGCATCGTTCATATATAATATAGCCTTTGTTATTCAATTCCAGGTAAAAATAACATTTTGTATTATTTATGAAGAACCTCAAAAGCAGACTTACTTACCCTTGTAGTTCGCACACTGATAATATAGTATGTTCATATAAGGTCACCGAAAGGCTAGTCCTAAATGTTGCCCATGTTTCTGAAGGAGATCTTTCAACATTTTTAAGCGCTTTCGCAAACAAATTTCCAAAAGCGTATATTACCTTCTTCTGCAAAGGAGCACTTCGGTCCCACAAGACAGATGTCCTTAAAACCTTGTAATGGGGAATTTTTATAAAATCTGCTGATCAAATTCTAGTTTCGTTACAGCTTGACAAACTAAGACACCTTGCATGGAAACATACGTACATCTATGATATCTCACCGTTTACGAGACAAGTACGACAAAGCCATCATAGAAGCCAAACAAACAGTAGACGATCTAAACATAACATTCCACAATACACAGCACGCAAAAAACAAAAGAAAGTCGTAATCCCGTTTAGAGTGCATTAAAGAGCTGTTTGTTTCATTATGTTAGTGTAGGGTTGTGTTAAATCACGAGCTTGAAGCTTCACTCGACTCTTTTTCCACAGAGAATTACCGTAAATTTTATGTTTATTTTAGTGCCAACACTACAGTCGTGCATGATCGACGGTAAGTTTGTTGCTAAGATACGAAGAAAAAAATGTTCTGTAAAATGTGGGAAGGTACATTTATTTACTTTAGTTTTCAATTGTTTGCCTTGAAATTATTCACAACTTTAAAATAAAGGGTCAATAACAGGGCGGACAGGCCAGATTTCTTATGCTTTGTGGACATTCCGTAAATTGTTTAACTTATTTTTTTTTTAATTGGACTGTTTCCATCCCGTTGTGTACAGTACACGTAACAAATTTATTAAATTGAACCGTCTTTACACAACATGCAAATAACAGTTGCAAATCTACAACTGGTTAATTAAGTGACATGTTTCGGCATTGTTCGGCCATCATCAGGCTTACAAAAAAATTGTGTTAATTAAGGTACATTCGTTCGGTATACCGATGGGATACCATCAACAGTAAATAATTTTTAAAAAGACATAAATACCAAAGTAAATAAAATTTAACTTAAAAAATTGGTTATTTTTGTTAGTTAAGGTAAATGTAAATTTCACCATAGATCAGGCCACGAGAGATTAAGAGGGGGAATAGAGATATAGTTCTACTTTTTCTTTAACCTAGGCGCTAGATGAGGATGGGTGGTCAACGCCACGCCCCAGCTGCGTTACTCTCGGGAAAACCCCGGTACCCATTGTATAGGAGGCTGGGTTGGCTCCAGGGCCACGCTGGACGGGTGCGGAAAATTGCAGCCCCAGCGGGATTCGATTCCCGGACCGTCCAGACCGTAGTGAGTCTCTATACCGTCTGAGTTATCCCGGCTCACTATTTTTTGAGTACTAATACTAATCTACATTATTTTTAAAAACAGATAAACCAAACCGTCTCCAACGCAAGGACCACTCAGTTTAAGACTTGCGGGGAAGTAATTATTGCTTAATGTGAGAATCGAATAAGACATATAAGTACACTGTCAGGTAAAATGTAGAATCCCTTAATGTTACAGCAGGTGGTAAATGTGGTTACCACTATGGTTTTAAAGCTTAAGTTTGATATTTTTCAAACGGAAACATTTCTCGCTTTATATGTATATATATATATATATATATATATAGTAAAACCAACCAGATGCACCAATGTCTCAAATTTATTTTATTTTATTTTATTTTATTTTGGAATGACACTGTGCATGTTTTGGACGGTTTTTCCGTCCATCATCAGGAGTTAAAGACTGTATCTACAGCAACAGGCATATGTCAAACAGATAATGACAAAGAGATACTGCTGTCTGCTTGCTAGCGGGAACCCTCTAGCAAGCAGACAGCAGTATCTCTTTGACATAAGCCTGTTGCTGTAGGTACAGTCTTGAACTCCTGATGATGGACGGAAAAACCATCCGAAACATGTACAGTGTCATTCCAAAATAAAATAAAATAAAATAAATTTGAGACATTGGTGCATGTAGTTGGTTTTACTATAGAAATATATTACGATGCACGGCCCTATGAACTTCAAATATATGCATGTATTTCTTGGTTATTCGTATTAAGAGTTTTCGACGAAAACAATAATAATAATAATAATTTATTGGTTGCCCGATTTTTGCTAGTTCCACCATTTACTGAGATATCTTGAAACAGCCATATTTCTTACGCAGTAGTGGATATGGTACTCAACGGACAGCATAAATTCCTAATATCTTCGCTCTTCTGGGATGTTACGCAGCGTAGATTGGCAGTTAGAGTGGTCGGTAACTATCAATCTAAGCTGTATAACATCCAAAATGAATGCAGATCTCATCCACACCGCGGCAGACGCCCGCAATAACGCATAGCATAAAGTCCCGTCTGGTGCTGCCATCTAGGTAGAATGCTGCAACGTCCACCTTTCAAAGCATAAGAAAACAAGCCTTTAACATAAAAGATTCAGGGTTCTCACGGTGATGGTGATGACCAAACTTTTTCACGGTTTCGCCATTTTGTTTGACTGAATGGTGCCTCCATCTTTCTTGTAGAAGACAGTAATCTTCAATGAGATCAATTGTTTTAGTGGCGCTTCTTAGATCACCAATTCCTCGCATTATGTCTGCCCATTTTCAAGTAATAGCGTCAAAATTGACTGTCCGATTTAAATAAAACCTGATATGACACCCACAATAAATTTTTTCGAGCACTTTTTTATTTTGGTTTAGTCGCTTTCGTATGATATGCAACTTTACGTTCTGTTTTAAATTAGTTTTTAAAATTAACTCTCAACCTGCTACCGTATATTCATTCCATATCTATCGAATAAATCTTAAAGTTATCATCCTTTTCGGTGTTTTTCAAAGTGGTTTCCACATGAAAATTTCGTACACTATATATCTCGCCTAGATCTCTCAAATTAAAGAAATATTATACGAGTACACTGAGGATGTTCAGAAACAGGGTGCTGTTGAACATAGGAGGGAGGAAGTTAACAGCCGGTTGGCCAAAATTACATTATGAAAGCTTCATTGTTGCTATCTTTCACCAAACACTAATAAAGTTATAAAATCAAGGAGAATGAGATAAGGTGGGGCATGTCAGGTATGGGGGAGAAGAAAAATTCAGACAGGGCCTTGGAGGGGAGACGGGAAGGAAACAAACCACCTGGAAGACATAAGCATAGAGGGGTAGATGTTACCAAAATGGACCTTAAATAAATAAGATTATATGGCATAGAATGGATTAATCTGGCTCAGGACAAGGACAAGCGGCAGGCTGTAAAGATTCGGGTCTCAAACAATGCAGGGAGTTTCTGAGCCAGTTGAGAAATCCTTACCTTTCCAAGAAAGTCTCTACTCCGTGGATTTCCTTAGTTCCTTCAGTTCATCAACCTAGCTACACGTTCAACCCATCGTAACTTCCCAAATCTCACTATCCTACTTACGTTAGGTGACCTGTCTGCCAAACTCACGAAGTTTTTAGGTTTTTTAAATCCTGTTACTTGTGAGATGTGCCGTCAGGTTGCAGGTAAACGAGACGGCCTCGTGATATAAAAGAGAACAACGTATAGTCCTTCAACTTGGATGTCGAACGAGGGAATTATCTTACACCCTTCACGGTAAAATTCTGCGTGTAACATAATTTATCCATCGGACGGATTCATTAGAAATGAACTCTTACGCATCACTAAGACCCACAGCTGAATGGTCAATCTATTTTTTTTTTTATATATTTCTTGGTTTATTCTACATGAAAGCTGCCTTATAGATAAATATAATATTTTATATATTCCCGTCGGATTAAGCATGTCCAACATAAACAGATACTCGGCCGCTCCCTTCAATTACCGAGTACTTCCACGGACTTTTCTGAAATTTGATACACAGCATTTAATGTTAAATGGGAATTGCAATGTGCATAATTAATTTGAGTTAATTTCAGAGATAACGTTATAGAAGGATCAAGCCTAATTAGTTTGTGAAATGGGTACATTCTGCACCTATGAAATCAGTTCATCTCAAAGCTGGTAGAGAAAATACACTGTGCGTACGCTCCGCTTTATCGTGTCCAGTAGTTCCACGTTACGACTTGAATGCACTGCGCATGGGTTTGATTTTTACGTGAACATATAATCAAATATGGGAACACTTTCAGTAGGGATTTCTCAGAGAGGAGGCTGACAGCGGAATAAAACGTGTTTATATTCTGAGAACTGGAGTCAGGACTGGCGTAGCATTTATTTCGCGACCTTGAAATGAAGGTCATTTGAATATATTCTCATTGTACGATGTACGATTTACCGCTAGCATGCCCGAAAAAAAAATGCATTGGAAAGTTTCGCTCGCAGGTTTCTTCAACACGCCGCGGGACGGCGTTTACTGCACGAACATGCGAGAGACGACAGAAATTTGTAAAAGATTAAGCGCAATAAGAATAGCTTCCGAGTTTCGGAAGACAGATTTCTGTTTGTGATCATCCTTATGGCCGTTTGTAAGTAACAAATCCCATTCCAATGTTAACATAAATGTTGAGATGTCCAACGGTGCAAAGGTCGTCCATCTCTTATAAGCAAAACGTTATAATGGAATAACTATATATATATATATATATATATATATATTACTACCTTCTTTTTTCCCTTTGCACCTTAGTTTTCTCCTTATTATTCTTAAATCATCCACGGATTATATCAATCACGTATATGGTGAGCAATATTTTTACCACACAATGTGACTGTATGTCCATAGTCACCTATTTTATTGCTACGTGTTTAAGGGAATTTTGGTGTCAGCTCCCTGACGATGGCAAGATTATAGCCCAGAAAAATATAGAAATTATGTAGTAGGTTGTACACATTAATTACAGAATAATGCATTTCTTGGTGTTACATGAGTTATTTCATCATAATAGGAATAAACAATGTAAAAACCCTCAATTATGTTCGTACCTAGAACAAGAGTATGGTATGGTATGGTATGGTATTGTGTAGTATAGTATAATACAGTGTAGTGCAGTATAGTATAGTACAGTATATTATAGTATAGTACAGTATAGTGGGCCGGGTAGCTCAGTCGGTATAGCGAATGACTACAGGCTGGACGATCCGGGATCGAATCCCGGTGGGGACGAGATTTTCCGCCCTTCCAGACCGGCCCTGGGGCCCATCTAGCCTTCTGTAAAATGGGTACCGGGTCTTTTCTGGGGGTAAAGTGCGGCCGGGGCGTGCTGCTGACCACTCACCCCTTCTAGTGCCGCGGTCATGAAAGAGTAGAGCTACAACTCTACCCACCCTCTGGGCCACACCGGGCCTGTAAACGGGATCACTTTACCTTTACTTATAGTATAAGTATAGTATAGTATAGTATAGTATAGTATAGTATAGTATAGTATAGTGTAGTGTAGTGTAGTGTAGTATAGTATAGTACAGTATGGTATAGTAGAGTTATAGTATATTAAATAGGACGAGGGATGTAGTTAATGACGATTGCCGACAGAAGCAGGAGTTTTACTCTCCGTCACTGGGTCCACACAGTCGCCTGAGACGCAATCGATCTCCTAACCAAAGAGTACCGAAAATCCTGTATCCAGATATAAAGATACACACAAAATTACCACTCACCTCTATCTGGTGACGATGTTAAAAATGGGTGAATTTATACTTCAGTGCCACATATGACAGAGTGCCTGATGAAGAACAGCGAAAATTTAATGTTTACGTTAAAACTGTAATTCATTTGTTGGTCTTTACGGGTTTAGTCAGGAACGAGGTAGATAAAAATGCTGAAATGAGACGTAACAAAGCATCCGAGAAATTAATGTGCTCTTCCCTTCTGCCAGAATTTAATTTTTATTAATTACTGGGTTCCCCGTATATTGGAATTCCCTCACATTTTCGAAGAATATATGAAGTACCTCCATACTATGATTTCGTTTAGTAATTTCTTGACTTTTTGTGTACAGGAAAACCAAACTTATGCACAAATTATCTTGAGTATATTTCATCAAACACTTCTACAGGTTTCGGGCGTATCCACCGCCCATCATCAGGAGGTGTTTGATGAAATATATTCACGAAAAATTGTGCATAAATTTTGTTTTCTTTTACAAAAATATATCGAGATGCATGGTCAACTAAACATAAAATTTCTTAACGTCATGTGAGCATAAAACAATTTATGCATCTCATTTGGCTTTCTCTAGTTTTTAATAACTGATTCGTCAAGATGCTTTCATGTTGGGAATTAGTAAAATTTGACATTTTAGTTTCTAAGGGGAAGGGGAGTTATGAAGCACCCTAGCTTCCTTGATTTGACTCCGTATAGTCTGGCAGAACGTTACCACGTTTTAGAGTTGCCTGCTGCCACCTTCGTCACGGTATGTTGTGCATTACAGGACGGGCATGTTCCAGAAGATAGCATGCTTCTAAATGCCCATTGTTGATGCGTGTTTCTATCCTTCATGTTGTTATCTTCAACATTTTATTTCATCGTACACCCTACGGAGATTTGTTTTGTTTCGTGACGTAAGGATCGTTACGTGTTACGTTGTCACGGTTAGTGAAAACGATAGTCCGGCTGTGGGAAGATGTCCATTCTCATTATCTGGCCTTCAGCGCAACCTGTGATGAACGAATTCAATTCGCCGTTTACTGATGCTGTATTGTTTGCATACAATGCCATTGTGCGATGTTTACATTGCTCTTAATGAATGAATCAATGAATGAAAGTAATTATGAAAGAAGGACGTCAGTTACAAAAAGCGAAATAAGCTTTAATTGAGAGTGTATCCTCAGGAAAGTTTTTGAAACGTTGTTAGTAATAATAAACCTTAATTGGAGGTCATCATCACCTTATTTGAGAAATGAAAAATCCATAAGAAGATTTTGGGCAAAGTTTATACTTAAAGTCTATCCATTTATGCTTAGTCCGACTACGTTTCTTTACCAGTGTCATAAAATAAATTCTATGTGGTCACATAAAAATACCCTTGCGTTGTACCAATCGGATACATATCCCATGACTGAAAGCCGGAGATTCAGGAACAAAAATGGTCCAACAACGTGCCATTGCATCTTCTTGCTCATTGTTACGGGGCTGTCACGTTGGACGCGATGACGGAGCGATTAGCTTTGTTTCATATGGGATCTCGCACACAGAAGACGAAGACGCGATTACGACATGTTCACGACAGGTCTGATAAGGTATGATGTGTCGTCTTTCGCTCAATCGTAGACATATCGCCACACAAGACGGAAAACTCACGGGTTTTAAGATACTTTGCTAGTTCATGCAAGCAACAGTATTGAAGCAAATGTTAAACGTGCGGAACTTGTTGGGGAGAAATCCATTTTATATGAAGGAAAGATCCTGTTTGTTCAACATGGCGCAACATTTAAAAATTTCATGCGTCACCCTGTAAAATGATCTAAATCTTTCAGTGTCCTCTTCTAGTTCTATGGCTACAACAAAGGGTCCTCTACTTCGTTCTTGTTAACCCCTCCTTCAATATCATTCTTATCCACCAGATAATGAACATGTCCTCTTGGTCTGAAGACAATTGCATACTGAATCAGTGTACATGCGAAGCCCGTATGATGCTTGTCATTCGTGACAACAGTATTATCTTGTGCGACAGAGGCCTTAAGCGAAAAACACTAGAATTGAGAATTGATAAGGAATAGTTAAGAGTATGTTTAGAGATAACAGAAAACCGCACGTGAGTCGTAATTTTATTTGCATATTCTTAACAACTATGTATTGCTGCAATCTCATTATTGCGAGGCGCATAAATTTAACGCTACAATTAGATCGTATTTAATCTGTCAACAGCAATAAATTAAAAATATTTAGTTGAATTTTCAACGGTAATTATTCTAGACACAATGTAAAAGATACACGAAAATTAAATTGCTTCACAAATCACAGGAATTACAAAAAGTAGCTAGATGTCTTACTGATTACACACACACACACACACACACACACACACACACACACACACATATATATATATATATATATATATATATATATATATATATATATATATATATATAAGAATTTCACAACACAAAGAGATACTTTTCTTTACGACAGATGTCAATTGCAAGAAGCTGCCTAATAAATGTTGTAGAGACAAACGTGTATATATATATATACAGAAACTTTTTAAACTCGGAACTGAACACTGCTGACCGGGAGAGATAATTAGTCACTATACAGCGACCATATCGTCTGTTCTATGGGCAAGTCCAGCGATATAAACTGCACGGTCAAATAGAGACTGTTAATATTAATTGTTATATATATATATATATATATATATATATATATGAGCAGTAAAATTAAGAGGTGTACAGACTGGCTTCATACATATTGACCTGGTAACGTACATGCGTGTAAAGAGATTAAAGTGGGCTGGGCAAGTAGTAAGGGTATTCGACAAAATGAATCCCTGAACGAATAATGGAAAAAAAGTTTCGGAGGAAGAAGGCTCACTGGGAAGCCGTGGTATAGATGGAAAGCGAAGTGCGGATAAATACCGTCAAACTGCTCAATAGGAAAAACTGGCGGGCATGGGGCAAGACATGAGTGACTGGAGGAAGTAAACGGGGGACGCCATGGCCAGGGATCGGGCCGAAGGGCGATAGGAATAATAATATTAATAATAATTCAGTTCCCTCTCCTGTTCAAAAAGAAAAGAAAGCAGGAATACATCACCATACCCTGTGTGTGCATGTGTGTGTGTGTGTGTGTGTGTGTGTGTGTGAGTGTGTCCCATCTTTCAATTTTCAAACCGTCTGACACATTCTAATAACGCCTAGTGCCAACTTTAAGCTACTGGAGCCGACCCAGTTGCTGTATTCATTAATAGGTAAAGGTAAAGTTCAGTTCTAGGGTAAACTAGAACTCTGCTCTGTATTTAACCTTGGCGCTAGATGCAGGTGGGTGGAAAACGTCGCGCTCCGGCCTACTTACTCCCAGGAAAGGGACTCCGTACGCATTGTAGTGGAGACTGTGTGGGTCCCAGGTGGGTACGAAAAATCTCGCCCCCACCTAGATTCGAATCACGGACCGTCCAACCTGTACAAAAGTCGTTGTACCGACTATACTATCCAAGCCAACGCTGTATTCGGTACAATATAATGAAAACATGGTGGACGGGTGAACCTGTGAAGCAGAAGCGACATGAAACCGATTAGGCAGCGCAGTACGTAGTCATAAATTCAAAACCCTAAATCTTAAGCCGTAATTTTATACTAAAAGAGACATCAAAGTGCACATCTTTCAAAGGAAATTATTTACTCAGATCAAAGACTGTTAAAAATGAGAACAGGCCTCTGTTTATAAACAAAGAAGTCTACAAATAGCCTGTAATATCGCAATCATCAGTAACTTCGTAAAGCTCATGTTAAATAAGAAAACATGACAGAAGGGACAGTATTCTACAAAATAACAATACCATCAGCTGACTTGCATAGAAGTAAAGTGTGAGTGAGTGAGTGAACGGATGAAAAGTGATAAAATGAGATATATTCATGCGGAAACATTATGAGAGCTGAAAAAAAAAGAACATGTAAGAGAAAAAAATAAACACTTTAAATCAAATAATGAAAATAGAAGATAAAGAAAGAATTGCATTAATCTAATGAGGAACAATGGAAAATAAAACATAGTTGTAGAACACATACTAAAAACACAAAGCAAACAAGACATGCAGATTAAGTAAAATGTAACACCAAGGCGCGTTCTTGCAACCACTTTTGACATGGAAGAATAATAAGTATTAAATATTCCGAGTGTGTGTTTGTAGCTTTAGTTATCCAGCATGCAATACGCATGCGCCATATTGCCATCTTTGGACTGTCCGGCTCTACTATATTTTTCTACATTATCTCGTAAATGGCACGATTTTAGAAAAAAAAGTTATTGATCATAAAATGTGTGTTTTGATTTTCTCTACAATGTTTGTTTGAAAAATTTCTCATTCCAAGAAGAGGTGAGCGAGATGTGGTCATAAACGTTTGTTGTTATTCATGTAAATGATCCGTTATTCTTGTCAGATTTGAAAGAATCGTTAATTTTCTCGACAGATTTTCGAAAAATACTCGAAAATCAAATTTCGTGAAAATCTGTCTAGTGGGAGCCGATTTGTTCCACGCGGACGGAAGGACGGACAGACAGATGGACAGGCATGACGAAGCTAGTAGTCTTTTTCGCAATTTTGTCAAAGCGCCTAAAAGGAGAAAGGTTTAATGCAGACTTCTCAAGACGCCGTCTGGAGCCGGAAATCGTCAAAATACTGAAAACTTAACACTGAATAAAATAGCAAAAAACAGTTATAAATTAAAATTTAGAACATCTGTGGGAATGCATAGAGGCCTGCAACTAAATTAGATGTACAGAATACATGCATGTGGTGGATGAATGCATCCATGTGTGGACAGCTGGCCGGATGTTACGTAAAACTGTCTGCATAGAAGGACGCGTACAATTTTAGACGGTTTCGTTGTTTCCAGATAGACCTTTTATATTCCATACACGCATTGCCTTCTACAAAATCAAGAATGATGATCAATACACGATGAGAATCACTAATTTACGATAAATACAGTTCAACAGTAAAGGTAAAGCAGCCCGTTACAGACCTGGAGTGGCCCAGAGGGTTCCAGGAAGTTAAGGTTCCTAGATTTCGTGACAACGGCACATGATGGTGGTAAGGTTGTCAACCTTACACACCGGCCGCCTTTACCCCCAGGAAATTCTGGTACTCATTTCTGTTAGAGGCTGAGTCGACCCCAGGACCATAGTGCGATTGGAAGGATATCATATCAATGAAAAATCCACTGACACTAGCTGGGATCGAACCAGCGACCTTCCGATTTGTGGCACAGCACCTTAACCACTGTGCTACCGCGGTCCCCACAATTCAACAGTACTCTAAATTTAGTACGTATAAAGTATTGGAAATAAGCAGTTCAGCAATTCCGAATAGAGGCACATGCGAGCAAATAAGTTACAATAACCTGCAAGTTACCAGTACCGACGGTTATGAAATAACTTGCATCTGGCACATACTAGACTTTAAGCATGTAAGGCACGTACCAACAATTTCTGGGAAGATGTAGCAAAGTGCAAGTTAATAAATTAGATGTGAGTTTCTCTCTGCTTACATCATGAAAGCGTACAGTGCGCAACTCGAAAATTGATGGCGAAAATGATCATCGTACTGACTACGTCATTTCGGCTCTAAATTACAAGTTAATAAGTGCGTGATTAAAAAGAATTTATATAAGAAAATACGAGATATGCAACGTTAAGTGCAACGTAAAATTTTGATGCGTTCGCCTAACCATTGTTACAGTAACTCCACCTTGTTAGTAACGAAGTAAAATATGCTTAGTCTCGCGACTTTTCGTTTTTCGTCTTATTTTGTAACTTTCTAATCACTGATAAAGTAAAATCAGTTTCTCGTGATAGTTTGTTCTTCAGTGAATTCTCTACGTTACATATTATTATCTATCTCTCCGGTTTTTTAACAGCTGTCGCCGTCTTCCGGACACCAAACGCCATTCCTCTCTGTTTCTCCATTGATCTGGTTCTAAATTTCTTGTTGTCATGACTGCTTGTACTCCTTCTATCCACGTTTTTCTTGGACGTCCTCTTTTCCTTCTCTCCCGTGGTATCCAATCCATAATTAATTTTGGTATTCTCTCCTCTCTGGCATCCCTTTGACTTGGCCATACTATTGTAGTCTTTTCTGCTCTATGATATCTATGATGACTTATTATTAATGAGTAAAATAAACTTATCTCCACTAAGTTCCCTCCCTCGTTTTATTTCACACTGTCGCCCTGAGATGGTAAAAAGTAAAAGGTAAATTTATAACTCTAGAACAGGCCATGAAGGCCCAGGCAGGGATTATAGGTATAGCTCTACTCTTCCTTTAACCTTGACGCTAGATGGGGAGGGTGGTCAACGAGACGCCCTGGCGGCTTGACCCACAGGAAAGAGACCCGGTACCAACTACACAGGAGGCTGACTGGCTCCTATGGCCGGGTTGGACGTGTGCGCAAGATATCGCCTCCAACGGGATTCGATCCCCGAAACCTCCAGCCTGTAACGTTGTCCCTATACAGACAACACTGTCCCGACCCACAAACCCTACGGTGTAGGTCTGCTTTAAAAGACGGCGACAGTAGGCAGTGGACAGAGAAGAATGGGCGTCTATAATTAAGGAGGCCTTCAGACGGCCGTCGAACCAAGGACCAAGTGAGATATAGGCTATTACTAAATAACCGAAAGAAACCATCTCTGTTTCATCTATCAATTTTTGACATAGTGGTCACATTCTACCACCAGATAAAATCGCATGTCCAGCTAATTCCACATTCTCCATTTCGCGCATTGTAATTCAATTATTACAATTCAAACCAGCAACATTAAGTAACTGTTTTATACAATTGTGTGCTCCCAGATGAAGGGCCAGTAAGGCCCTAAACATGTAGGAGCTGGCGTTTCGAAATATTATTGTAATTTTAATAAAATTTTGTACATTTGTTGGCTGGAATTGCAATAATGCTCAACTAGTTTACAGTATTTTCTCACTTCCTTGAATTGAAGGTACCTTCATTGCTCAAATCGCATATAAATATTTTACATTTTTTTTTTGACAGGAATCCTGTTATACATCACCAGATAAAAAAAAGTTCAAACACAAGCTGCAGGGCTACATGAGATCTACACTGCAGGGTACACCGTGTACCAGTTTTTTTGCGCGCCAAGCAATTTTGTTATAACTCTAAAAAATTTGGTTGGAACTTTTGAACACAGTGGTTAGACCCGAGTAATTTGAACCAAAGAAGGTCCACTGCTGACCATTCCCAGCAAACACATTCGTGCATTTGTTTGATATAATTAACGAATACGTTAAAATGTAGATGTAATCCCTGTGTTGGAAAAACCAACATAGGGATTACACCCGTAAGATAGTCCATACTGTATATACAGCCACCAAGCTAACACCTTCATGTACTGTAATTATGGCAGTTGACAGCTCACAGCGTTTTATAGATTGTATTTTATCATCAACTATGAACATTTTATTCTATCGATTTTATTGAGTTTGTAACCCTAATAATTTTTATAACTTTAGCAAAATATAAGGATAAGACTCCCTGAGGATATTGCAGATGCATTGAAACATGTAGAAGTACTTTTTTTTTGTGGCGCTGCGGCCCAACGCGGGCCATGACTCCTCATTCATGAGGTTTCTAGATCACACACAACGACGCAACACAGTCGGTAGGACTCCTCTGGACGAGTGACCAGTTCGTCGCAGAGACCTCTACCTGACAACACACAACACTCACAACAGACAAACATCCATGCCCCCGGTGGGATTCGAAGCCACGATCTCAGCAGGCGAGCGGTCGCAGACCCACGCCTTAGACCGCGCGGCCACTGGGACCGGCATGTAGGAGTACTTACGATATATAAAATATTGTTTATATATATATATATATATGTTGTGCATTTGTTGGTCTGGATAATAAACCGTACAAGATGCACGGTACACACAAAAAAATGGTGTGTTTTGATTTTCTCTACAACTTTTGACTGAAATATTTCTCTTCGTAAGAAGAAGCGAGCTAGGTATGATCATAAATATACTGCTCTTCACGTGAAGTACCCGTTATTCTGTACGATTTTAACGAAACGCGAATTTTCTCGACAGTTTTTCGAAAAATACTTCAAAACATTAAATTTCATAAAAACTAATACAGTGGGAGCCGAGTGGTTCCATGCGGACAGACAGAGGGACAGACGTGACGAAGTTAATAGTCGTTTTTCGCAATTTTGCTAAAGCGCCTAACAATCCACAAGGAATTAGAAGTGTGCAAGATTTTGAGTATACGTAGTGGTTGTTAGAATAAGTAGAGGACAAGGGGGGTAACTTAGATAGTCAAATGTAGGGGGGTTGCAGGGAACGATATAAAACTCCCAATTCACAATAGCACAAACTCTCTTCATGTTTATTTATAAATTACGGCACTTAATCCGAGTAAAAAAACGTAATTTTGTCGCTGATTCGAGTAAAAACCCGCTGTCTTTTTTAAGCCTCATAAAAGACCCTCTTAAGTATCGAGTGTATTGGATCCTCTTACAGCACAATAGGTCATTCAGGGTTTTCCCGACTTCTGTGGTATTTTAGTCCATAACTATCTGGTGTTCGCTATCAAAGCACACAGATAAGGCACTCCCCTCTTAGCAGCTGATAGGCACAGTGCATATTGATAATATTAAGTTCTTTATTGTCCAACTAATGCGCACAAATTATTATAAAATTGTTAAACTGTTAAAATCGTTTAAAATTAAAATAGTTGCTCCAACATGTTTCGGTTTACATAAACCATCATCAGGGAGCTCTCAGCCTGTGCTTCGCCAAAGTTACAACGTCGACTTCGGTTACATATATCGTTATTTGAAGTTATCGGTATTGTGGCTGCGTATTTTGTTCAGTGCTCTTATGCGTGTGGATCATGCACTGTGCGGAGTGGAACCGTTTCACTCTGCACAGTGCACAGCATGCTATCTGGGGAGCAAGCTCCCCAGATAGTATGATCTGTACCAGAGGCTGCAACTACAGTTTCATGTACTCCTGATGATGGACGCCCGAAACATGTACAGTAATTTAGCAGTAAATAAATATCTGCATACAGGTGCATCTTGTTGGATTTCATCAACCCAAGTTTGCAGTTATTTACTTCAATAAACAATTGTTAGTTACCACACAAAGTTATGAATTATAATTCTTTGACGATACTTATTGTCTCGCGGCATGAAATACACTTTATCACAAAACCGACGCTCCCGCGTGTAAGTAAGTTCAACCGACGCATATAATTTTTCCTTTCTGATGGTCCTAAATTTCGCTCACAAATTAACACATCAGGTAAAAGCCCGTTTTCATACACCCCACTTCACTTTACTGTGGTCACGTTCCAACATTCAACAATTCCTAATTATGACTACAGTTAACTTATATTCCGGATCAGATATGCAGTTTGCGCGTCTTCTCTGACTGATGAACTCCTACTGCCGAGCCCGCGGCGTCCCTCGGTTTCCATTCGTGTTCAAATTTTGAAAAAAATCCGAATGTTCTAATTGGTTAAAATTTTGACTTCAACAGCCCTTCATAGGTTGTTTCAAACAGACCAACGGTAGCTCACATGCACCTACACCAAGAGTTATGGCTTCACGTCCTGTCAAGTTCTCAAGTTACATCCTCCTACTGTTTCCAAAAGATCTGCTTTTCTGTACATTCACTAACTTATTTTCTTCCCCACACTTGTTCCTGTCCGGTCATTAGCTGCTAGTCACTCATTCTCTCTCTATAAAACATTATGAGCGACCTGTGTTTCGGTTTATCTAACCACCCTCAATAAAAATATAAAATCTCTATATACATTTACGTAATCTATCTTGTTAATTTTTTATGTACCCTCATTCCTCCAAAATATACTCAAACCCTGTCCGTACGGTTACAAGACTATATTTACGAAGGAGATGAGTGTGTTTTACTGTGACAGGGCTATGCAAAGGAGATAGAGACTTGTGTAAGTGAAACGTGCATTGTTTCCAGCACAATGATTTTTTTTTGTAACCCGAGGTTCAGTTACAAAATCTAGAAGCGAGTTAGAATGTGGAGACTAAAGTCTTCAGCGATACAATTCTGTGTCGAAGGATAATTAGTTGCAGCTGACAGCCCTTAACTTCGGGGCAAGAACGGTAAGTTGCGCGAAAAAAAAAATCCACTGAAAAAATTTCCTTTTTCGGACTCTGTCCACAGTCCAAATTTTTTAAGCACGGTGTTTCGGAAGCCGGCTCTGCTTCCTTCTTCAGGTAAAGAAGCACTTAACTTGGCGGACACCTTAGATTGAGCTATTGTGAGCCATTTACTAACTAAACTCCGTGGCCTTGGTCCGCACGCGAACTATACCGACAGAGCGGCCGCCGCCGGTCGGCGAAGTTAGTGCCAACTTTTGCGGATAGAGGGGTGTCACGTGGTCAGCGCAACGGATCCCCACAGCCGTTAATCTCTGT
>Ga0131853_10002870_pt1 | contig 30898 bp, 28 predicted proteins | sample TergutLab28metaG_FD_92764 | JGI IMG/M metagenome (GOLD analysis project Ga0131853, IMG submission 92764) | Labiotermes labralis P1 segment gut microbial communities from Petit-Saut dam, French Guiana - Lab288 P1 (version 2) (version 2) | ecosystem: Host-associated > Arthropoda: Insects >... | reverse complement strand
CCCAAGTCCTATTTATGTCCTTGTCATTGTCCGAGTTCTCCAAAGCTGCAAACCTGTTTGTAATCTCAATCTGATACTGTTCCCTAACCTCTGGCTCATTTAGCTTCCTCAAGTTAAATCTTTACTTCAAGCAGGAATTATTTTTCAGGCAAGTAATTGGCTTTTATTTTTTATATCCCGGAACAAAGGGACCGCTCTTGGCAGTAAGTGTTATAAAACACACATTCACAACACCCAGAATACAAAGCTTCTGTACACCATATGCACATCAATTATTATCTGCCTCTTGTGGCACTATAGCCCGACAGTGTATTATTTACTACAGTGTTGGTTTTCCATAAGGAAAAGAACTGGCTTTGCTGAAAATGTGTAATCAACTACGAAGTGAGATCTGCGATCTTTTGCAATTTTATGCAGCATAGAATGGTAATTCTTACCACCATTATCCTGCTTGACCCTTGAAGATGGAACCGGTAGGTTGTCCGAAACGTCGATAGCTAACTAGCAATACACGCTGCGCAACATCCCAGACGACTGAAGATCTCAATGCAAGAATTGCACACAAAATTTCAGTCCATAAATGTCAGTAAAAAAGGACCCCGTCGGTCAGCTACGCAGAGAAGGGAAAATATTTTTAAAAAATTAACAAACGCACAATTCTACAATCTACGTATTCTTTCTGTTAGCTCCTACATGTAACAGAAAGAATACACAGACTGTAGAATTGTGCACTTATTGATGTTAACAGGGTTTTAATATATCATAGTGCAAGGAATGAAAAATATGTCCTGTATGGGGCTTTTGTGAATGCAGCAATGACCTTCACAGATCCATAAAAGACGCGTCACACATAGTAACTCGGCCCGACATGGTCTTCTGTGAGACATCACGTTCTCACACAGGTGTTGATGAAGATTATGCCCTGTTGACTGGCGAAGGGTTACAGACATTTCGGTGGAACGTAGTGCCTTCATCTTGGGCTGTTGGCCCTGGATATGAAAGTAAATTGACCAGTCGACAGGGCGCAATGTCCCAGATGACTTCAATCTTCACCAACACCGCTGTGAGAATTTCACAACCATCAACCGTTGTCCCGAAACATAAGCAGGAAACTACCAATCACCGCTGCGTAAAATCCCAAAAGAGCACAGATCACATTTACACTGTGTTTGAAGCCTGAAATCATGCAACTGTGGAAGCGTTATGCTTCCTGCTGTCAGCATGCCAAGAGAATGTACAGACTGTGGTTGGCAGGGTGTATTCTTTGTTGTGTTGTTCATGTCTATGCTGGTCATTTTAGATATAAGAAAATTACCCCACAGTAGTTAAAGGGTAAGAAGAAATCGGCTGAAATCCATCACTTGTTGAAGCTGTTTGTGATTAACACTCACAGTTAAGAAGAGAAGGCTGAACGTCAAGTGTATGTGTATGCCCAGTGAACATTCTGACAGCGAAAAACAGGACCCTGCAGTGTACAATACAAGTGCAGTAAGTTTCTTTCAAATTCGTTGTTGTGTATGCTCTAAAGATACAGTGCCAAGGAGAGCATAAACTGGCTCTGATTTGGAAGTTTCTGAAATATCAGGCTGGCACACAGAATACATTACAGCTGGTAAACAACTCATACCACTATTTTGATGAATGAAAATTCAGGCTCCATACACAAAAAATATAACACAATTCAAACGTTGTGTCACTGCAGAATAAACACTTACTGTATTCATAACATGTTCAAGTAGACCAAAAGCAGTGAAATGAACCCCCCAGAAAAACAAAACATGAAAAAGGTGCAAACTTTTTCTCCCTCCTCTGGAACAGTATTCCAAGAATTCACCAAAGAGAAAGGATCCAGCTTCTGTAGAATCTAGGATGGGAGGAAAGAAGAAAAAATGTGGCCTGTCTATCCTTTTGCTGCTGAAACTAGAGGATTAAATGCAATGTTTCTACATCATCCAAACAGCTTCAAACTGTGTGGCACTGAAAGCTATTGGGGTTCACACACACCCGCAGAAAGATGCAGCAACCAATCCACCAATTCCAGGAAGAAAAAACACTGTCATTTATGTCCAGGAATAGCAGATGCTAACTGAACTCAACAATAAGTGTGTAAAAGCCACTCTTCAGACAGGAATCTCAGTGTTTTGGGTGCAATCTGGTATGTGTACAGCTGTTCCTGTGCGTGTCATGCAGGCATTCAGGTGAGTGGAGGTTCAGCCCCACACAAACAATCAACCTCAGCACTACAGTAAATGCACATGAATGGTCTGCTGCGTGCCCGGCCCTCCCCCCCCCCCCTCCATGCCCACTGAACAGGAGGCTGGGTGGGAACTTTGGAGTAAAGGAAAATCTTTTCCCCTGCCAGGAATCAAACTATGATGCCTCAGCCATCAAACCTGTGGCCTACTCAATATATCAACTATGCTATCTCAGCTCTGTATGATACTTGCATCCACTAAAAAGCTGTAGGGTGCACACTGCAGCTAATTACATTTCCACGAGACTAAAAAATGCAGTCAAATAATATAAGACTCTAGAAGTTTACAGTCTATAAGGTAAATAGGGTACAAATGAACCATAAATGGTGTTGCTTTTTCACGTAGTAATGCCAGGGTTAATCATAATGAATTAAGAATTGTGTTTGGTTTCCTTGTGTCCTGACACATGTGTATCAAACTGCAGTGTCACATCCCAGCAGGGCAAACATGTCACTGCAGTGAAAAGCTCAGATCTCAGCCACAAGCAGATGACACCTTCTGACTTGTTCTCAGACACCCTGACAATCAAACTACTCATACATGCAACAATTAGATAGCTCAATTTACAATCTTATATCAATCAGATCTTGGCCGAGATTTCAAGGACTTGTTGAGTGTCATATAAAAAGAGATCTGAGGTTCTCAAGGTGGTGATAATGATGTTGCTTGTCACCTTGGTGCAGCCACTGTAAGCCAGTAGACATGTAACATCGTCTGAGAGGAACCTGCCACCTCCTTCACCCTGATGATGGAGGCGGCAGGTTCCTCTCAGAGGATGTTATAGTTCTACTGGCTGATTCTGTTTATTCTGGTTTCCCTTTCTTAGATAATGAGATTTATCAAAGTTAAACATTTTTGGATTCTAGAAAAATCAAGAAGAATGAGATGGGCTGGGCATGTGGTGTGTATGGGTGAGGAGAGGGGGGTGTATAGGGTCTTGGAAGGGAAACCGGAGGGAAAGAGACTACTGGGGAGACCTAGGCATAGATGGGTGGATAATATTAGGATGGATCTCCAGGAGGTGGGATGTAGGTATATGGACTGGATTGGGCTGGCCCAGGATAGAGACAGGTGGTGGACGCTTGTGAGTGCGGTAATGAACCTTTGGGTTCCATGAAATGCGGGGAATTTCTTGACTAGCTGCAAACCAGTTAGGTGCTCAAGAAGGACTCTGCACCATGGAGTAAGTAAGTAAGTAAGTCAGTAAATAAGTAAGAGGCCACAAAATTACTTTGTTGTATCCATTCATTATTTAACGAAAACCTAAATTTTAGTTAGAGCTTAGTGCAAATAAAATTCTATTTTTTTTCCCCCATCTAAGTTCACAGATCCCCTGCAAACTAGACCTCAAGCTTGGAACAGAGAAAATGATACGAGAAAGCCCTGAACATGCAGCTGATGTCACTGCACCACAGTATCAGTGTTTATATGTTTAAGCAAGCATAAGGCCTCACAGTGTTAAAAACACCAGCAAGGGTAGCAGAACACGCCTACCCCCAAATGCAGTAGCTACCAGAAGTCAGATGGTTTACACAATGAAACCACATGATATAATGTGAGCAAGGTGACATCTGCGAACTCCCACACCCTGCACTGGATTACTCAAAACCATTTGACAAATGACAAAACTCGCCTGGAATGCAGTTTCACTTACTGGCCTAATGTACGACCATAACTGCACATTTAGACCACTCTTATGCTCCTTGCTTGTGGTTACACCAGAATGACTGACCATAAGGCACTCTTGCATCATTGCTACAAACATGGCTTATTACAGCCTCCCACTGTGGAATCGTGTATTAAGGAAAGTCGTCTTATCCATGCCATGAAGGCGTAATGGGGGAGCAGAGGTACAGCTCCACTCATTCTTAACCTTGGCCACTAAATGGAGAAGAGTGGTCAACTCCACACCCTGGCCACTTTACACACAGGGAAGAGTCCCCATACCCCTTTGTATAAGAGGCTGAGTGGTCCCACGGCCTGTTTGGATATTTCCGAGAAGAGAAAAATCGCAAGTCTCTACTGGGGTCCAAAACCCGTATCTTGCAGCCTGCAGCACAGTCATTATAACTCACTCTTTGACTCAGACCACTCAGTGAACAAAGACACTCTGAAAATCCTGTATGCATAATGTACTGTACATAGTCTGCTGTTATGCCAATAGTCCTAGGTGGTACATGGAGCTTTTGTCTATTGAATCTGTTTGTCTTGTGGACTGCATCTCAAACTTTTTGTATCTTTAGCTCACACCTGTACAAAGTAACATCATATCATAACTGTCATTTCATTTACATATCAGAAAGTGGATAAAGGAACATCCCAACAGGTAATGACTTTTGTTAAACGTACATAATGTAAGTGGGTTAACTGCAGTTCATGACAATCTTTGTGGCCATACATAAACCTGACTGGTCATGACCAACTAGACTTGCACCACTATTGCACTAGATAATGTTCTGCTCAGAACTCTCTTATGTAAATGGAGATGCCAAATTTGGGCACAACAAACATGTTCTCTCAATGAGGACAAAATGTCAAGTCCCTTTATTTCGAATTATTAACCCTTTCTCATCTTCTGCCACTAACATTTCAATTTACCACATCCTTACAATTTTGCCCCGAGTATTGCATATCTTTGCTCCTTACAGTCCTTGGCATAATTTACAGTGGTTCAAATATTGCAAAAAATTGACAGTTTATATTTTCTTAACTGGCTTATGTGCAAGTTGCTTCTGCACTGTCTGCCCAGTACATCTGGAAAAAGTCAGGTTGAAAATGTGGATGGGGGAGGATTCGGCTTGTCAGTATGCAAACTGCGTCTATAGCAAGCAAAATAAAGCACACTGATGTTTACCATCAGGACAGTAATTATAACTGTTTATATTTATTACACTATACTTACAACAAACATTGCAACCAATAAGGTCTCTTGCCTACTGTACTTTAGGACACGATGCAAATACTACACACAGTGTGTGTATAACTGGTGTTTGCAAAGTTTGTAAATCCACACCAAATGAACACACAAAAGTGCAATTTCCAACATATATTCATACTTAACTGAAATTTGCCAAGCTTGTAGACCCCATAGGAATGAAAATGCCAAACTTTAGGCCTCTATGCCTTGTAATTCTTTTGTAGCAAGAATTTAAAGAAAAGTAAACTTTCTTGTATGACACAGCATAACTATGGACCTAATTCAGCTAGAACAGTCATGTTGGGCTATTCTAGAGGCTAATAAAATGCATGTGAAATCTGTGTTTTCAGTGTAGAAAGTATTAAGATTATGGGTTCATGGTATGTGATGTGGTGGTGTCTGACACACAGGTACCAACATATTGGTGGAACCTGGCATTTCCATCTTCAGAGTTGGAAAGAAAGAACCCTCATACCCTGAAGAGGGAGGCAGCAGGTTCCTCCAAATTGTTCAGGTTTATCTACCAAACCTCATGAAGTCACATCCTGCGACTTTATTCTGAACAAACTGAAGTCCCTATTACATATCACATGCCTAGGTTTAATATACACGAGCACCAGGGCCATACATAAAATTTCTCAAAAGATATGCAGTGTAAGTTTCTCACCTCACATAACACATTGTGATAGCCTCCTGTCTGAACCTGTGCAGCACTGAGAGTTTATAGCTGTTGTGTGTTCAGGTGTCACATTAACAGGAGGATCTGGGTATAAATAATGCTGACATCTTCTAAGGAAATGGAATTATTCATTACTTAAGTTAAATGAATGTGGAGTACTATGCTACAGCAGATCCTGAACAAGCTCAGCTGTTTAAGTTCTGTATTCTGCAACAAAATATTTTAACCCTCCCTAACAGCCATTAACATATATAGGATAAATTTCTAGCTGCAGCATAGTAAATGTGAGATGTGATTAAGCTTTTTATGAAGTTTCAAGTTTTGAGATTTTTAAGCCTCATTTTGTACATCTTACTTAGGTGCTTCATTTAATGGCACTGACAGTTGCTAAGATCATATACTGGCAATGTCAGATGAATGAATGGGTGTGGAGCACTGGTGGAAAAATACGGACAGGGAAAAATCAAACCACTCACAGAAAAATCTGGTCCAGTGCCACTCCGTCCACCACAAATCCCATATGGACTGGCCTACAAGTGATCCCAGGTGTCTGTGTTGAGAGGTCCAGGACTAACAGTCACAGCCATCTACCTAAGAACGCTTTCTACTGTACAGATCATTCCCGATGTGCTGTACTACATGTAGCGTGTTACAAATACAGGCTGTGCACTGTTTGAGAGGCTATGTGACAGAAACTGCCACACAGCTGTTCTGTCTGCAGTTGGCTATGTACGCCAAATATCGCATATCCAAAATTGGGACTATTTCCATTGATATCAAGTACCCATCACTGCGGACTAAGGAACAGCCCGTCAAAACTGCTTAATACAGCCTGTTCTGATGGCAGCTAGAAATGACAGGTCCAAACCTTCAAGAAATTGCAGTGCCTCGAATTAAATGCCCCACAACAGAAACTGGTGACCCCATTTTTCCTGCTCTTAAGGTGTATTTCAAGCACAAAAATTTGACAGTTCTAAAACCCATAATGCCAATGAAACATAACTGCTATTCAGGACAGTCATTCTGAGACAGTTAAGATAGTCAAGGGGAAATGTGAGATAATGAGCTGACTTTTGTGGAATGAGGATCATTGACAATGACAGTGACCGGTATAAAAGCAGCATGACATACAGCAATAAAGCCACTACTGTGCTGTGTTGCAGTGATGACTGGATTAGCTGTGCGAGTCGTGTCTTGCTACTGACAGATACAACTGGAGAAGCTCTGCAAATGCAACTGAGCCATCTGTTTCACACACTGTCTTCACTATCAGATTGCTCTCTGAGTATTCTGGAGGGAAGTTTGCTCCTGCTGACCTTATCATTGTGATTGTGTAACTAATAGGCATGGTGTCTGTCCTACTGTAATTCCATGTTTTCATGTACCTGAGGCATATGGCTAAAATCAGAAGTAAACTTGTGGCTTGTTATACGTGTAGCAAAGCATGTTAGAAGTCTTGCATCACAACTGAAGAGTAATGCGCTGTGGGACTAACTGAACCATACAAACGATAACATATTTGTTTATGTCTAAGAGATGTAGTTCATATTGTAATAGCAGGATGTGACAAATTGTTCATATGCTTAATATCACAGTGAACAGGCAGCTTGTCACTTATTTCACAAAACTGTAGATGTTTGTGAAAACAACATCTTAGTTTATTAATAACCTTTTACTTCCTTCCAATGTAATGAAATTTTGTTGTAACAAATGTAATCTGTCCCACAAAAGTGTCACAGTGTGATTTTTTACTGTAGTATCTTCTGCAAGTTGTGTCATGGTTAAAAATCATGAATTTTTGGTACAAAACAGCAGCAATAGGTACAGGACTATTTGCTATTTCTGTTTTCTTCAGTAGGGTCTACAAGCTGCGCATCGTTCACTGAACCAGAATGGTCAACAATGTGGTGTGTTGTTTTGACTTGGTTCATTAACCCTTTGATGCCAGAATTAAATCCCCACCTCCCTGGCCACTCTAGTGGCCGTTCAGCTATTTAAAGGGCTCACTATATGTATGTCGTTCAGTGGCTAAGAGTTAATCCATGCAATGAAGGACTGTAGAATCTATATAGCAGCTCACAGCAGTCACATTCCAATCTGCACGCTCTAATCCTTCAGGACCTGAACAAAGCATGCTTTAAATGCATTTTTCTCTATTCCATGCTACTGGATCGTTACCTGCCACATGTATTTGGGAGTTTTGAGCAATTCAGTGTTTACACACACAACACAGTGTTCCAGTTAGCTGTACAATCAACAGAATATTCAGACTTTCATGTTTTTTGACCATGCACTGTGATATAATTATGAAACTTGAACCAATGAAATGCACACTTTTCAAATTAATACTTTATTTCAATTTTTCAATTTTTGACATCTTCTACATGTTTCGAACCATCCTGAGAATGAACCCATGAGGTTTGAAACATGCAGAAGACGTTAAAAATTGAAAAACTGAATTACAGTATTAATTTGAAAAGTGTGCATGTCGTTGGTTCATGTTGCATATGAATATTCTGACATTATGACTAAAGAAAACACACTTCCCACTGTTTGATCCCTATCAGCCTACTGTTTGATGATAGTCATGAAGGCACGCCCCCTCAGACCTGGCCGTAGTATTGTCAGGAAGACATAACACCCATCTCGTTACCTTGTCCAGTATGTCAGCAGCTCACTAACTACCGGCATTCTTTCAGCACCCCTCTGTGTTCTCATTCGCACTGATGCATCTCCATAATTTCAACATCTGCAGCTTGACATGTTTCAGCTTCCATAACATCTCCAATGGGTCTCGATGGACTGGCCCTCACAGTCTGCAAATAAACAAATGTACACATATAGCTACAGGTACATGCAACAACTTCATACTTCATGAATCACTGCTACAGCATGCCTCATACCTCTGACTGTCTGTTTTTAAAATAGTGACTATGCCATGTCAAAACAACACAACAGAATTTTACTTTCCTTGGTCTTGTAGCAACAATTCTGAACTGTTTACACACACATTACAACAGGTTATACATGAACCCCATACAAGTATACACGGCATATAATTTGATACTGTTATACCGCAGCCAGAAGGACCTAAAAATACCTTGAAAAATTGCATTTGCACTCCATGTTTCTACATAACAGCTTGCTTGAACATTGTCATAAAATTCTGTTCTACACCGGCTACGAGACTTAAACAGTGGGTGGCAAACAAATCTGATACTTTGCTTTGTCATGTAGCTCATATTTCTGACATCACACATGAATATTTCAGTGTTCACTTTTACTACTTTACATCAAGGCTGATGTTTAAATCTTAGATAGAAAACCATCTTATCCTTGCACAACACATATCCTTCTGGCAACATCACTGTTAGCTTCCGACAACAGGAAGACATCTACGTCTCATTTACAATACACATTTCTGAATTTGTTTGCTGCCTACAACGAGAATATGTAATCATTGCCGAAGTCAAGTGTAATGAATTGGATACATAATTTCCTACAAAGATTTCTCTTTAAATGTGCCAATATTGTAATGATTCTCTTATAGAAGTAAAGATGTTCTTGTCACCCAAAAAAATGACCCAACTGCCCCAAAAGCTAACTCAAAAAGACATAGTGAAATGAAAATATAAAGTATATGTTGTCATCAGCCCTGTAACTGCCACCATGGGAAAGAATACTGAAGTACATCTATGGATACATACACTTGATATGTTATTATCAGGTTATGTTATTATCAACTTGCACACCAAGAAATTTTGTTGCAATAATGAATTTGTTTCATTATCATAACCTATGTTTACACTAAAATATATTTGAATGCTTCTTAAGTTTTGTATGTTTATTTGCCTTATGCCAGTTCTCCAACTTGGCAAGTGCACTGTTGAGACAATTTTGAAGTTGGTCTCTTTCAGGACGCAATAGTACATGACACCAATAACATCGGCAACTAGGCCTGCAAATTGACAGTTTCGGTAGAAATCATTTATGTACAACTGAGGAAACTTTGACACCAAAACCGAGAATTATCTACAGAATAATGAAGAGCATTACCGGTGGTCTGTTGATCGTAGATATTTAGGAAGTTCGATGTTCCTGCACCTGCCAGTGTATCCGCATCCTCCACATTATAATTTGAGGTGGGGATGAAATAATTTCCAACACATTCAGGCATACATGATACATAATTTTTACATTCCGAATAACAAGCCATGCAAATGGTAGTTTATGTACTATTCTGCAACCAAGTTATTCAATAACATTCCCCCGAACATTAAAAAATTTAAATCATGATATACAGGAGTTTTCAAGGCATCGTTTTAGAAGTGCCTATTATGCTCAATTTTAGCCTGTACAGGAACCTGTCTTCATTAAAAATCCCCTCCAAAAAAACCTTGCATACTAAAAATTGAGTAGTTACATGAAAAAAGTACCTCATAATTGTTTATGACAACGTAAAATTACAGATTTGAATTTAAGTGAAGTGTTAGATTAGGCCCTAACATGTTCTACAGTCTTTACTTACTCCAATTAAGGATGCAATGAATGCGAATAAATTAAATTTTATTCTTTACATTGGCCACATTGGAAGGCCACCATTTTGCATTTTTTGAAAATATACTTTTCTACACATCAATTAACAGTAAATGACAAGTACATCCAATACTATGGCCACGTTTTGTGTAAACACAATGCACTACAAAAATATATTTTAATGCACGTACTACCCATTAATGAATAAACGTAATGTCGCTACCTTCTGCAACAGGAATTGCTTCTACTGCAGTAACGGGGCTCCAATATGGCGGCGAGCGAAGCAGTTATCCGCGACCGAGTGATATCCGTTCGTACGAGCAGTGACGTCACGGAAATGACACAGGGGCAGACAACTGTGCCCAGTGTGAGCGATAGGGTGGGTAAGGAGGAATGTGTGTAATGTGGAAATTAGGTGTAGGTGATAGGATATTAAAATAAAAATAGCACCAAACCTAACCTGAAGATAATGAGTATCGTGATAGGTTATTGAAAGGAAAATGAAACCACGCCTAACCTGAAGATGAGTATTGTACGTGGGAGGGAGGGTAAGGAGGAATGTGTGTAATGTGGGAAGTGGAAGTTGTGTATGAGGAATTGTTGAATGGAAACGATGGGTAGGTGATAAGTTATTAAAAGAAAAATAACACCAAACCTAACGTAAAGATGATGAGTATTGTACGTGGTAGGTTATTAAATGAAAAAGAAGCACCAAACCGAACCTAAAGATGGTGAGTATCGTACGTTGAAATCGTAGTCTTCCCCGCGGTTGTAATGGCCGAGAAAAGCCTTCACAGATTGCCACGTTATCGCGAGTGATTGTTCACAGGAAAGGTAAATCAGGGGAAACCTTTTCGGATCGCCGTCATTTTTCAGCATCCGACGTCCGAATGAGAACCTCGGTACGTCTTCACACCTGCGCAATCTCTCTTCGTATTCCGATGTAACCTGCATGATTTGTTCCACCATTCTATTTGCGAAAGAAGCAACACTATTCACACCACGCGGGAAACGAACAACAAACAGCTTGAAGACAAAGCGTGTTGCATTGTGGGTGTTTCAAACGGAAACCAAGACAACAGCGACACACGCGGGGGTGAGCGAAAGATTGGAGCCCCGTTACAGCAGTGTAGCCCAAGAATTTTCAGCGGCAATAGTAGCTCGTTACGTACCGCTAAAGAAACAATATGTTTTGTACATACACATCATTAGATTTACTCAGTTTTTTCACCCGACTAAGAATTAAAAAAAACCTTACCTTGTTTGTTTCTTCTGAATGCAAACTGAAACCCTGATGTCCACAACCGCTTAAAGATGTTTCCAAGCCACGCCAATGCGTTCCAGCACAGATCTTCAATTTGGTATGAGCAACGCACAGACGAGATACGTCAGTTTTTGTAGTGCGAATACACCACACCACAAGTCATCTCACAAACTCTGCCCTCGGCCACAGTCCATATTAGATGGTCTGTGGTCCATACATTTGCAGAAGACACCGTCATCTGCCACGGTAAGTGGCGGTGGCTCTGTGCCATGGATCAAAGAACATCTGTGAACATTATTACATAATAAATCTGGACGTCGTACTGTGCATTCGAAAGTGAAAGAGGAAATCAGTATTTGAATGGTTACAAGAGAAGAATTTGTAACAGCTAAACTGCACACATGTTTCATATTCCCAACTTACTAATACAAATAATGTTTATTGACATCCCTAAAGTACCCAACTGAAGACATTTTATATTATTAAGTTGCCAGTCCTGCCAACACACAGACATGGCGACTTCTGGTTTGTTTGGAAGTTGCTTGGTGTTGCCTTTACGATTGTTTCAGCTCCAACCTGTAACAGAATTGTCATTAGTTCGATGGGCTTCAAAAAAGGCAGGTCAGTTTTTGTACTACATATATTTCAGTAATTGCTATATTTGCTTGTGTTTGTATGGAACATATTTCCTGGAATATTTGGCGAAGTTTTATCATTTACGCGAGTGTCAGCGTCTTTGTAATAATTTTAAAAAAAACCCGAATGTTACAGCTGACTACCCACCTTACAGCACTTTTTTTGACTAATTCTATTTGAAACTGTCTAGGTAGTAGCAGCAGGAACCGGTGGAATCATGGCCGACCCAAGCATCGAGGATGGAAAGTCAAAGACGGTGGTTTTGCTCTATCTGGGAAAATCTTAGTACTCCAGCGTACATTAAGATTTCATCCTGGTTTAAATGTTGGATTTGGAAGGAATGGAACTTTGTTTGCTCTAGAAGCTGGAAGAGTAATGGTGACTTGTGAGAAAGTGGATCTTAACTGGGAACATTCATGGGTCATGAGAAATTATGAAGGAAGAACTGGTCAAGCATTTTACAAGAAGTACTACAATGTTATACCTGAGCCTCAGCATAATCGTTTCAAGCTAATTGATAAAATTTGAAATACTTTTTAATTTGTATTGTAGAGATGTACTACTTGTTCACATTTCTTGACTCTTCCTAGGAATTCCTTAAAAAAGTGAATAACATGAAGGTAATGTTTAAGCTGTATCATTATTTTTGGCTACTTTTGTGATTTTTACCTTTTTAATCCTGTCACATTTATAAATGTTCTCATTGTCTACTCCATGGCGTGTATGCACGTGTTTGGGAGGGGGATGAGGTGGGGGGTGTTGGGCTGACATCATGACATAGATTCCAGACTAAGTTTTAGTTCATTCTTCAGGCCTTACACATAACCCTGCCACCAGCATTGGGAGAGTGAAGGAATAGCTGCACCATGACTAAAAGTATGTATGTAGGAACTACAGTGATGGAAGGTTGGGAGAGGTGGAACATTGGGGACTGCTGTATCTTCATGTTCTGTGATGTGGGAGATTTCACATGAGTTAGCCTTTTATCATGTACATTTACATTTGTTCCTACATGCTTGTTGGGTCATTTGCATTTGCAGATTTCTTGACTGGCTGAAGGTTACTCACGGATCCTGCTGCAGAGAGTTATGTGTTAGAGTACAGAACAATATGTTGTGTAAGAAGGAAAGGAAATTCTGAAAATTGTTCTATTAGTGTAAGACCTGAAGTTCTGAAGTAGGTGATTATCAAGATATGTAGGTACAGGACCAAGGTTCATATGAAATGTAACTAAATATTAACCAAACTGTGTGGCATCACATCCCAGAAGACTGAGGGTCAGGTGTTATTTACCTTGGCTATTGCATTACACATGATAGAACCCATATTTCTTGCACTATCTGCTTGTGTAAGAGAAGACCCAGCCTTAAAAGTTACTGAAGTCTGATGATGTTACATTTCAGTGATCCTCAAATTTTAAAGAATGAAATGTGGCCAGTGCTGAATTTAGCACCTCGTATAATATTTCTTATTCATCTGGGACATTTTTCACCCTAGTTTGGGCCCATGAAGATGCCCATATTGGAATGTGAAATAAACTTCTACTAAGTGAGATGGTATGTGTTACATCTGCAGGAAACATGGACCTATGATATTTGGGTTCAATTGGGAAGTGTTTGCAGATGCATCATATTAATGCCAAGAGTAAAGCAGGTGAAAGGAGAATATCCAAAAACAAAGACTGGGTATGTGCTGTATTGGTGGTGTACAATATTTTTAATACTGCAATATATTGAGAGAGAGGAGAATTGCATAAGGCATTTTGGTGTTGAATACTCAGGAAAAAGACCATTTGGAAGACCTAGAAGTAGATGGGAGGATAGTATTATTACAAGAGTTCTTCAAGAAAGTTTGGGTGGGTGACATGGACAGGATTGATCTGGCTCACCATAGGATTCAAGTGACGTATTCGTGTGAACCTATATGGGAGCATGATGTGAAGGTACATGACACCTAATAAGATTTTCAACAAAAAGGTGAAAATCTACAAACCTCTCTACTCCTACCCCACTCTTACCTACTAGCGGTCGGTCCTGTTAAGGTGAGAAACCCATTCTAAAGTTGAAGTATCTAACCCTTTCAGCAGCATGGGTCACCCAGCAGAGAGAGCAAGGGAGTCTGATGGACCCAATCATAAGGTTCTATCAGGTAGGTTAGGAGGGACCCTTGGGCATGGTTGTAACCCTCCTAGGAGAAGGACACTCCAAACTCAAACCAAGGGTAGATGACACTGGAAGCTGTGGTGAAAGCAAGTCATATACAGGACTAAACCCTGATTAAAAATCCTGGCCCTTCAGGATGAAGGTTTTATGACAGGCTAACCCCCCATCTAAGTAAAAGAATCCATGGTTACGAATTTCTCAAAACAACCTCAGAAGAAGGAGATAAATGATGGTTAAACATGGATGTGGAAAAGGAACATGGAATGTGAGAAGCTTATTCTGGTCAGGAGCACTAAAAGTACTTTATAATGAGCTGTCAAAGTTAGATTTTGACATAGTAACACTTAAAGAAACACGACTGTAAAGTGGTGTAAAAAAATTTGGTAACTTTACACTATTTAATAAAGCTTGAATTTGGTTGCAATTTTATGTAACAGGAGAATTTTGAGATATGTTAAAAACTTTATAAATGAAAGAACATGTTGTTTGAGATTAAAAGCTAAATGGTTCTGCTGTACCTTGATAAATGTACATGCACCAACAAACAAAAAAAAAGGAAGAGGTAAAAGGTGAATTTTATAATTTATTAGAGCAAAATATAAATGAAATAGCTAATTCAGACATTAAAATAATACTTGGACATTTTAGTGCAAAAGTTGGTACAGAAGACACACACAAACCCACCATTGGCAATGAAAGTTTACATAACTGAACCAACAACAACAGAATAAAAATGCTTCAGTTCTCAATATCTAAAGGTTTTAATGTAAGAAGTACAACATTTCCACAAAGAGACATGGTATTCAGCAGACGGTAAGACAGCGAATCAAATAGATCATATCTTAATTAGTAACAGGCTTAGAAGTGCAATAAGAGACATCAGAGCACTAAGGGGACCAGACATTGGATCAGATAATGGCTTATTGAAGATAAACTTTAAAGTGAAATTAAGGGTAAGATTTGAAAAGAAATACAATGAGAAAAGAAAAATTAATGTTTTTTAAAATTCAAAGTGGAAACAAGAATATACTATAGAACTTAATAATAGGTTAGAAATATTGGAAAATATGGAAGATTATGATAATATTGACAACAATATTAATGAAAAATGGGAAAATATTGAAACACTAACTAAGGAAATAAAACAACTGCTAATAGAAAAGGATGAAAGCACAGAAACATAAAAAAATAGATGGTACGATGAGGAACGCAAAATTTGCGATAGAAGAAATGAAGAAAGCAAGAGAAATGTGGTTAATAAAAGGAAGAAGGGAGAATGAAGAGCAGGGGTATCACCATAAAAGAAAAAAGCTAACAAAATAATTAGGAATAAGAAGAAGTTATACATTAAAAATATAACAGAATCAACAGAAGAAGATCAAAAGCATTATAACACAAGGAAAATGTATCAAATAATAAACCAATTTAAGAAAGGATATCAACATAAATTTAACATGATTGGGAACAAAAAAGGAGAATTGGCAATGAATACTAAAGAGAGAGCAGAAATATGGAAAGAATATTTTGATATAATTACTAAACACAGATGAACCAAAGAAATTAATTGAAATAGGAAATAGAGAAATTAATGAAGTTGAAGTAGAAGAACTTACTATACAATAAGTAAAAAAGGCAATGACAAACTTAAAAAATAAAAAGGCAGCTGGAACTGATGGATTACATCTGGAATTAATAATATGGAGGAAATAAACTATTGAATAGAATTTATGAACTAGCAAGACAAATTTGAGAGCAAGAAAGAATACCTGAAGAATGGAAAGAAACAATAATAGTTCCTATATATAAAAAATGAGATACATACAGGTGTGAGAATTACAGGGGAATAGTATTAGGAAATGCAGCTTACAAAATTTTGGCGGATATAATTTTGGAAAAAATTAAACCGTATACTAAAAAAATTACCAGGGACTATCAGAACGGATTCAGAGATGGAAGAGATGTAACTGATGACATATTTGTATTGACAATAATAAACGATAAAATCTGGAAATATAATCGGAGTGTACAATACATATTTATTGATTTTCGAAAGGGCACATGACTCTATACACAAAGACAAACTACGGAAATGTATGTAAGAATTTAAAATCCCTAAATGATTTATAAATATATGTAAAACGTGTAAAAAAGACAAGAAATGCTGTTAGAATAGAAGGAACACAATCGTCCTTCTTTGAAAATAAAACAGGATTGAAAGAGGGTGACTCTCTGTCACCAATATTATTCAATTTAGCATTACAAAAAGTGATACAAAGTATAAAAATGATTCCTAATGGTATAAAGTGGTACAGAACAACTGAATGTATCAGCATATGCATATGGCATTGTGTTAATTGGGAAAAATTAAATAGAAATAAGACAACTTTTTGAAGAAGCAGAAAACATTGCCAGAAAATTAGGACTACACATAAACCAAGGAAAAACAAAATATATGATAGTGGAACGGACAAACAGTTCAAAACAAAATAAAATAAGACAATTAACAATAAAAAATTATACATTTGAAAAAGTTGAAAATTTTAAATATCTAGGTATTATACTCAATGAAGATAACAGTCACCAAATAGATTTACAAGAAAGAATAAAATATGGTAACAAACCATTCTCCATGCTATAACAATTTTTCAGAAATAAAAATAACCCTAAAAATTAAAATTAAGACTAAAGAACACAATAATAGACCAAACTTTTAACATATGCATCAGAAACCTGGACACTAACAAAGGGAGAGAAAAAGAAAATAAACATTTGTGAAAGGAAAGATTATAGAAGAACTTCAGTCCCAGTATATGACAATGAAAAAGAAAATTGGAGAATATTAGCTACTAATGAAATTTATGCAATTGTTAAAAACCTACTATAACAGAGACAATAAGGTTAAATAGGTTACATTGGTTTGGGTATGTACAGAGAATGGAAGAAAGTAGGATTCCCAAAAAAGTATTATATATGAATTTGGAAACAAAAAGGCTGAGAGGTAGACCAAGAAATACATGGCACGATAAAGTGAGGGAGGATGGAAGACTAGTTGGTGGAAAAGGGTGGAAGGAAAGGGTATATAACAGAGAGGAATGGAAGAAGCTCCTGAGAATGGCAAAGAATTGTCGTATTCTGCACATACCAATGGAATGAATGAATTCATGTGAATACATTACTGAACCAGGGTTGGATGTACATATAAAGTAGACAAACTACACCTTAGGGCTTCACACTACAAGGGGTCTCATGTGAGGTCACCTCACTAAAAAATTAAAAGCTTCTGTAAGTGCGTAAAATTATTTGAATAACTATAAAAATGTATCTGTCTAACATTTTATATGCACCCTTTCACAAGTATGAAAATCTATCATGATAAAAATTTGGATGAGGAGGAGTGGCCTCTTATATGTTAAGCTTAGGGGCCACAACAGGCTTCAATATGACCCAGTATTAAGTATTCAGGACCCATAACACATGCGCATCAAGTATTTCAGCTACAAAAAGAGTGGTTAGGGTAATGTCTGGTGTAGGACAGAGGTCCTCATGTAGAAGCTTATTTAGGAGCCTTAATATTTGACCCATTGCATGTCAGTATATATTGTCTCTAATGTTCATAGTATGTAATCAAAAATACTTTCTCACTAATGCATATGTACATGTTTTAGTCACCAGAAACAAAAATCATTTATATTTACCTATTTTAAGTTTATCATATGTTCAAAAAGGAGTTTCATACTCTGGGGTCAAAATCGTTAATAGCCTTTCAAGCAATATACAGGATAAGATTAAAAAACAAGTTATACTGATACCTCATTATTCATTCCTCTTATTCAATTACTGAATTTTTAGAATGCAAGATAGACAAAGATAATATATAAAGTACAAATCTATTTTTGTGCCTGACTACCTGAGTAGTAAATGTTTTTATATTAAATATGTGTTGATTTCACAACTAGAACTTTGAAATATTTCAAATGTCATTAGAATAAGCCTTACTCGTGTAATTGTTCCATTGTGGATGATAACCTGGATTAATACCTTGATTTACTCCTGTGAATGTGTTTGTTTTACTCTTTTATCTTGTGAATGTACTTTTCTCTGCGTCTTGTGTTGACTTAATGACATGTTCCATATTCAGACGTAACTGAAACAGAGACAGGATCAGTGGAGTGAATATGTGTGTATGCATAAAGCAAGGTGCATTTCTCATCTGGTTTCGTAAGAACGTTTCAGCTCCATGGAGTTGGTTACTCTATAATGCATTTTACGATTATATTTTGCTGGGATTAACCTATTTGTTTCTCGACAACTTTCTTCGAAACATGTACGGATGCGACGTAAGGTATGAGTAGGAAATTTAGAGCAAAGAGAATACGCTACTGCTTTAATCCGTGGTACTGTGTTTTGTGCCCGTGCTTCGCTGTACGAAGCACGGATAAAGGATAGGAAGTCTGCCGGGTTCTGAATTGTCATTAGGTACGGATGTGGTATGATCTGGTGCAAAAATTGGTAGTTTGGTGTTGGGATTTTTTATTATATTTTCCTTAATTTAACGGAGTCGTGGAATCTTCCCACTTCGAATAAACTGAATGCAGCGTAGAAATATTTGCCTACAAGGCGAGGATTTGAACACAAGAGGGGTTACTCGCAAAGGGTTTACTACGACATTGTTCTGTAGGTGCAGGGGTAAATACGATGTGTTTACCCGTTTGTGTAGATCAAAAACATGAGGAACCTAAGGTATCGATATGCCACCATTTCACCCGAATATTTAAGATCAGTATGGAATTGAATGGTATTTGCGTTCGAGCCCTTTACGGCCCGATGCACCAAGGCCTTAAGACAGGCCCTTTGGGCCCCATGTTCTGTACTAAATTGGAGGAGCCCTGTTCTTCCAGCAGAGTTCCAGATGGCCCCCATACTTAGTTTCTTAATATCCTTGGGGCCCAAAAAGGAGGAACCCAGATATGTATAATTGAGGCCAAGGCGTGACACAAAATGCAGATTGAGGTTTCCTCCTCAGTACCGCATTTCCTACAAGTAGGGTTATTCCTCAGTCCCATTATATACAGATGTCTTCTCAAGGTGTTGTGTCCTGTAAGTAGGCCAATAACAACCCTGGATTGTAAAATTAGAATTAGACACACCAGATTGTTTAGTGATGCAATACATGATTTTCATGTATCAGCTGTCTGGCATACGTGAATATCTTTTAGTTAAGAATGACATCAGAAATAATGAGAATATGTTACCTACATTTTAAACAGTGTATAAAATGAAGCAAGATGGAAACTATGACAGAAATAGAGCAAGCTTAAAGTGCAGTGGTATGGATGTGGAAGGACAATACCCGATCTGTGTTCAAGTGTATAATCTTTTAAGAGAAGTTGTAGTAGGTTAGTAGAAGGAATTTTATAGTTACTAGATTCTTTTCTGTTTGCTTCAGTATGATGCGCATTTATGAAGTTGCTAAAGTGCCCTCATCCAACCATGGTACATAAGTGTAAAACACTGAATTTCATGCGGTGCTGGTAACTGTGTTATGCAGCTTTAAAAGGCAAGTCCATCAGTGGGTTAAATAAAGTGTATATGTGTCAGTCCAGTTACGCGAAACCTTATTTATACTTCACTCAATCAAAATTTGTGTTAGAACTATTTAGTGTTCATGTAATAATCAAAATACTTTTTTTTTTAATATGTCTACAATGTAATCAAAAAATCCTGTAACCAATCTGTTGTCTTATTTGTCTCATTACTGAACTGCATAAACATGTGCTGCACATAACTTTGTGGACTACAACAAGGTCTAGCTGTATTGTTACAGGCTCTTATGGCATATTTGCTGCTGGCCCATAAGGGCTTGAGGATGATAATGTGATGTTTGGTAGCTACCAAACTGTTGGACATGTCTTACTGGTGAGTTGCAAGGTGTTGCAGTTGAAGCATGTGGAAGTCATGTATTGGACTGCTTCTGATAGAGTGTGTTAATACATTAATGAATTATGCAAAAATGCATTGAAATTACTTTCTGGTGATTTGTAAATACTTCTCTTCATCTTACAGCTGTGTTCACTGTTGTCTGGAATGTGGATGGAGGAGGATTCATTTGAAACCAGGACTCAACACTTTTAAGGTCCCTGTAATTATAATAACAAATGATCTTTATTGCAGGGGACATTGTTCTGCACCTAATTCAAGAGCACCAAAAGGAAATTTCAGTATCCTTGAAAATGCTAAAAGGCATTACTAGTCCCATCATGGCTTCAGTCAAGAACTTTACTAGAGCAGGCCAAGCAGAAATCCTTCGTGCAGCTCAGAAAGATGATCAAGTTATAGACAAACTGAATGATCTTGTATCTGATGTAACTTATATGTTAGCTGGAAACAGGCAATGGTTTAAATCCCAAAATTTGAGGGATGCTATCGCAAATTGTTTGTATTATGGTTTCACAACCATACCAGGCTTCCAGACATTAGGTGAAGAGTATACAGGAATGATTCAGATTGATAAAACAAGTAAGAATGTGCCAAGCAAGGTGCTTAGAAGTGTCATGATTATGCTCAGCTGTGGTGGTGAAGTTCTTGTGTTTGATCTCCTCAGTAGATTTGAAGAACATCTCAAATCACCATCCAGCACCACAAATCTGCAACCAGAAATTCAGACAAAGTTACTTTCATATGTGGGTGTTACTAAAGTTTTGATTCCATATCTTCATAGATTGCATAGAGGAATTTTCTATCTCAGGGGCAACTATTATCACATTTCTAAGAGACTGACTGGAATTAAGTACATTTTGGTAAGGAAGTGGCTGAAGGCAGAAATATCATACAGGGGCTTCCAGATTTTGGGAATAGTTTCATTATTGTATCTGCTGCTGCTTGCCATCCACACTTGTGTCACCCGCTACAAATTACAACACAATTCATCAAACCCCTTTGCCTTACAAGAAGCTGATTTGAAAGATGCTGCAATATCTGTTTCAAAACTGCGATGTGTGCTGTGTTTGGGGGACAGAAAACACACAACAGTAACGCCTTGTGGCCATCTCTTCTGTTGGAACTGCATACTGGAGTGGGTACATGCCCAGGAAGTATGTCCACTGTGCCGAGAGAGAGTGTTGCCATCTCGTGTTGTCTTGCTTCAGAACTATGAGTCAGCAAACAGACTAAGGCAGGTTTTTTAATGTGGGTTCTGTGTGTGACACAAGAAATGGACTTTACTATGTACTGGGTTTTGTTAAGTACTGTGCCTTATCCTAAAATAAATATTTGGAGCTTTATTTGATGTGAAAAATACGTCCAAATTAATTAAATGGCTGTTTTGAGGGTGTCAGTTAATGTCAGTGAAGTAAAAATTGGTACACCCATGTGGAATGTATATGGTGTGTTCCTGCATTATATAAGTTAAAATAGAGAAAATTGGGATAAGTATTATGTTTTGTTAAGATATAACATGAAAATGGGTCTGACCAGAAGTAATTTTGTTTTGAGAAATTATTGTTAATTTAAAATCATGTATATGAACATACTGGTCATGTATCATGAAATATGGTGCATCATACACTTTTCTGTGCCTGTGCATGAGTGATATAGGGGGATGGCTGGTCATGTGGTTATTTATTTTTATCCTATTTTAAATGGTTTAGTGTGTTGCTTGTACATGAGATGTCTAAATAAAGTTAAATGCACACAGTACACCTAGAAGAACACAAACAGGTATTACAGTTGTATATGTGGACATGACAGTGTTTGTGTAAGAGTCATTCTGTGCGTTGGAGAGCATCTGTATGCAAGTATGTAGTGCATGTTACTGAGTGTCACAGTGCTGGTGCATTTGCCAGGTAACATTTGACCTGTAATGCAGCAGTTTGCTTTGTTCAAATATGAATAGAGATTTTAAAATTAGAACCTTGGGCTCTTTTTTCTTATCAAGGTACGTAGAAAATGTAGTTTCCTCCCCTTTTATCATAAATAGCTTCATGGTGTAGAAAACCAAATAATTTAAATGTTTTTTAGTTACTGTGTTTATTACGGCAGATTGTTAATTGTCCTGCCCTTCTTCAGTGCACATTTTTACAAGGAAGTTATAGTGACATGCATGTATTGTGCTAGGTGTAATTCCTAACTCTATAATGAAGTGCATTTCAGCTGGGCTTTATGTTGTTGTGTAATTATATTTATATCTTTGTAAGTATTTATGTGAACAGTGATTCTTTCAGAAGTTGTTACATACAGGATACGTTTGTTTAAGAGTTTTGTGTAAAGTACACGGATAGAGCTGGTTTTATCAAGTTGCCTACTGGCATTCAGTCTAGAATAGTTCAGCATTACATTTTTGATCCTAGATTATAGATTAAAATGTGCAGAAGTATGATGTTACATGTTGTCACATGGGTGTGAAACATGGCCTGTCACTTTAGGGTGAGATTGTATTAATGATGCAAAGACTGACACTTAGAGTGGTATTTTGGACAATGTTTATTGCACGATGTGCAACCTGGTTCATTGTATTTGTAACTAATCATAAGGCACATGTTAAAAGTATCTAGAAACATACAGACATTCATTAATTAAACTGACTGAAACCTGAGTCATATACATTTTTAACAGGTTATTATTCTGTATTTAAAGCTGAAACGTGTTAACACAGTCACAGGTGTTGAGAATATGGTGCTGAGGAAGCTATGTTGGGCTAGGATGAAGGAAATAACAGGAGAGTCAACAAAATTTTACAGGTAGGAGCTGAATGATATGTACCCCTCTCCAAATATGATAAAAGTGAATCAAAGCAAAGAGAATGACTGGGTTTTGGCATGTATAGAAGTGAAATCCCTACAGGGTTTTGAAGGGTAAACTTTAGTGGGACCACTTGGAATGTCTAGATGGAAAAGGAAGGACAGTATTGGAATAGATCTTAAAACATACATGGGGGGTGTGTGTGTGTGTAGCTTGAATTTATCAGGTACAGAATAGGGACAAATGGCAGGCATTTGTGGACACGATAATGAACCTTTGGGCTGCAAAAAAAGATATATTTCCTGACTGGCTGCATAATTGTTAGCTTCTCATGACGCAGTCTGCAGTGGTTGGACAATTGGTGCCAGTGTAGTACACCAGATGTGTTAGGATTATGTTTTCTGGAGTGTCATGTCTGTGTGTGTACCTTTTCCTTCCCTTAACCATAGAAGCCATGAGTGCCAGCTTGAAGCATGCCATTTATACAGTGCTTCTTTATTTTGTGGCTTCTTATATTTTCACTTTTACAGGATAGGATTTTTGCGACGATTTACAGACAGCAGCTTCTGCTTGGTTAGAAGTTCGGAAGGTGCAGGGTAGTCGAGGAAAATGGCGTAGGCCTACTCCAGAGCATGGAACTCTCTACCTGTGGCCACATTTGTGAATTATGCATATAGTATACCATAATAATTACTCACAAAATGAGGCGGTTAGGTATAGCACTTCTTATTATTCCATGTTAGGGCTGCAAACAAGCTCACAATAAGGGGTATGGTCCTTTGCCATAAACGTTTGGTGGCTTAGCTGTCAAGGCATATGGTCACATTACCTTGGCATTAGATGGAAGTGAATAGGTAGCCCCAATGACAGATCGTCTAGACCCGATGGCCAACCGAACAGTCGGGTGGGATCCAGAGCCTATGTATAAGAATCGCTCTTTGCGGCTTCGTGAAGTGCTCATGTACCACCTATTACCGGCATTGTGGCGTGTTTTCACGGTCATCCCTCCTGTACCTGAGGTATCCATGACAAATCCATATTTTCCATGTTTGTTTCTGTAATGTTGGCAGTAACGAATTTTCTCGCAAGCGACGTGCCAAATAGATATTAGTATACTAGATAATCTGTGGATAACAGTACTCGTTGGTGTTATGGCACGTGTTGAGAAGTAATTGGGGCTTTTCCTAGTATTAAAAAAATGTCAAATGAAGGCGCAAAACTGTCGGGTTGTGTTAAGGTGCAGCAGCCTGTTGCGTCCCAGAAAAAGAGTGGTGGCCGTAGAAGGAAGCAAGGTAGAAATGTGAAAGACAATCAAGCAAATGATTATGCAAATATTATTAGGAAAGATGGTGTTTCAAGCAACTGGGAGAACTTCAAGGGAAGTGATTTGCATTTGGAGAAACCGTCTCTTCCTGGAGTAGAAAGTAAAGCGAATCGTGGTGTTTGTAGAATGAAATCAACGGCGAATACCAACCGATCGTCCGTCTGTTCTGCTGATCGAAATGCGAAGAAAGTGGGCACTGACTCGAAGGAAATAACAAAGGTTATTGCTATAGATTGTGAAATGGTAGGCATTGATACTGGAAAGGACAACATGCTGGCAAGAGTGTCGTTAGTAAATACACATGGGAATTGTATATATGATAAGTATGTGTTGCCTTCAGAACCTGTTGTTGATTACAGAACCCACGTTAGTGGCATTCGACCAAAGGATTTGCATAATGGAGAACCTTTTGAGACTGTTCAGAAAGAAGTGGCAGAAATTTTACAAGGCCGAATTTTAGTTGGTCATGCATTAAGAAATGACTTAAAAGTACTGTTCCTTAGTCACCCGAGGAGATCTGTGCGGGATACATCAAGATACAAACCGTTTCGTAAATTCACCAATGGTCGTACGCCAAGTTTGCGGAAACTAGCCGAAGATGTGCTGAGTGTTAAAATACAGCAGGGGGAACATGACTCAGTGACAGATGCAAAAACAGCAATGCAGTTATATTTAATGTACAGGAAGGAGTGGGAAAAAAGTCTTCATTCCAAATCTGGTTCATCAAGAACCAAGTAATTATATGTCGTGAAATGTGTGTTCAGAAGGCACATGTGAGATGATGTTTGTGCTATGCAACATTAAGTTCTTGTTGAATTTTGTGATGCTTTCACAGGTCATAATGATTGTTAGTCATAATTTTGCCAGCCATTTGGAGTTTGATTATACTGGGAGGTGTGTGTGTAGTTTCTCCACATACTCTCATCTCATCCAACATGTATCTGCCTCTCTGCTGTTGTAATGATGTCCTAAGAACAGCTGACAGGAGTGTGTTCTGTTCTTTGCCTTGTTATGTGTATTTTCCCTTGTGGTATGGATTCCACATGGTTTAGCTGTAATAACATTCATAAATCGATAGAAATGAGTCTTTTGAAGGATGTTAGCATGTCTGCAGAATCTGGTATGTGGTCAAGGTATTCTGCTTTTGAGATGCCTGAGAGACAAAATAATACTTTGTTGAAGGAGGTGTTATATACCCATCAGCCCCACTGATTGACAGATTTCTCAGTAATATCACAACAGGTTGTCAAAATTAAAATTTAATGTACTGGAATAAAAACGGATTTTTATTCTATTTTTACATGGTCTTGCTGGCTTATTAATATTATGAATGAATGAATTAATTAGCTACTATAAAACACTAAGAGTTGAGTGCATTCATGCTTGTGGTATATTTAGATTATAATGCTTCAATCCATTGTGTAGTGAAAAGAGCTCAGCAGAGGGTTGGATAGGCAAAATTCTGTTCCTGTTAGAGGCATTGCATTTTCCCTTTTTGCATCCAGAAGAGTCCTAGAACTTATCTAGTTGTGCTGGTAGTAAAATGAGTGCAGTATGAAGTCTGAAATTGGGCTTTACTGGTGTACTGTCATAGAACCTGAGTGATGGTGGGGTGCAGAGGGATAGGAGCACCTTAAAGTTGCTTGCAGTTTTTCATGTCTAGAGCTTAGTTTACACACTGGATACTGAATTAGTTTTCCTGACTTCCATCAGACACTTGGACTTTATGTAATGTAGCAAGATGTTTTAGTGTTTGCCATATATTTCCTCCTGTCACCTTTGCATAAAAATGTTCAGATATTCTGGAGTTAAACTGTGTTCCGATTTATACATGTCTCTAATAGGCCAAATTCCATATGTTACATACTGCATGAAGTTATCATCAAATGGAGCATAGACTTCCTTTGTGCTGCAGAAAAATGCAAGGTTTCACAGATGTGGGTGGATGTCATGTTGAAGAAGGTGTAAGCAATGTCTGCCATGTTGGTTTTGCTCAGAAATATTGGTAGATGGGTATCAGTGTCTTGAACACAAGTTCTGCTGAAAATTTGGTGTTAATCTATGTTATTAAAAAGTCACATATCAGAAAACCATGACTTTGGTTGTGTGAGTTGTTTATGTCCGCGTGATTCAGGCTTTTGCCATGGTATGAGTGGGATATTAACTCTGCTGGATGTTACAGTGTAGATTGGTAGTATCTGCACTGTATAACATCCAAGAAGAGTGTAGGTCTGTTGTTTATGCCTTCTAATCATTGTTAGAATTTATTTGTAGTGGTGCAGTGTTGTGAGGTTTTGAAGTGTTCTGTCTTGGTAGGTATGTGTAAGATGCAGCTTTACTGGGACTGGTGTATTGAAAGGGGAAGTTCAGTGTATTGAATTTTATGTTTGACTTCTGACAAATGGTAGGTAAGATTTTTATGATGATTGCAAAATAGGTGTGCATTTGGATGTATTTTATATTTTGCCTCTTTTGGAGGGTTGTCTATTTCATCACAGATAGGTGTTGCGAAGAAGGCTTGTACCGAGTTTGAAGGTGGACTGCTGTAATGGAGAGCACTATTAAAGTCTGTATTTTGAAAGGGAAGGAGTGTATTGGAAGTTTATTTGGTTTCTGATAAATTGTACAGTGGAGGCTTTTATGAGAGTGAAAGAGGCTGGCTTGGATGTATATTTTGTCTTTGGCTTGTGATAATTTTTTGATGGAAGTTTTTATGGTGAATGCAAAAGAAGCTCATGGAAGTTTTTATTTTGCCTGTGATAATACAGTGGAGACAACTATAATGAGTGTGTAAGGGGAAAGAGTGGATGTGTATTGTATATTTGTCCTCATGTAAATGGTGAAAAGAAGGTTTTTGTAATGAATGTGGAATGTCAGGGCATGGAAATATGTGTTTCAACATGAGAATTATTGATGCTTGTATACTGAAAGTGATAGAGGAGGTTAAGTTATGGTGTGATTAAGCTTTTGTAAACAGTGTGGCAGATGACTGATCTGAGGTTTGTATGTTTGGTAACAGTAGGTGTTATTGAGACCTTTATTGAGATGGTTACAAACAGCCGACTGTTCATTGCAGTTGACATACTTATTCTCCAAAGTTGGTGGGGAAAGGCTTTTTATTGTGAAAGGTCTGCACAAGAGGGGCACAAGCAGTATGTGCACAAGCCATAAGAAGGTGTGGGATGTAAACTGTGTGTCTTGCATGGGCCAAAGGCATGGTTTAGTACTTCAGATTTCAGCATCCCCTAAACTACATAAGCACTTACTAATGCACAGGAACAAAGTTGAAACAACACGGTAATGTCACTGTGACATTATCCTTATCATTAATTGGGAATAAAAGGACAGTTGAAACATTAATAGTTTAATTAGATATGTCATCTCACTTAACAAATTTTTCCTCACTGTCGCAAAGCCCACCAAGCAAGTGGCATGATTTGTAAGGGAGAACAAAAGAGGAACTAGCAGATGCATGGAAAAGAAGAGGGTAAGTAGTGATGTTTTCACCACAGGCCAGTGCAGTGATGTATTTTGAGGGCCTTTATAATGAATGTGGTAGTAGAGGGCATGAATATTTTGTAACAGTGTGTAGTATTGTGGGCCATATTCAGATTGTGGAAGAAGTGGGCAGTAAGTTTCATCTGTAGCCGCAGATAGTTGGTGTGTTGTAGGATTCTGTAATGTGTGTCATATAAACGGGTTCCGAGGTCTTTATATATATAATGGTTTTGGTCATAAAAGCCAACAGGCCTGCTGAGTACATGGGTGGACTGTTACACTGGCATGATCATATTTTATAGGAATTTCCTTTTATGTCTGAGCTGTGAGATGTGGAACATAGGCGTCTTTTGAGGGAACCGCCACGTTACAAAAGAGCAGCAAACGGAGCCAACTACAACCTCGGAAAGAGCTCGTGTGGTGTGGAAATGTTGGCACACAATTACAATATTAAAATGTTATGGAGTGTCGCATCTTCAGTTTGCTTAGTTTGGTTTTGAATTTTGCAGAATAGCGATGTCACGCTGCATAGTTCTAGAAAAAAAAAAACACCATGGTCGGGCATTAGCGGTCGACACCGACTTGCAGTCGCTCTCGCAGATGTAAGTGTAGTCGACATAAAAGACTACCTATGATAACCGGCCCTGGAAAGAATATTAACAGGAACGAAAATAATTATGTTCTCTGGTTTTATGTGTCTATTTTGGTTGATTCTAGGGGCCATGAATTTACAACTTCCAAACCATGCGGACAAACGAGAAGCCGAGTCCTAACCACAAGGCTATGGTGTGTGGTGGCTGAGTTATGTGCAGAATGTTTATTCGCTTTGTTTGTAAAAGTTGTTTCCGAATTTAATTGTGTACGGCATTGTTATATAACCGTAAATGAGTAACTACAATATGAAACTGAATTTTAATGAAATATGCCGTCTCTGTTTGCTAAAAGAAGGCGATATGTCATCTATTTTTACAGTACCTCTTCCGAAGCGGATTATGTCGTTTGTATCGTTTGAGGTTAGTATGAACAAATGTATTTAAGTATGCTTTCTCTGCTGCACAAAGTGGAGCGTGTCCGTCATGAGTAGCTAATGGAGTGATACGTCAGTCAGATTATTTACAAATTGCATATTTTCTGTAAATACAATATTTTTTGTTTGTTTGTGTATATAACATTTCGTTGTCATATTAATTACCAAATTGGTGTTGCACGAAGCAGAAGCCTTCTGACTTCGTTAATATCGCTGGTTATAACTGAAGTCTTATTTTGGGATCAGTATATTATAGTATAGTCAGTATAGTAATCGGGCAATGGGATGGATGATTCCCGCTAAGTTCAGGATTTTTTATTCTCTTTAAAGCATTTAGTTCTGCTTCGAAGATCACCCTATTTTCTTTTCAGTGGGCACCGCATTACCTTCCCCAGGGTAAAGCAGTGAGGGTGTGATGCTGAGCACTCATCCTCATGTAGTGCTGATGTTAATGTGTGGATATATACTTCCATGCCGCATATATTTAGGGGGGGGGGGTGATGCTGAATTAAGTGCAGGCACACCTCTTGCCTCTCCTTATGATTTATGCTCTGACACTATCAATAGATCACACTATAGCTCTGACTTGCGAGCTGTTGGTGAATGATGCAGTAGAGAGGAGTGGAAAGATGTGGACATCACATACTTTTAGATACTGTCCTTGTATTTTGGCTAGAGGGCCAAAGGGAAAATGTAATGAATGTTGAGACTGATGGTCTTCAGTCCCAGATGTGTACCTTGTGCGTCCTGAATTTGGAGGAGTGTTATCCCCTCGACAGCAGTGTTTGGTTGTTTGCATTCCGAATTGTATTTCTGAAATTAGGTTTTCAGTCACTACATTCACAAACAGATGCACACAACATGATTACAAACTGTACATAAGTTTTAAATAACTCTTAATGTAATTTGGTTTTGAGGCAGCATCCTCAAGGAATAACAAATACAGAGGAGTACAAGCACCAGTACATATATCTGGGAAGTACAATTATAATTTAAAAATATTAAAATTATAAAATATATAAAGTGGTATGTATAAAGTACCAGTGGTATTGATATTATGTTTATCATAAGTCTTTGACAAGTTCCAGGCCAAAGCCCTGTGTCTGCATCATTTGCAGTTCTTGCATACAAATATCTGATTCCATTCTGTGTGATCCAAGAGCGTTCCATCCCAGTGGCACATGTCAGTGTGTATTGTGCCAGGAGGTGCTGTATACTCAGCACCTCCTGTCAGAATATCCAGTCTGCTACATGAGATTTGATCGATTGACCCCTGCATATGAAGAAGCATTGCACATTGATGATCTGTGCAGTGTGAAACTAACTGCCAATATGTAGATCATTATTATATATACGAGGTCTGTAAATAAAGTAATGAGACTGATTCAATATAACTCTTTACTTACTTTTAAACTACAAATCGAGTTTGTCCCCTTCAAAATAGTTCCCTTGGGAGGCTACACACCTCCGGAGACGTTCCCACTCTTCGTAGCAACGCTGTTAGTCGCTAACCGGAATCGCTTTTAGTTGGTCGGTTACAGCTTTTTCGATGTTTTCCACCGTCCCAAAATGGCGTCCTTTAAGGTGAAACTTTAGTTTTGGGAACAAAAAGAAGTCTCACGGACTCAGATCAGGGGAGTATGGGGGCTGTGGAACAACAGGAATGCCCTTTTTAGCAAAAAATTCGATCACAGAGATCGCCGTGTGACAAGGGGCGTTGTCGTGATGGAGCATCCAGTTCTCAGCAATGCTTGGTCGCATGCGAACAACTCTTTTTCTTAGTCTTTCAAGAATTTCACGGTAATAAAACTGATTAACAGTGTGTCCTTGAGGCACAAATTCTGTATGGACAATCCCTTCACTG
>Ga0131853_10002868_pt1 | contig 30899 bp, 29 predicted proteins | sample TergutLab28metaG_FD_92764 | JGI IMG/M metagenome (GOLD analysis project Ga0131853, IMG submission 92764) | Labiotermes labralis P1 segment gut microbial communities from Petit-Saut dam, French Guiana - Lab288 P1 (version 2) (version 2) | ecosystem: Host-associated > Arthropoda: Insects >... | reverse complement strand
GCAGAGTAGAAAGTGTCGAAAAAGATTTTCCCATACAACGGAATCGCCTTGAAAGAGTAGTTCGAGCTGACCTTCTAAAGGGTCGTTGAAATCAGATGATGGGGCGTGGTAAATAAGCTGATCGATTAATTCGGGATATTCTTTGCTTAATAACTTATCAATTGAACGGAGTCTATATATCTTCATATCTATCTCGCACCTTTATTTAGAACTCGGCGTATTTCGAAAGCAAAGCAATGTGATGGATTAATTGCTCAAAAGAAGCTTTGCTCCAGAACCGCGGATGCACATATCCGTGAAGGACACTGTTTCGGTTATCTCCTGTGTCAGTTAGACAGGATTTCTCGTAATAAGGTCTTATTTCTTTAAGCAAGTCAACGTAGCCTATGTTATCAATATTTTTGTCAATAGCGAGATCCACTAATTTCGTCCCTGTCTTGCGCCTTTTTATAGGCTCGCCTGAATCATTCAACGGTACTTGGCCATATTCTGATGTTGTTGCACGTATAAGCTCTTCCATGTATGTATAAGCGAATGGAATTAACACTGAATATGACTCAGGAAATGCTCGATATATTTCTTCAACAACGCCCCAGTCAGGGAGCCAATTCCAGAAGTGTGCATAGCTTTGTATCTCGGCAAAATCCTCACTAATACCCATCCATAGCTACCTCCTAAACAATGCATTCATATTTCTGTTGAATCTTAACTTCATCATATCATAGTATAAATCACCTTTTCAACTCATCACTTGATGCGGCTGGGCTATGGTGGGGGTCTTAGTGCAGGCGTGATGTAGTTACGTGATATATAATGAAACCAAAATACATGGAGGTTTCACTTATGAGCAAAAAACACAGCCCCAAACTCATCAAAACTATCATCAACCAATACGCCAACGGACAGCCCGTCACACACCTATGCGTCGAACACAACATTCCTCGCAGTACAATCTATTCTTGGATCAAGCGCCATCAGAAACTCAAATCTGAAGCTAAAACAGACATCTCATACCAAGACTACTACAACCTAAAACGGCGGGCGGACAAGATGCAAGAGCAGTTAGAGGTTATCAAGGCCGCTGGTTGTGGATTTTCTGCACCGCTTAAAGAAAAATTGGAGGCACTTGAGGGGTTGCAAAATCAGTACAGCGTTCGTACGCTCTGCGATGCATTAGAAGTCTCACGCGGTACATTCTATAATCATATTTTCCGCAGGCAAAAAGTTGCGAAGCATGAGATCCATCGCGAAAATATAAGAGAGCAGGTTAGGGTCGTTTTTGATGAATATAAGCAACGGTTTGGTTCAAAAAAGATAGCTGCAATATTAGGAGAGCGTGGTATTCGGACATCGTCCAAATATGTGGCGGAGCTCATGCGTGAAATGGGGTTGCAGAGTATTGGGAAGCATCTGAAGCGAGATCGTCAAAATGAAATAATCCGGACGAGACGGCAGAACAGGTTGCGGCAGCAGTTTAAGGTATCAGAGCCAAATCGAGTATGGGTTAGTGATACAACTTGCTTTAAAGTCAAAGAAAGATACTATTATATCTGTGTCATCATTGATCTGTTTTCACGGAAAATTGTAGCCCACAGAATTTCGCCAAAACATAGTACGTATCTTATAACTTCTGCAGTGAGACGTGCGTTGAAGGATAGGGATTATCCGCAACAATTGACATTTCATAGTGATCAGGGAAGCCAGTACACTTCAAAGGCTTTTCGCAATTTATTGTACGTGAACAAGGTTGTCCAGTCATTCTCCCGGACTGGCTCACCACATGATAATGCAGTTGTAGAGGCATTTTTTGCTTCACTGAAGAAAGAAGAGCTTTACAGAATCAACTTCAAATCAGAGCGGGAATTCTATCAATGCGTTGATAGGTATATGGTTCTTTACAATACGGAGCGGCCACATGAGACCTTGATTATAAGACACCAGAGAAATTTGAAGCCTTATATCAAGATAAGAAAAAGCAGGTCAGCTAATTAGACACAGGGTTCGAAAATGAACTTTTCTAGGATTTCATTTATACTTTTGACATTTTTAGAAATGAGGGGGCTGGACATGCGAGTAAGTGAGGGTTCGATGAATGCACTGAAACTTAAGGGATCAGAATGAAAGAACGACCCTCAAATAATGGACAGTCCAATAAAACTGTCTATCATTTGAAGGTCGTTCCATACTGGTACCGGTGGTCGGACTCGAACCGACACGAGGTCGCCCTCAATGGATTTTGAATCCATCACGTCTACCATTCCATCACACCGGCATATATTACTGACCTAGTATAACCGATAAGCGAACCAATTTCAAGCCTATTTTTCGCCCGCATACAAAAAAATCGTCTCCGCCGTCAAAATGTCAAGCGTTGGCCGAGCAAAAACATGCGCCGCAACTACTGCCGCAGTACACCCCGCAACCTCCCGATACATCCACCCGTGTGCGTCCGCCCCTGTAGCTTTGTCGCCGTCGAGCACAAACCCAACCGTCGAAAACGGCCGCCCCAAATCACCGTGCAACTTAAAATAACTCTCTTTCAAAGTCCAATACGTAAAAAAATCCTCAGCCGCCTCCTCGGCACCCAATATTCGCCGTTGCGTATACGCCGACACATCTCGATGCGTCTCTATATCGCATCCCACAGGAATATCTCCCACCGCGCAGAGCGCGTGGGTCTTACTATGCGACAGAGAGAAATACACAGGGTGTCCGAGTAAATAGGGTTTGCCCTCTGCCGTATAAACCGGCCCCTCAATATCCGAAAACCCTGCTTGCTCTAGCGCATAAGCCAAGAGCGCATACGCAAACAATGCCCCCACGCTCGGGCGTGCCGAAGTACACCGATGCCGCCGCGCGGGGGGCAACAGCGCAAGCATGTGTGCCTCGCTCGGAATAGGGGCATAGGGGACACAATACAGTTTCATAAAATCAGTATAACACATCCCCGAAAAAAGGCTACCAATTTTTGTGCGCCTGTGGTAGAATAACGTAGTTATGATATTCTTGTGCAGATTCCGCCGAATGAGAGCTTGTCCTTGGCCTTTCGACGGGCGTCCGGCGTCCAAGCGTTTTTGCGAAGCAAAAACCTTGATATAGGCGGGCTTTGCAGACCGTTATAGAGGCAATAAAAGGGCTCCCGCGGGACTTGTCCCGTGGGGAACAATGATACTCTCGTGCGGATTCCGTCGAGACAGGAGGAAACCTTATCCATGAAAAAGGTTTTAGTATTAGAAGATGAAGCCGGTATACGCAGCTTTGTTGTCATCAATTTAAAACGCGGCGGCTACGAGCCAATCGAGGCCGTCACAGGGGCGGAGGCGTTCGAGCAGATGAAAGCCCACCCCGACATCAAAGTTGCGTTGCTTGATATTATGCTTCCCGACACAGACGGCTTTGAGGTCTGCCGTAAGCTCAGAGCGGCCAATCCCAAACTTGGGATTATCATGCTCTCGGCCAAGAGCCAAGAACAAGATAAAGTCACAGGCCTCATGACCGGAGCCGATGACTACGTGACAAAGCCATTCTCTCCCGCAGAACTCACCGCCAGAGTGGACGCCCTCTTCCGGCGGGCCGGCGGCGAGGCGGAGGGTAGGGGAGAGTTGCAACACGGGCCGTTCCTGCTCAACACGAAAAACCGCACGCTGGAGAAAAACGGCGAGCGCATTCGTCTGACGCAAGTGGAATATTCCATCATGCACATGTTCATGGAAAACCCCGGCAAGGCCCTGTCACGGGAGGAAATCCTTTCTACCGTCTGGGGCAGAGACTACTGCGGGGAGTTGAAAATCGTGGACGTCAATATCCGTCGGCTTCGGATGAAAGTTGAGGACGACGCCACGAATCCGACTTATATCACAACAGTTTGGGGCTTTGGATACAAATGGGGATTTTAGAAAATAAGCCTCCCGCGCCGAGGGAGGCACCGCGTAGCGGCGGAGGGAGTAAACGAGGCTACTTTTACGGCGTTCGACGCCGTTGGCTCTTCTCCAGTTTCATCGTAGTGCTGGCCGTTGCGGCCATTGTATTGGGCGTACTCGCATTCTTTACAGCGGGGAACGGCGTGTTTTTGACTGCGTTCCTCATCGCTTCAGGCGTGGGACTGGCTATCATCATCGCCATGTTCCTCACCAGCGTCCGCTTTCTCCGCTCCATCGCCCGGCCGTTAGAGGGGGCTACGGCGGCGGCGCATCGGATTAGTGAGGGCAGCTACGGGATTCAAATCCCCAAGCAGCACGAAGATGAAGTGGGCGAGCTGACGGACGCCATCAACAACATGTCCGCCCGCATCAGCCAATCGGAGACACTCAAGACCGAGTTCATCTCCTCCATCTCCCACGAACTGCGCACCCCCCTCACCGCCATCACAGGTTGGGGCGAAACCCTGCTCTACGACGAAAGTCTCACAGCCGACAGCCGCAGAGGCTTAGAGATTATCTTAGGCGAAGCCCGCCGCCTCTCTAAGTTGGTAGAGGAACTCTTGGAGTTCACCCGCATGGAGGACGGCCGCTTCACGCTCAACATCCAACAAATCGACCTCGCCCAAGAGTTGGGTGAGACCATCTTCACCTACAGAGAACACCTCCGCCGTGACGGCATCGAGCTGAGCTACGCCCCCTACGAAGGTGAACTGCCCCCCATCCCCGGTGACCCGGAGCGTCTCAGACAGGTGTTCTACAACATCTTGGACAACGCCGCCAAACACGGCAGAGACGGCGGAAAAATTGCCGTCCGCATGGACGTAGCGGCTGACAGCGTAGCCGTAGAAATAAGGGACTACGGCCCCGGTATCCCGCTCGACGAGATTGACCACGTTAAAATGAAGTTCTTCAAAGGCAAGAGCGCGAAAGAGCGGGGCAGCGGTATCGGCTTGGCCGTCTGTGAAGAAATCATACGCTACCACGACGGCCTGTTAGAGATACAAAACGCGGAAGACCGTGGCCTGATAGTTGTAGTGCGCTTGCCGATACAGTAAATGTAGGGGCGGATTTTATATCCGCTCCGGGAATAATAGGCGGATGTTGAATCCGCCCCTACAAGAAGGGGGTGAGGGAATTGCCAAAAACCTACAACGATATCTTCCTGAAAGTACGCCGTGAGTTAAAAGCCGCAGACATCGAGGGGTACAGCTTAGAGGCGCGGCTTCTGGTCTCTTCGGCGGCGGACAAGACGAGAGAAGACTTCGCCAGAGACATGAAGCTCTACGTCAACCGCGGCTTCGAGGAAAAGGTGGACGGATTACTCAGACGCAGATTAGCGGGAGAGCCGTTGGCCTACATCATCGGCAGTTGGGAGTTTTACGGCATCCCCATCGAGGTCACACGAGACGTGATGATTCCCCGCATTGACACGGAAGTGCTGGTGGGACAGGCTATCGCCATGGCAAAATGGCTCCCCGCGGGCAGCAGGGTATTAGACCTCTGCTGCGGCAGCGGCTGTGTGGGACTGGCGATTGCCAAGAACCTGCCGCAGGTGAAGGTCGTCATGGCGGACGTGTCGCCGGAGGCTATGAAAGTCAGCCGCTCCAACGTGGTACTCAACAAGCTCACGAGCCGTGTTACCTGCGCCGTGGTGGATGCAAAACGCTCCCCGCCCTATTCACTTCTCGGCGAATTTGACCTTATCGTCTCCAATCCCCCCTACATACCCACAGGCGACATCGCTTGGCTAGACGATACCGTGCGCAGCCACGAACCCATCGGTGCCCTAGACGGCGGCCCGGATGGACTGGAATTCTACCGCATCATAGCCGCCGAGTGGAAACGCATCCTCAAACCCGAGGGCGCGCTGCTTTTTGAGTGCGGCATAGACCAAGCCGCCGATGTGGCGGATATCCTGATTACAAACGGCATGACCAGGATTATTCGATGCAGAGATACCCTTGGTATCGAACGTGTTGTGGTCGGGCAGTTCGAGAAGTAGGGGGTGGCGTCCCCGACGCCCGCACCCCCAAGATGCAATATCCCATGTAGGGCGGCCATTGGCCGTCCGCACCCTCGACGCACCCTCGTGGGCGACGTCCGGTCGCGCCCGCGCATCTGAAACCGCAATGTCACGGGGCGTCGAGGACGCCGTCACCTACATGAAACACACAAAAACAAACATAACCACACTCAACAAATCAAAAACGAGACGCAAAAACAAATCATGAGCACACTCGAAAAGGAAAAGAAAGAGGAATACAACAATGGCAGATAAAAAGAAAGCCCCCATCGTACCCGCCGCACCTGCGACGGACAAGCAAAAAGCACTTGAAACAGCTATGGGAAAAATCGAAAAAGATTACGGCAAAGGCTCCATCATGCGTATGGGCGACAAGCAGGTTATCCACGTAGAGGCAATTTCCACAGGTTCGCTGGCCTTGGACTTGGCCCTCGGCATTGGCGGTGTGCCCCGCGGCCGCATCGTGGAGATTTACGGCCCTGAATCTTCGGGTAAAACCACCTTGGCTCTCCACGTCGTTGCATCGGCGCAGAAAATGGGTGGCGAAGTGGCCTACGTAGACGCAGAGCACGCACTCGAACCCGCCTATGCTCGCGCCTTGGGTGTAGACATCGACAGTCTCCTTATTTCCCAACCGGACACGGGAGAACAGGCATTGGAAATCACTGAAGTCCTTGTCCGCTCCGGCGCGGTGGACGTCGTTGTCATTGACTCCGTAGCCGCCCTCACGCCCCGTAGTGAAATTGAGGGCGCGATGGGTGAGAGCAGCGTGGGTGTCATTGCACGGCTCATGAGCCAGGCACTCAGAAAGCTGGCCGCATCCATCTCCAAGACCAACTGCGTGGTCATCTTCATCAATCAGCTCAGGGAGAAAATCGGCGTTGTCTACGGCAACCCCGAAACAACCCCCGGCGGCCGCGCGCTCAAGTATTTTTCCAGCGTCCGCTTGGATGTCCGCCGTATAGAGACGCTCAAGAGCGGCACAGATATGGTGGGCAACCGCACCCGTGTGCGTGTCATCAAAAACAAAGTTGCCCCGCCGTTTAAAGAGGCGGAGTTCGATATCATGTACGGCGAGGGTATCAGCAAAATCGGTGAGATTATCGATTTAGGCGTCCGTCTGGAACTGATTGAAAAAGGCGGCTCTTGGTATACGGTCGGCGAGAATCGCTTCCAAGGAAAAGATAATCTCAAAGAGTTCTTCAAAGCGAATCCCGAAGAGGCGGATAAAATCGAGGCGGCCATCCGTGCAAACGCCGAGAAACTCATGTCGCCCCAAGCAAAAATCGCCGCCAAAGCCGCAGGCCGTGCCGTAGATGTCACCGCCGAGGAGTTTGACGACGAATAATGGATAAGCAAACGCAGGATGCGCTGCGCGATCGTGCCTTAGCCCTCTTGGGCCGCCGCGCCATGAGCCGCCGTGAGCTGATTGACAAACTCGTCCGAAAAGGCGAGTCGCCCGAAGCGGCAGAAGAGGTCGCCGATTGGCTTGAAGAAACGGGCCTGCTAAACGATGCCGACTATGCCGAACAGGTCGTCCGTCACTACGCCGAAAAAGGCTACGGCCAAAAGCGAATAGAGCAAGAACTTTGGCGGCGCGGCATCGCAAAAGACCTCCGGCACACGGCGTTAGAAGCAATGCCCCAAAATGACGACGCACTCGACCGTTTCATCCAAACCAAACTACGGGGTAATATTCCCGACAAAGCGGAAGAGAAACGAGTGGCTGACGCCCTGGCCCGCCGAGGCTACAACTGGGACGAAATAAGCGCAGGAATGCGACGGTATAAGGAGCAATTGATAATAGATAATTGAAAATCATGGTGCGCCTAAGGCGGTTAAGTATATAATTTTGCCCGCAAAGCGGGCCACCAAAAATTGTCAACTAATCAATTGAATAAATCATGGCAAACATCGCATTCATCTCTCTCGGTTGTGCCAAAAACCAAGTCAACGCCGAGGAGATGCTCTATCTATTAGACCAAGCAGGCCACAAAACCGTGGGCGACCCCGCCGAGGCCGATGTGGCTATCGTCAACACCTGCGGCTTCATCGACACGGCCAAAACCGAGGCCATCGACCACATCTTAGAGTTGGCGGGCCTCAAAACGCCGAACGGCCTCAAGCATATCATCGTCACAGGATGCCTCAGCCAGCGGTACGGTGAGGAGATTCTGAAAGAGATGCCCGAGGTGGACGCCGTCCTCGGTACGGGCAGCTACTACGAGATTGTGAACGCTGTCACCCGCGTACTCGCGGGCGAGCAAGTTGCCCTATTTGGCGACATCGACGCCGCCCTCGAAGAACGGGAGCGCATTGTGACCGATTCCCCCGGTTGGGCGTACTTGCGCATCGCCGATGGTTGTGACAACTGTTGCGCTTACTGCGTCATCCCAAGTCTGCGGGGGAAGTTTCGGTCACGCTCGATGGAAAGCCTTCTGCGAGAAGCAGGGCGGCTGGTCGAAGGCGGGGCGAAAGAACTGATTTTAGTCGCCCAAGACATCACGCAATACGGCAAAGACCTCTACGGTCAGCGGCGGCTTCCGAGCCTTATCCGAGCCTTAGCGGAGATTCCCGGCCTGCGTTGGATTCGGCTCCACTACCTCTACCCGGATGGCATAGACGAAGCACTCATCGCCGCAATCAGGGACACGGCGCAAGTGCTCCATTATTTGGACATCCCCATACAGCATAGTAATGATAAGATACTCACGGCTATGAACCGCCGCACCACGGGCGGGGAAATCCGCACTCTATTTACAAGACTACGAGCCGAACTGCCGGGGCTGGTACTCCGCACGAGCCTAATTACCGGGCTCCCGGGCGAGGGAGAGGCAGAGCTGAACGACCTCGCCGCATTCTTGGAAGAGGCTCAAATCGAGCGTGTCGGCGTATTCCCATACTCCCCCCAAGAGGGTACCCCGGCCTTTGATATGCCTGACCGTCCAACAGGGGAAGAGGCCGCCCGCCGTGCAGAACGGCTCATGGACGCTCAAGCCGCCGTCTTGGACCGCTTCAACCAAAGCCGCATCGGCACCGAGGGCATCGTCCTTTGCCTCGGCTACGACGAGACAGAGGCCCGCTACTACGCCCGCAGCTACGCCGAAAGCCCCGACATAGACGGTGTAATCTGGCTGGAATCGGCGGACGCTCTAACCCTCGGCGCGTTTTATCAGGTGCGTTATATCGGCGAGCTGGACGGTGAGTTGATCGGGAATGTTCTGTAGGGCGCGATGTCCTCATCGCGCCGAGCACGGTTCTAATAAGGAATACACGGCGCGATGAGGACATCGCGCCCTACAAAACCATGGAGGCACCCCCCATGACCACAGCCAGTAAAATCACAATCATACGCATCCTGCTCATCCCGCTCTTCATGGCCGCCGCCTTGCTGGAATGGCAGCTCACGGCTCTGACCATCTTCGTCCTGGCAGGCGTGACGGACTGGGTTGACGGCTACATCGCCAGAAGATACAACCAAATCACCAACTTCGGCAAGTTCATGGATCCGCTTGCCGACAAGTTACTGGTGACGGCGGCCTTGCTCATCTTCGTCCAATGGGGACGGATGGAGGCTTGGGTGCTTATGGTGGTGCTGACCCGTGAGTTTGTCATCAGCGGTCTGCGCATGATGGCGGCCGCAAGCGGCAAAGTCATCGCCGCGGGGTGGAGCGGCAAGGTAAAGACGATAATCACGATGCTCGGCATTGTCGTGATGCTCACGACTTTCCACGACAGGGTTGTCATTTGGGACTTCACCATGGATAACATCGCTGTAGCGGCGATTTTGGTGACCACGCTGTATTCGGGTGCGGAGTATTTGCTGAAGAATTATAAGGTGTTTGTGGATGCGTAAAGGACATGTGTGTTATAAAAGCGGAAACCCTCTATTTCCGCGCTCGTCCACACAAGCAAGAGTCTTTACGGGCAGAGATGGAACGCTACCCCTATAACAATACACCCCGCAAGGCAAATCAACAGTCCTTCTTATACGGTCCCCTCTGCATGAGCAGAGGGGGTTTTCCGATTACCCATAAAAACTTCCGCATTCCCCAATATCTGTTCGTTTTGTTCGTTACGATTGCATTATACTTCTGATAGAACTTATACAATTGAAAGGAAATATTTGAAAATGCAATTAAGTCTAACAGAACTGAATCAACGGGTTGGGCAGCTGGAACACTTGGCCCGGAGCCTCTACCGCGCACTGGAGACCTACATCACCGTGACCGACATGCAGGCAGAGGAGGGAGAAGCATCTCCGCCCGAAGGTGTTTTATAAACGGCGATATACGTCCTTGGCAGAACAGAAGTTTTGTCAAGGATTTTTTATTACGAACAGAATTGCACGCATAGAGTTAAAAAGGTGACATTTGTAATCCCGCCCGGGTATCAATGTTTTTCTGTGAGTATAACGTGCGGGCGGCAAAACGCCGCCCCTGCACGTGCAAGGACAAGTCAAAAATTTGACGAAATCGTCGGTTTCTGGTACATTATCATAGTTAGCCGAAAGGGGATACAATAATGGGCAGATCAGACGGCAAACTGGTAAAAGACATTCCGGCGATTGACCGCATCATCCCGCATATCATGAATCGGCGTTGCGATGCCACGAACTTTGCAAAGGCTGAGTTCGACATGGAGAACTTGCAAATCCTCTTGCGCCGTCTGCGTCTGGAGGGACACAAGATCGGCGTAATGGACGCGACCATCACGGCCTTTGCGCTCCTGTTGCAAAAAACGCCGGAACTCAACCGTTTCATCGTGAACAAAAAAATCTACCAGCGCAACCATATTTGCGTGTCTTTCGTCGTACTCAAGCGGGAAGAGGATGGGCAGATGAACGAGACTGTTGTCAAGGTTTTCATCGAACAGGGTGACAGCCTGATTTCCATCTCCCAAAAAATCAGAGAGGCCATCAAGGAAAACGAAAAGCCGCAGACGAAGAACGGGCTGGATAAACTGGTGGATAAATTGGCATCGTTTCCTCTCATTCCGGGCTTCGCGGTGGGTACGCTCAAATGGATGGACAGGCGGGGCATCCTGCCGAAAAGCGTTATTAGGCTCAGCCCATTCCACACGTCCATGTTTGTCTCGAATCTGGCCTCGATTCAAATGAATTACGTCTATCACCACACCTACGAATTCGGTACGACGGGTCTGTTCGTCACGCTGGGTATGCCGAGACGGCTCCCCGGAGAGGACAAGACAAGGCGCGTCATTACCCTCGGCATCACAATGGACGAGCGCATCTGTAAGGGTGCGGTCTGGGTCAAGGCCCTGTACGAGTTCAGACGCATCATGGAAAACCCGGAGCGTCTGTTGGGTGAGGTGCAGGAGACGAAGGAAGCGATTGGTGCGAAATAGAAGAGCTGTTATACCCACCGATTATGTCGGTGGGTATTGCGTTTCCCGGCAAATCTATGTTAAAATAAAAGCAAATTTTCCCGCGAGGTGATACAATGCGAATTATTCAAGCTGCAAACTACGATGAACTAAGCGCACGCGCTGCAGAGATTTTAGTGGCACAAGTCCTTTTAAAGCCAAAATCCGTTCTCGGCCTCGCCACGGGCTCCACGCCCGTCGGAGCCTATCAGAAAATGGCCGAGGTCTGCAGAGCGGGCCGGGTCAGCTTTTCCGAGTGCCATACGGTAAACTTAGACGAATACGTCGGCCTCGGTCCCGGCGACGAACAGAGCTATCACACCTTTATGTGGGAGAACCTCTTTTCTCACATTGATATTCCGGCGGAGCATACGAATCTCCCGGATGGTAAGAACCTCGATGCCGCCGCCGAATGCGCCCGCTATGACAAAGTCATCGCGGATTTCGGCGCAATCGATATCCAAATCCTCGGCATCGGCCACAACGGCCACATCGCCTTCAACGAGCCCGCCGACTACTTCGCCGCAGGGACGCACCACGTAGAGTTGGACGAGAGCACCATCGAGGCGAATCGGCGATTCTTTAGCAGCCGGGAAGAAGTGCCGAAATCGGCCTACTCCATGGGGCTCGCCCCAATTCTGCACGCCAAGCGTGTCCTGCTGATGGTCTCGGGTGAGGCAAAAGCGGATGTCCTGTACAAAAGCTTGACCGGCCCCATCACGCCGCAAGTCCCCGCCAGTATCTTGCAGTTGCACTCGGATTTAATCGTCATCGCAGACGAGGCTGCGGCAGGGAAGTTGGCCTAAGAAACACATAATCTGAGCGCACACAATACTATGATGGTTACACGCATTGCTCCAATGCTGAGTGCGCTCTTGTGTATTTTGCGCAAATGCTTCAGGTTTCTTTGTTTTGCAGAGGAGCCTGAATTTTTGTGTGTCCATGTAGGAGCGGCCTTTGGCCGTCCGTGTTTCAAAATGTTTATCGTGCTTGATAGGACGGACGGCCAAAGGCCGCTCCTGCAAAACAAATTCAAACATCTATACAACAGCGCATTTTTGGTGTATACTATATCGTTATCGTGTCAAATCAGAAAGGACGGAACTCACATTGAACCTACGCAATATCGCAATCATCGCCCACGTAGACCACGGAAAAACCACGCTCGTCGACGCCCTGCTTCGCCAAGGCGGCGTGTTTCGGGAGAATCAGGCCGTTAATGAACGGGTTATGGACTCGAACGACTTAGAGCGGGAGCGGGGTATCACCATCCTCGCCAAAAACGCCGCCATCCAATACGGCGACTATAAAATCAACATCGTAGACACCCCCGGCCATGCCGACTTCGGCGGCGAGGTGGAGCGGGTCTTGAAGATGGTAGACGGCGTCCTTCTCGTGGTAGACGCCGCCGAGGGGCCAATGCCCCAGACTCGTTTCGTGCTGTCCCGCGCGCTGGAGCTCGGCCACCGTGTTATCGTGGTGGTTAATAAAGTGGACAGGCCCGATCAGCGTATCTATGAAGTTGTAGATGAGGTGCTGGAACTGCTTCTCGACCTCAACGCCACGGACGACCAGCTCGATTCCCCCATGCTCTTTTGCAGCGCGCGGCAGGGCATCTGCTCCTACAGCCCGGATGTGCCGGGTGAGAATCTCGTGCCGCTCTTCGAGACCATCGTGAATTACATTCCCGCTCCCGAGCGGGACGTAGATGCGCCCTTGCAAATGTTGGTCAGTTCCATTGACTACAACGAATATGTCGGCCGCATCGCCATCGGCAAGATTGCGGCGGGTACCCTGCGGCAAAATCAGGAAATCACCGTTTGTGACTACCACAGCGAACGCCCCGCCCGCAAGGCCAAGGCCGTGACGCTCTATGAATATGAGGGCATGGCCCGCAAAGAGGTGACGGAGGCCGCGGCAGGCGACGTTATCGCCCTCTCCGGTATCGGCGATGTCTCCATCGGGGACACCATCTGCGCCGTGGGGGACGTGTCGCCGATTCCCTTCGTCAAAATCTCCGAGCCGACGATGGAGATGACCTTCTCCGTCAACGACAGCCCCTTTGCGGGACGGGAGGGCAAATACGTCACCACCCGCAACATCCGTGACAGGCTTATGCGGGAGACGCTGAAAGATGTGAGCCTCCGTGTCACGCCCGTAGAGAACAGCGACAGTTTCCTCGTGGCGGGCAGGGGTGAGATGCACTTCTCTATCCTCATCGAGACCATGCGGCGGGAGGGCTACGAACTCCAAGTTTCCCCGCCGAGAGTGCTGTTCAAGGAGATAGACGGCGTGCGGCATGAGCCGCTGGAACAGGTCGTCGTGGACGTGCCGGAATCCGCCGTCGGCTCCGTCATGGAAAAGCTCGGCGCACGCAAGGGCGAGATTGTGGAGATGGTACCCGTGGGCAGCCGCATGAAGCTCACGTTCCATATCCCCAGCCGCGGTCTTTTCGGCTATCGGAGCGAGTTTCTGTCCGATACGAGGGGCGAGGGCATCATCAGCAGTATCTTCCTCGAATACACCCCCTACAAGGGCGAGGTCTCCCGTCGGACTGCGGGTGTCCTCATCGTCCACGAGGCGGGCGAGGCCACGCCCTACGGCCTCTTCGGTGCCCAAGAGCGGGGCAGTCTCTTCGTCGGGCCGAATACCGCTGTCTACGGCGGCATGATTGTCGGTCAAGCGAGCAAGGCGGAGGATGTTGTTGTCAACGTCTGCAAAAAGAAACAACTCACAAACACCAGAGCCTCCGGCAGCGATGATGCCCTGCGTCTCACACCGCCGAAAATCATGAGCTTGGAGCAGTGCATTGAATTTCTGGGTGATGATGAATTGCTGGAAGCGACCCCGGAGAGTTTGCGTTTGCGTAAGCGGATATTAGACCACAGCCTGCGTTTGCGTGCGGCGAAGAAGAGTGTTTAGGTTTGGAAAAATAGAGATATCAAAAAAGTGTACTCCTCTTTTCGGCGGGTTACGTTACGATTTTATAGTTTGGATTGAGTTTTGCAAAAAATCCTCTAACGTAACCTATTGCTCATAACGTAAGGTGATGTTGTAAAGTTAGGGCAAGGAGGTGAACTCTATGTCAAAATACACGACCGGAGAAATGGCAAAGCTGTGCAATGTTTCGGTGCGGACGGTGCAGTTTTACGACCATCGGGGCGTTTTGCACCCGTCATCCGAAACCGAAGGCGGCAGACGGATATACAACGATGACGATTTAACTAAACTGCGGCTCATTTGCACACTCAAAGCAATCGGGCTTTCGCTGGACTCAATCATAAGCGTTATGGAAAGTGAGTTATCCGAGAAAATCCTCATAATTTTGCTTGACGAACAAGTGAAAACGCTTTCCGACGAAATCGACGAGCGGCAAAAACAGCTTGAAATGATCACTATTATCAAAGAAAGTATTACAGGCAAAGCCACCGTTCCGGCAAATACGATTCTTGACGTAGAACACATGATGGAAAAGAAAAACAAATCTCGCAACAAGAAAAAGCTAAACTTGATTTATGTTGGAGTAGGAATTACAGCAACTTTAGGGCTCTTGTTCATGGCGTGGCTCGTAGCATCACGTATCTGGTGGGGACTTGCGGTGTATATGTCCGCCGCAATAATCAGTCTGTTGATTTCAGCTTTTCATCTAAAAGATTATGTATTTATTTGTCCCAATTGTGACTCGATTTTTAAGCCATCACTAAGGCGGGCGTTTTTCAGTGTGGGAAATTCCAAAGTACGTTGGACGACTTGCCCCGAATGCGGGAATGAAGATTGGTGTGTTTTACGGAAACAAAAGCAGATAAGGGAGGCTGAAAACAATGGCTAAACTTATCTCAAATGAAAAATTCAGATTTTTTACGAAAGTAATAGCGGCGCATATCATTACTTATATGGTTGTGGCTTTAATTGCTGCGCCCCTAACTTTTGATTATGCAGAAAGTATAGTAGACCTGATGGGTTTTAGACCTTTGGACGAAATCAGCATGGGTGCGGTATTGATTGGTCAAATTATCAGAGGACTTTTACTGGGAATCGTAATTTGGTGGATTAAAGACAGCATTATCGGAAAAAGATTGGCATGGCTTAAACTTTGGGCTATTCTAGTAATACTTGGTATCTTCAATACGTATGGACCTGCTCAAGGATCCATCCAAGGGATGATCTATCTTGCCCCTATTGAGGATTTACCTGTTAGCATCAGCCTTGGCATGTTGGAAATATTGGCGCAACCGCTGCTGTTTAGCATAGTAGTGACATTTCAAAGAAAAAAGTAATGAATCATCTCGGCGTACAAGCATTTCTAAATTCGGGATACGAAAAAGCCCCATTATGTAATAGCCGAAACCGGATACAGAAAAAGGGTTAGAAAGATGGAACCTCATCTTTCTAACCCTTTTTCTGTAGCTGCCCTTGACAAATTTTCTCTAAGGGGATATGACAACAATCACTCCGTCATAAAACAATTCGCATCAATGCCGTTGCTTTTCATATAATCGGTCCCCCAACGATACATTGTATCTAAGATGGGCTTTATACTCTTGCCCAAATCGGATAACTGATACTCAACCTTAGGCGGCACAACGGGATAGACCGTTCGGATGATCAAATTATCCTCTTCCAACTCGCGCAATTGTTGGGTGAGCATTTTTTGTGTTGCCTGCGGAATCAGCTTGCGTAGTTCCCCGAATCGCCGTGTGCCGGCCACCAGATGCCACAGAATAAGAGCTTTGTATTTTCCGCCGATAATGTCGAGCGTTGCCACAACAGGGCAGTTGGTTTTATTGCAGTCTGAAGTCATCTTGTCTCCTTGGTTACTTTTTTGATACTACGGCACAAAAAAGTGCGTACTTGTGATTTTGTGCAATTATGTTATCATAATATCAAGAGAGGCCAACGGTGTCAAGGGTGGAGGAATAAAGCCCGGCTGTAGCTGTTTGGAAAGGAGGTGACAAAGAGTGATACAAGATGGAAGCTGCACAAATCCATATTGCAAATGTCCGAACTGCAAATGCGATCCCTGCGAATGCAAACCCGGCGTGCCATGCCCTTGCGGCTGTGACTGCCATGAAGCGTAGGACGGAAAAAAGCGGCACATATATGGTGCCGCTTTTTTGTTTGGTTGTGACATGGTCATCTTATCTACACCCGGTCAAACGCCGGATTCACCGCATACACGTTCCGCTGGTTCATTCGCTCACGGCAGAGCTCTAGTGCTTCGCCGAACGCAACGATGGCAAGTGAAACTCAAACCCTGCGGAAAACCCACAACCGCAAGGATTTTAACAACATCAAACTATTAAAAAATGTATAGAAATGAGCCGGGGAGAGATGCCGAATTATGTGATAACGGCATCTCTTTCCTTGCGGTTAATGGCTAATTCTTGTATAATAAGAAAAATGGAGGCGTGTTATGAGCAATTTGAACGCAAAAGAATATAAACAATTTGAGGACATCAAAACCATTCGTCCTAATGGGAGCGAATTTTGGTCAGCGCGCGAACTTGCGCCTGTACTGGATTATGCGAAATGGGATAATTTTTCTAAGGTCATTGACCGAGCGATGATTGCCTGTAAGAACAGCGGGCATGAGATTGATAACGATTTTCCTGAGGTCGGGAAAATCGTGAAAGCCGGGGCGACAACAAAGCGTGTGATTGATTACGAGTTGACGCGCTATGCCTGTTATCTGATTGTGCAAAACGGCGATCCGCGCAAAGAAGTAATTGCTTTAGGACAGACTTATTTTGCTATTCAGACATATCGGCAAGAAGTTGCAGACCGTTTTAACCAACTAGATGAGGACAATAAACGGTTTGTGATTCGTGGCGACATTAAGCAATGGAATCAGCTTTTAGCGGAGACCGCACGGGATGCCGGAGTTATCACAAACAAAGAGTTCGCCGAATTTCAAAACGCCGGATATATGGGCCTGTATGGTGGACTGACGGTTGAAGATATCCATGCAAAGAAAGGATTAGAAATTCGGGATAAAATTCTTGACTTCATGGGGAGCGAAGAGTTGATTGCCAACCTGTTTCGTATATCCCAAGCGGAAAGCAAGCTCAAACGTGAGAGCATCCAAGGTGTGACCGCCGCCAGAGATGCCCATTACAAAGTAGGGCGCGAGGTTCGTTCTGCGATTGAACGTGTGGGCGGGGTTATGCCGGAAGATTTGCCGACGCCCGACAAGAGCATTTCAGAGATCGAGCGCGAACAGCTTGATAAGTTGAAAATGCGCAACCAGTTGATGTTAGATGAGTAACTGCAATAATGCACATAGCGACCACGGCTATGTGCATTATTGCCATTTTGAACAGCAATATTAGAATGAACGATGTCTAGATTTTACTTGCCGTTGCAATCGCTCAATCTGTGAAAGGAGGTGTCCTAAGTCCTGTCAAACGCTGGATTTACAGCGTATACGTTCTTTTGGTTCATCCGCTCTCTGGTCAGCTCTAGTGCTTCACCGAACCGCTGGAAGTGGACAATCTCCCGCTCCCGCAGGAAGCGGATGACGTTGTTGACATCCGGGTCGTCCGAGAGACGCAGGATATTGTCGTAGGTGGTGCGGGCTTTTTGCTCTGCTGCCATATCCTCCACCAAATCCGTAATCACATCCCCCTTCACCGCAAACGTAGCCGCAGTCCACGGCGTGCCGGAGGCGAACTGTGTATACACCCCTGCGGTGTGGTCAACGAAATAGGTCTCCAATCCCGCCCGTTTGACTTCGGCTTCTGTCATGTTGCGGGTGAGTTGGTGGACGATGGTGGCGACCATTTCGAGGTGGCCGAGTTCTTCAGTTCCGATATCCGTAAGCAACCCTTTCAGCTCAGGATACGGCATCGCATACCGCTGCGACAGATAGCGCATAGACGCGCCCAGCTCGCCGTCGGGGCCGCCGTACACCAACAGGCGATAACTAACGCCATAAATCCTTATATATCAAGAGTTTATGGCGTTAGCTATGCAAGACAGCGATACTCGATTTCCAGTAAATTTCCCGTTTTGTTGAATGTGCAAGCATTTATGATAGCGGTGACGGCATTATGTTTTTCCAGTTGCGTTGCTTTATCAGAGCTAAGGATTTGTACCACTCCGCCAATAGAATTTTTCACATCTAATTCCGAATATTTTTCGTCAGCGATGTTGTTTGCATCTTCAATTTGTTTATTTACTCCTTTAAGCTCGTCTTCAAGCGATAGTTTTGTTTTTTTGTACGCCTCAACTGTTTCGGTTCCATCTAAATACGCATCTCGCAGACGTTCGAGTTTCTTTTCTAATTTAGCGGCTTGTAATTGCAATGAGGCAATTTCGTCAAGATTGCTGCCCGTCAAGTCAAGTTGTTTAGATGAGATTTTGGCCGCTGTTTTAGTGTCTTCATCTAATTGTCGTAAAATGGCCTCTTTGATTAAATCGTCCCGAACATGCTGACTGGACTTGCACGCACCTTTTGCATAGCCGTTGCATTTCCAATAATGTGGCTTTGAGAAAATGAGTGTACAACCGCAGTCGGCGCAGCGAACAACTCCCGACAACCAATCCTTATGATCGGTTGTCGGCCTCTTTTTGTATTTCCATTGAGCTTTGATTTCTTGCACACGTTTTTGCGCCATTTCCCAGGTGTCCGTATCAATCAACGGTTCGTGCTCAGCATCGGCTAAAATAATATTTTCATTGTTATAATCACGGTGCGTTTTTTGAACAGGATTCCAGCGCAATTTTCCGATATATACAGGATTTCGGATGATATATTCGACCGTGCGGTTTTCGAATTTATTTCCTCGGTGCGTTTTTACACCCATGCTATTGAGCCACTTTGCGACAGCGTAAAATCCATCGCCCGAGATAAATCGCCGAAACATCTCGCAAACGAAATTCGCCTCATCTTTTATCGGCACAAGTTTATTATCGTGTGCTTTATAGCCAAACGGCGGAGAGGTCTGCAAGCCGCCGCGTAGTGCCTTTTCGGTCATGCCTTTTTTAACTTCTTCTGACAAGTTGATACTGTAATACTCCGCCATCGCTTCAAGCATCGCTTCGAGAATAATCGAAAATTTATCATCTTCAATGCTTTCGGTAATGCTAATAACTTTGACGCCGCATTCTTTTTTGAGCAATGATTTATACACAACGCTGTCTTCGCGGGAGCGGGCGAATCGGTCAAACTTGTGGACGAGTATAAACTCAAAGGGCTTGCTGTTATCTTTTGCCTGAGCAATCATTTCCATAAAAGCAGGGCGTTTTTCTGCTTTGCGGCCTGAAATTCCTTCATCTATAAAAATATGCGACTCATGCACGATATAGCCGTTATCGTTTGCGTATTTGAGCAATGCCTTCTTTTGTGCGTCAGGTGAGAATTCGAGCTGGTCGTCCGTAGACACTCGAATATAAAATGCAGCGAATTTTGCCATCGGATGACCTCCTCTCGAATTCGTTTAATTAAATTGTAGCGCGCTTTTAATAATTGCGCAGCCCCCTGTTTAAAAATCATTCTGCTTGCAAAATATTCGAAAATATATCAGAGTACGGCAGTTTGTCCTCAACGAAAAAATGCACCCTACCGGCGTAGAGCGCATTAAGAAATTCTATCTGCAATTTTGAGCCGATGTGCTCTTTTTGTCGAGCGCCGAGGTCGCTTAGACAAATTTTGGCTTCGCCATCCGGCGTTAGTGGAATGATTGACCTAGTGAGGATTTGCTTCTTGCTCATATATCATGCTCCTTTGATTAAATTTATGTATGAGCAAGGATGTCCTATGTGTTAAACGCAACAAAGCACCACCGATTAGGGCGACGCTTTACTATCAATGGAATCAGGGAGGATGATAGACAACTTTTTGTCGAGATTTTTGCCCCTACTCCCAATGGAATCTGGATGGCGAATTGCCAAAGATTTGTGAAAAACAATAGCTGCGAGAATGTCTTAATCAGACAAAGAGGGTAAGACGAATGTATACCCTTGCTATATAGTTGCGAGAAATAGACCTTGTAAGGGTGGTGACAAAAACATTATCCCCTACTATATGTACAAAAATCAGGAAAAATCGAACCCAGTTTTAGAAAAAGAGTTTTACCTTCATCATATGTCTAGTCTGTTTTTTTGTTGAAAAATCATTGAATTTGTAGTATAATATATTTTGTGAATGTCTACCCTTATCAAGCGAAGAATCAAGGCGAAACAAGACAAGAGATACTGAAAATTCGTCGAAAACGCGCTATAATACTACTATGCGCAGACAGTTCATCGTGTAAGTGCGAGGAGGATACCCCCATGAATAAAGAAAACAAATTGACAATTCGTTCATCGGCTGCTGAATATCTCACCTTTATTACCGCGAGCGGTGAAAGCGGCGTGGATGCGATTTATGATGACGCAAACGTGTGGATTACACAAAAAATGATGGCCACGCTTTATGATGTGACCGTACCAACAATTAACGAGCATTTGAGAACGATTTTTTCAGACGATGAACTGGAAAAAACGGCAGTTATTCGAAATTTCCGAATAACTGCGACAGACGGAAAGAACTACAACACGAAGCACTATAATTTGAAAGCTACAATAGCTGTGGGCTACAAAGTGAATTCTGAAAAGGCCGTCCAGTTTCGCAAGTGGGCAACAGATATTATCGAACAATTTACAATCAGAGCCTATGTCATGGATGATGAACGCTTAAAGTCCGGCTCCATTTTAACGGAACGATACTTTGAAGAACAATTGGAGCGTATCCGTGAAATTCGATTAAGTGAACGGAAATTTTATCAAAAAATCACAGATATTTACGCAACTTCTGTCGACTATGATGTAACAGCAACCGCAACGAAACGCTTTTTTGCTACCGTGCAAAATAAATTGCATTGGGCGATTCATGGATACACCGCGGCAGAGTTAATCGTCAAGCGTGCCGACGCTGACAAACAGCACATGGGGCTAACTTCATGGAAAGATGCGCCCGGCGGAAAAATTCAAAAGTTTGATGTGACTGTTGCAAAAAACTATTTGAGTGAATTTGAAATGGGACAACTTACACGGTTAGTTAACGCTTATTTAGACCTTGCAGAAAACATGGCACGGCGCAACATCCCGATGACAATGGCCGATTGGGAAACTAGACTAAACCGCTTTATTGAGGCGGCAGAGTATGAAACATTAAGCGATGCCGGGAAGGTAACAAAGGAAATTGCACAAACTCATGCCCTAGCTGAGTTTGAGAAATACCGTGTTGTACAAGATGCGTTATTCCAAAGCGATTTTGATGGATTCTTGCAAACGCAAACTGAAACGGAGGACAGCCCCAATGACTGACCACAAATTCGCTGAGCCTATAAACAAGGAGTCCGTTATGAGCCTAAACAATCTGTTCAAAAATGAAAATTACGATGATACGCTCTTTTCACCTGAAACAAAAATGAATATTGAGAGTTTAATTTACGATAAGGGCGGCAAGCCTTATATCACGTGCCAAATTCGGAATAAGGCAATAAAACTAACACCCGAAGAAGCCGTGCGGCAGCTTTATATTCACAAACTCATGAACGACTACGGCTATCCAGCGGAACGACTGAAAGTTGAAACGTCTGTTCATTTTGGCACCGAAATTAAGCGTGCCGATATTACTATATCGCAAAAAGATCGACCCGATGTTCCGTACATGATCGTTGAGTTAAAGAAAACAAAATTAACAGACGGTAAAGAACAGCTTAAATCGTATTGTAACGCCACAGGCGCGCCCATTGGCATATGGACGAACGGCGAGAAAATTTCATACTACAACCGCAAAGACCCAAATTTCTTTGAAGCTATTACCGATATTCCGAACGTTAGCCAAAAGTTGTCGGATATCCTCAATGAAAAGTTTACATACGCAGACTTGAAATCACGAGACAAAATCAGCAAAGAAAAACGCAGTTTGCGTTCATTGATTCAAGAGATGGAAGATGAGGTTTTGGCAAATGCCGGAGTTGACAGCTTCGAGGAAATTTTCAAGCTTATTTTTGCTAAACTTTACGATGAATTTGTTTGTGTCAATAACCCTGCTGAATATCTCCAATTCCGCAATACCGGCGACCGCGATGTTGACATTAAAAAGAAAATTCAATCCCTCTTTGACAAAGCAAACAAGAAGTGGGAGGGCGTTTTTGATGAGCACACAAAAATCGCACTTTCGCCGTCGCACCTGACCGTTTGCGTTTCAACATTGCAAGATATAAAGCTATTTAATAACAATATGGATGTTGTAGACGATGCCTTTGAATATTTAATGAGCAAATCGCAAAAAGGTGAGAAAGGGCAGTATTTCACGCCGCGATATGTCATTGATATGTGTGTAAAGATGATGAACCCAAGTGCTACCGATAAAATTATTGACACCGCTTGCGGAAGCTCGGGCTTTACCGTTCACGCAATTTTTGACGTGTGGAAGAAAATCAACCCAAACAGCAGCGGCGAAGGCTTTACAACCCAGGCAAGAACACAAGCCGAGCTTGACTTCGTGCGTGATAATGTGTTTGGCATTGACTTTGACGAGAAGGCCGTACGTGTTGCGCGAACGCTAAACCTGATTGCAGGCGATGGTCAAACCAACGTGCTGCACCTTAACACGCTTGATTATCTGCGCTGGAACGAAATCACCAAACAAGAGCATTGGAATGACACATACAACGAGGGCTTCAAAAAACTACGCAAAATGCAAACGAAAAACAGCACGAGTTTTAGCAGTTTTGATTTCGACCTTGTTATGGCAAATCCGCCGTTTGCAGGCGATATAAAAGAAAACCAAATCATTATGCAATATGACCTGGGCAAAAAGCCCACCGGAAAGTATCAAAACAAAGTTGGACGTGACGTTTTGTTTATCGAGCGCAATTTGAGGTTCCTCAAATCCGGTGGACGTATGGCGGTTGTTTTGCCGCAAGGTCGATTTAACAACTCTAGTGACAAATATATCCGCGAATACATAGCCGAACATTGTCGCATCCTTGCCGTTGTCGGCTTACATGGCAATGTATTCAAACCGCACACAGGCACGAAAACAAGCGTGTTGTTTGTGCAAAAGTGGGATAAAACACTTTGCCCCAAACAAGACGATTACCCGATATTCTTTGCGACAATGCAAAAACCGAGCAAGGATAATTCCGGCGATAAAATCTACGTCAAAGACGAAAACGGTGATTATAAATTAGACGCGCACAATCACTTCATCGTTGACCATGACTTGTATAACCACAACGGGGAAACGCAGGACGGAATAGCAGAGGCGTTTGCCAAATTTGCCAAGCGGGAGAAATTAAGTTTTTTTCTCTAAGCCCAACACCGTTTGACGAAACGAAATATAATCGGTTGTTGGGCGAGATGGAAATTAGTGAGGTTAACTATTCATATATGATAAATTCGTGCGATATTTTTCGTATTGATAGTTTTTACTATGCGAAAGATTTTTTGAATGACGAAAATCTTTTGTCACAATTCAATACTGTGGACTTACACGAAACAGCAACCTTACGAAGTTTCGGCGCATATTCATTAAACAATGAAGTTGAATATCAATCAGAAGGTATACCCTTTATCAGATGTGTAAATATGAAAAGCGGTAAAATTGATTTTTCAGATTTAATCTACATTGATAACACAGCACATCATCTTTTGTGGAAATCCGAAATATCGCCGGAAAGTGTTTTGCTTTCAATGTCAGGTTCAGTTGGTAATGTTGCGATTGCATTGCCAAGTTGGAATTATCCGATGAATTCAAACCAAGACATTGCGAAGATTGTTTTTAACCAAAAATACAATCCATATATCGCCTATCTTTTCTTTATGTCTAAGTTTGGACAGAATTTTATGACAAGAGAGGCTCGCGGAAGCGTTCAGCAACACGTTTACTTGTCACAAATTGAAACGATTAAAATGCCTATATTCGGTGAAACACTTTGTAATCAATTAGAATTAGTTGTTAAATCAGCATTTGATACTGATTCCCAATCCACCGTCACTTACACCGCCGCCGAGCAACTCCTCCTAACCGCACTTGATATGCAAAACTTCACACCATCCGCCGAGCCGATAGCGGTGAAGTCGCTGTCCGAAAGTTTTGGCACAAGCGGGCGGTTGGATAGTGAGTATTATCAAAGCAAATATGATGAGTTGCTTAATAAACTATCGAAATACAATCTTCGCAGTTTAGGCGGCAATAATGGAATTGTAACAATCAAAAAATCTATTGAGCCTGGCAGTAACTATTACAGCGACGAGGGTATTCCATTTGTGCGTGTTAGCGATATAACAAAGTACGGCATTTCTGCTCCGAATATAAAAATACCACATAATATATTTGGAAACATCAAGGGATTGTACCCGCGAGAAAACACGATATTGCTTTCAAAAGATGGAAGTGTCGGTATTGCGTACAAGATGGAAAGAGACGAACAGTTTATAACTTCAGGTGCATTGTTGCACTTGGAAGTTAGAGATAAAAACATTTTGCCCGATTACTTAACATTGGTGCTTAACTCCATAGTTGTGCAGCTACAAGCGGAACGCGATACCGGAGGTTCAATTATCCAACACTGGAAACCGTCAGAAATTGAAGAAATGGTTATTCCTGTTTTGGACAATGCAACCCAAACCCAAATCGCCGAGCTTGTGCAGTCTTCGTTCGCTCTACGCCGTGAAAGTGAGCAGTTGCTTGAATCTGCCAAACGCGCGGTTGAGGTTGCGATTGAGCAGGGCGAAGATGCAGCAATGGCGATGTTGAGGATAAAAGGAGGAAGCGGGTCATGATAAGAAAAATACCCATTAATGGAATCGAATTCTCATTTTATGAGCAAAACATATTCAATGACTATGGCATTTTAATAAGCTCCAAACACATACAGTTAAGAATAGTGGAAGTCAAGAGTTATCTTGACACATTCATCACTACTATTAGTGACTTAATTGAAGTCGGTGCTATTGAACATGAGCGATTAGAAAAATATTCTACCGATCTTTCGGTTCTTAAGAAAATAAACTTGGTGTTCTCTCGAAAATCCCTCACGGGCATTACGCTTGAAATGGGATAGGCTACCATCGATGTAATAAAAGAGGTAGCTTTGTTAGAAACAAAGAATTCATTTGAACGCTCGACTATCAAAGCGGCAGCATTTGCGGCAAAAAAGCTGCTAGGCATGCTTGAAGGAGTGGTTCGTTAATTCGGCTAACGGCGACTTCATCGCCCCTAACAAACAAGCAATGCGCGTGGTGTACCACAGCGCGTTTTGTTGCGAACACACCGCACAAAAATAACGCAAAATTGCCAATTGCAATCCTGCGTTTTAAGCCGACCTTGTCGTCTGCTGTACCGCAATAGCGTAACGAAATGTTACGCTATTTTTGTGTGCCTAACAGGCTGCCTAAACTCGACTTATTTACCTAATCAACCCTCAAAATCCATTATAGCCTATTGGTATACGCTCCGCCGTACTGCGAGATAATAAATTTCGCCAAAGCCGGATTCGGGTTCTTAATCCGCACCGGGTACTGCAACTTCTTCTCATAGACAAACATCGCTTATACCATCCTTTCCTGATAGTCCCACGGCCAGGGGTCATCAAGCCAGGCATAACGGCCGTCCTGCACTCCGTCCGCCACCGTCAGCGGCCCGAACTTGGCCACATAGTGCCGCTTGGACGTCGCCAAGAGCTCGCAATAATGACCAAAAATGCGGGTCGCCTCGGCATCGGTGGGATGAGTATCTAAGTAGAGATGCAAATCCATCACGGCCATCTGGAGGCCGAGAATCTCGCCAAGAGCTGTCCCTGCCGCGGGATTGGTCTGGTTCACCGTGTTCTGAAAGGGGAGGTCGAGGCCGGGGAACAGCGTCCCCCGCGTCAAGGCCTCCTCCGGGCTGTACTGGGGCGGGTTCGTGCCTTGGAACGGGACAAACGGCACCGCCAGAGGGGCGGTGGGCGGGAGCCTGCCGGTTTTATACTCCGGCAGAGGCTCCGGCGTCATGTGGGCATGTGTGTGCTCTTGCACTGGGAGGTTCCTCCTATTCAAAAGTCTCCCCCATCCTATGAAACGATGGGGGAGATGGTGCTTTTTGAGATAAATCATAGGTGAAATCATATTAGCCCATGGCCTTTCATAAGGTAGACAAGAAAGGGGCGTGGCCACCTTGTCAAAACGAACCGTCGCATACCTCCTCGCCGCCGCTGTCCTGTTTACGGGATTAACCGGCATCTATTACTACGCCAGAGGCCAACAGTTCATGGCTGCCATGTCCCCGTCGGTACCACAGAGCGGGGGAGACGGCCTGCTCCTCATCATCGACCCCGGTCACGGCGGTGCAGACGGCGGTGCCGTTTCCCTCACGGGCGTAGAGGAGGACGAAGTCAATCTGGCCATCGCCCTCCGACTGGAAGCTCTTGCCGCCCTTTACGGTATTCCCACGCAGATGACCCGCAGTACGGCGGACATAGATTACCCCGAGGACGCAACCACCATCCGCCGCAAAAAAGTAGCCGATACCCGCGCCAGAGTGGAACTCATCAACGCCGCCCCGAACGCCGTGGTCATCAGCATCCACCAAAACACCTACGACGGCCCCGGTGCAACAGGCCCCCATGTCCTCTACGCCCCCACAGAGCGCAGCGAAGCTTTCGCCCAAATCATGCAGGACGCCCTGACGCAAGGTCTGCAACTCGACCGCCCACGGATACCGGCAAGGGTGCCAAGGGGTGTATTCATCATGAACCATATCGACCGCCCCGCGATTTTAGTCGAGTGCGGCTTCCTGAGCAACCCCGCCGAGGAGGCTTTGCTCAGAACGGAAGCGCATCAGCTCAGACTGGCGGCGATATTGCTGTCGGGATATACGCAAGCGGCGGGGGTGTTGGAGGGGGAGTGAGCAAGCGCAGTCCCCCTCCAAAATCACCGACACAATGTGGGGGCGCGCATCGCGCGCCCGCACGTTTCTGTTTGTATAATCCATACCACGGGTGGGATAACCCCGCCCTTATAACAACACCCCAAACGTCACACCGCGCCTCAAACACCACATCGCACAAAAACAACGGACCGCCAAAGGCCGCCCCTATAAATACCTTGCGTACGACAGCCCCCGAGGTGTATAATACCCATATAGAGGCGCACCCCGCCGCCTGCCCTTCATTCTGCATTGCGACTGAAAGGAGCACCCCCTCGTGCCAAAAGAAAAAACGATCTTCTTCTGCTCCGACTGCGGCAACGAGACCCCCAGATGGGAGGGTCAATGCCGCGCCTGCAACGCGTGGAACACGCTCGTGGAAGAAACTGCCGCAAAAGGCAAAGCCAAAGCGGGCGTGAGCAGTCCCGCCGCAAGGGGCGGCAAACCCGCCCTCGCCAAACCCCTCACCGAAATCGGCAGCGGGGAGGAAACCCGCTTTGACACCGGTATGGGCGAACTGGACCGTGTCCTCGGCGGCGGAGCCGTCCATGGCTCGTTGGTGCTGATTGGCGGCGCGCCCGGCGTGGGCAAGTCTACGCTGATGCTCCAAATCTGTGACCATCTCAGCCGCTTTGCCCGTGTGCTCTATGTGTCGGGCGAGGAGTCCCAGCGTCAAATCAAAATGCGCGCCGAACGCCTCGGTGTCAAAGGGGAAGAACTGTTCCTGCTCCCCGAGACCAACCTCGAACAAATCATCGCCGCCGTGGACGAGGTGAAGCCGAACATCCTCATCGTAGACTCCATCCAAACGCTTTACACCGAGGAATCCGCATCTGTCCCCGGTAGTGTGAGCCAGGTCAAGCAATGTACCATGCGGCTCATGCAGATGGCCAAAGGTGAGGGGCTGACTGTTTTCGTCATCGGCCACATCAACAAAGACGGGGACATCGCAGGCCCCAAGGTGCTGGAACACATGGTGGACTGTGTACTCTACGTCGAGGGCGGCAGCAACCTATCCTATAAAATTTTAAGAGCGGCAAAAAACCGCTTCGGTTCCACCAACGAAATCGGCGTGTTCGAGATGACGGGCGCAGGTCTCAGAGAAGTCCCCAACCCCTCGGAACTCCTCCTGTCAGGCCGCCCCGAAAACGCCCCCGGCACCTGCGTCACCTGCGTCATGGAGGGGACGAGACCCGTGCTGGCGGAAATCCAAGCTCTGCTGGTTCCCAATACCTTCAAAATGCCGAGAAAAACCGCGAACGGTCTCGACCTCGGCCGCGCAAGCCTCCTCCTCGCCGTAGCGGAGAAACGGGGCGGTCTTGCCATCGGCGGATGCGATGCCTACATCAACGTCATCGGCGGCTTGGAGATTGAAGAGCCCGCCGCCGATCTCGCCGCTATCCTCGCCATCGCCTCCAGTTACAAAGGCGGCATCGTAGACCCCGCCACGGTTGCCATAGGCGAGGTCGGCCTTACAGGCGAGATTCGTACGGTCACGGCAATCAATCAGCGTCTGGCCGAAGTTCGCCGATTAGGCTTCGACCGCTGCATCCTGCCCGTCAGCGACAGAGAAAAGCTCATCCGCCCCGAGGGTCTGAAGCTCACCATGGTCAAGACCATCAAAGACGCCCTAATGGCGGCCGGGATATGAGTTGGGAGGCTTGGTTTGTCCAATAGTCCGCCCGATAAAATGCACACACCCCGGCGCATCCGCCGCCGACAAGGTGCCGCAGGACGCCGTGCGCTCCAATGTACAGCAGCCGTCCGACTGATACACACAACTGCTGGTGCAAGGAATGAGGTTCATCAGAATCACCATCCTTTACTACAATAAGATTACGGATTGGGCACGGCAACCAGCCGTGTCTTTTCCGTTTTGTTGCCTAAGCTACAATGAGAAGGCGAACTGGCCTGACGTATCATCCTTTGGATTTCAACATCCAGCATCGAAACAGTCAGCCATCCTCTTGTTGTAGCGTTCGGTATTGGCAGGTTGGGCCTTGCGCTCGTGTGACCCAGTAAATTGAATCGGCAATAAAGGACAAGATGGTCGCCTATCGCAAACATCAGCTTTCTGGAGGTATCAATATGAACGCAGTAGGAATCGACGTTTCCAAAGGGAAAAGCATGGTAATGATCATGCGCTCCTTTGGCGAGGTCGTGGCTTCACCTTTCGAAGCCAATCACAGCGACAGCGAACTAGGCGATCTGGCAAAATCGCTTAAAAGCCTGTCGGGTGAGACGAAAGTGATTCTGGAATGCACGGGCGCATATTTCTATCCAATTGCTCATGCACTCCACGAGGCGGGGCTGTTCGTTTCCATAATCCATGCCAAGTTGATTCACGACTACGGCAACAACACCATCCGCAAGGTTAAGACCGACAAGGCTGATTCCATCAAAATTGCCAACTACGGTCTATCAAACTGGATGTCGCTCCAAAGGTTCTGCCCCGAAGACGATGTTCGACGATCACTCAGGGCCTATAGCCGCCAATACGCCAAGTACACAAAACTTAAAGTTTCTCTTAAAAACAACTTCATTTCATTGACTGACCAAACCTTTCCCGGCGTCAACGAGCTCTTTTCATCCCCTCCGCGCAAATCAGATGGACGAGAGAAGTGGCTCGACTTTGCCGCATATTTTTGGCATTGTGAGTGCGTTGCCAGCATGTCAGAAAACGCTTTTACAAAGCGCTATCAAGCATGGTGCACACGAAATGGGTACCGCTTCTCCAAAGAAAAGGCCTGCGATGTTTACACAGCAGCTTGCGACCACACACTTGTGATTCCGCAGAATGATACAACGGAGCTTCTAGTAAAACAATCTGTAAAGCAAATAAACGCCGTGTCTGAATCTATTGCCATCATTGCCGCAGAGATGAAACGGCTCGCTGCATTTTTGCCTGAATATTCAGTCGTTTCTGCTTTCTACGGCGTTGGAGAAATCCTCTGCCCACAAATTATGGCCGAGGTCGGCAACATATACAGGTTCAAACACAAGGGGGCTTTGGTTTGTTTTTCCGGCCTTGAAGCCCCGCCATATCAGTCTGGTAAGCTTGAGTCTGCAAACAGAGCCATATCCAAGAAAGGTTCACCGCATCTATAGCGTTCTCTATTCCAGGTGATGGACTGCTTAATCAGGCGCAGCCCGCAAGATGACCCAATCTACCAATTCCTCGACCGCAAACGCACCGAGGGCAAGCATTGCTACAACATGACTGCTGGCTGCACTAAGTTTTTGCGTATCTACTACGCGCGGGTTAAAGAACATTTGGACGATTTCTGCGGCAACGAATAGCCTGATTTAGCTTAAGCTTCTTTGGGGCAACGGATCGAAAAACGCTCACGCCGTTGCCTTGTTTTGCTACGCCCGCTTTGTCAGCTCCTGCCATACAGAAATTTCACCATTTTAGGGCTTGACTTTTATAGGCAGGTTTCGATGTCCAGTATGTGTAGAAAGTATAAAAAAATCCTGACGCCATATGCGTCAGGATTTTTTCAAGTTATGCTTTAGCTCAAAAAAACACCACTTCAAGTGGTGAAATAAAACTCTTTAGATTCAAGAACCTCCTTTTGCTAGAATAGGTGTGGGTTTGCCAACCGCACCGAAAAGCAAAAGGAGGTTTGTCGCATGAACGACATACAAAGTTTATCACATTCCAAGT
>Ga0131853_10002866_pt1 | contig 30902 bp, 22 predicted proteins | sample TergutLab28metaG_FD_92764 | JGI IMG/M metagenome (GOLD analysis project Ga0131853, IMG submission 92764) | Labiotermes labralis P1 segment gut microbial communities from Petit-Saut dam, French Guiana - Lab288 P1 (version 2) (version 2) | ecosystem: Host-associated > Arthropoda: Insects >... | reverse complement strand
CGCTGATGAACGAACCGGGGAAAGTTATCTCTGAAAGTTATAAAACCATCAGCAGACCTGAAAGACCAGGATTAATCCTCGCATTCGCACCTTTTTTAGTCCAGAATTGCGGCGATGAATATGTTAATGTAATCGCCGGGTTATCAGGAGGTGTTCCTTGTTTCGGTACTATTGCAGTAGACGATACCCTTACTTTTGAAAACTGCTTCATGATTGCCAACGGTGAATATTATCATGACCAAATGGCCCTGGTTCTTATTTACGGCGATATAAAACCAAAGTTTTTTATCGCGAACATATCCGAATCACGTATCCTCGAAAAAAAGGCATTAGTAACGAAAAGCGAGGGACATGTCCTTATAGAGGTAAACGAACGTCCTTTTATTGATTATCTGGATGATTTGGGATTGGTCAAAACAAGCGAAATTCAATATGCCATGTCCTCGCTCCCATTCCTGCTTGATTATAACGACGGTACACCGAAGGTATCAAAAATATTCATAATGTTGACCCCCGATAAACACGCGTTATGCGCCGGCGCAATGCCGGAGGGAAGTACTCTGTATATGGCAATGACGGACAAGGACGACGTGGTATTAACAACGGGAGAGGCTGTCGGTAAAATTGCGGAAGATATAAGCGGCGCATCTTTGTTGTTGGCTTATTCATGTATAAGCAGAAGCATGACAATGGGGTCCGATATATACAGGGAAATGGAAATATTAAAAGAAAAGATCAGCGGTAGTCTGCCATTTATGATGGCAAGCTCGGGTGGGGAAATTTGCCCCACGCAGATTTTGAATGGAAAAGCGACCAACCGTTTCCATAACAACGCTTTTATAGCCTGCGTATTGTAAACAAATTATACATGTCGTATTACCGCGGGAAGGAAGGGGTGAGGACTATAATTGAAAATAGAAACGACAATGATAAAAGCTGGCAGCTGGCTGATGATGAAAAATCAAATTTGCTTAATGAAATAAACAGGCTGAACCGCGAATTGAAAAAAAATATGCGCGAACTCAGGATAACTAACAGCTTACTCGATAAATTGACAAAAGCATCGGATGCAAAAGATGTCCTCGCCACTTCGCTTGCGGATGCGAATATAAAACAACGCGCTTATACATACATGTTATTAAAAAGTTGTTCTAACATTATTATTTTATTTGATAATGACGGACGGTTTGTTTTATCGACTGATGCTCTTATGGTTTCGACGAATACACCTAATTTTGACTATATCAAAAACCTTAAATACGATGAAGTATTCCCGAAATATTTCACCGTAGATGGGGTAGAGGCGTTTAAAGCGGCGTTTGAAAAAGCAGTGGATTCGGACGATGTGATACAATTTGATGCTATGGTTGATTTTGCCCGGACGGGCCATTTAAGATTTTATACGATAGAACTGCGCCGTGCCGGGAGCCAAATGGAGAATAACGTCATATCAGGAGTTCTCGCGGTCATGACCGACCTTACGGATTTTATGCATGAAAAGCAACGCGCTGAATTCGCAAGTAACGCAAAAAGCAATTTTCTCGCAACCATGAGCCACGAAATCAGGACACCGATGAATGCAATTATCGGCATGACATTTATCGGAAAAAAGGCAATGAGTTTGGAACGCAAAGATTATTGCCTTAACAAAATCGAAGATGCATCCCAATTTTTATTGGGTGTAATCAACGATATATTAGATATGTCGAAAATTGAAGCGAATAAATTCGAACTTTCGCCGATAGAATTCAACTTTGAAAAAATGCTTCGACAGACAGCGAATGTTATCAGCTTTCGCGCGGACGAAAAACACCAAAAATTTATGATATATATAGATGAAGCCATCCCCCGCGAACTGGTAGGAGATGATCAAAGGCTTGCACAGGTAATAACAAATTTGTTAAGTAATGCGGTGAAATTTACACCAGAGGAAGGTTCAATAACACTTACTGCGCAGTATCTAGGTGAAGAAAACGGGGTATGTTCCGTTCAAATCTCCGTCGCCGATACTGGCATAGGCATAAGCCGAACGCAACAGGCTCAACTATTTAAAAGCTTTCAACAAGCGGAATCAAGTACGACACGCAATTTCGGAGGCACGGGCCTGGGGCTTGCGATTTCAAAAAATATAGTAGAAATGATGGGCGGTAATATATGGATTGAATCCGAGCTTACGAAAGGCGCGGTATTTAAATTCATATTTAAAGCTGAACGCGGTGCGGACGAAATAACGCAAAAAGCAATGGACGTTATGGATTGGGGTACGGTGTCATTCATGGTAATCGACGATGATCCTGCGATACTGGATTATTTCAAAAAAATAATGAGCCGGTTCGGCAAGTCCTGCGATACGGCATTAAATAGTGATGAAGCGCTCGCTCTAGTAAAAATAAACGGCGCTTACGATATATATTTTATTGATTGGAAAATGCCGGGCAAGAACGGCATAGCCTTAACAAAGGAACTGAAAAGCATAAAATCCGATACCCGTAACAATGTGGTATTAATGATTTCATCCACTGAGATGAGCATAATTGAAGATGAAGCGAAAAAAGCAGGCATAGATAAGTTTTTATCAAAGCCGTTGTTTCCATCAACAATAGAGGCTGTCATAAACGAGACGTTCGAATCCGTACAGCATCAAACGGGAGACAGGCAAGACAATTTGGCGGGTTTGCTCGCTGGATACCGCATTTTACTGGCGGAAGATGTAAAAGTAAACCGCGAAATCGTAGAAACTATGCTGGAGCCGACATATATAGGAATAGACTGCGCAGAAAATGGAGCTGAAGCAGTCCGCATTTTTCGCGAATCTCCAGAAAAATACGATATAATATTCATGGATATTCAAATGCCTGAAATGGATGGATATGAAGCGGCACATAGCATCAGATCGTTCGATTTCCCAAAAGCAAAAACGATACCGATTATCGCAATGACCGCTAATGTTTTTCAAGAGGACATTGAAAAAGCCCTTGCTTCGGGTATGAACGCTCACATAGGAAAACCGTTGGATTACGATGAAGTAATTCATAAATTAAAGAATTATTTAGGTATCAGCTTGAATGAAGAATTTGAAAATGTGATTCCGCTTTTCGAAATGAAAATCGACGGTATAAATGTTAATTCAGGAATCAAACGTTTTGGAGGTAAGGTCGACAGGTACTTGAAGGTACTTCGATCATTTGCCATGGAACTTGAAATAGACGATACGCCGATGAAAACAGCTTTTTCACAGGAAAATTTTAAAAAAACTGTTGCTAAAATCCACACACTCAAAGGTGTGGCGGGTAATATGGGAGCAACAGCTTTGTTTGAAGCGTTATCTGAGTTTGAAAAGACACAAATAGCTGGAGTTCTTGATGGTGATTTATATGAAAGTATATGGCAACGTATGAAAGAAACTAAAGAAAATATCCTGAACGCGACCGATACCGAAAGCAATATCGAGCAGCGTTCCGAAGGTAACGATGACGAACTTTATAAGTTGTTAAATGAACTCCTTTCTGCGTTGGCAATCGGTGAACCGTCGTCTTGTGAAGGCGTTATAAAAACATTGTTGTCAAAGCAATGGAAATCTTTAAGTGACTGTGAGTTGGATATCCTTGATAAAATAGTTTCGGATTATGATTATGACAAAGCATTTGAAATGATTAACAAAAAATTGAAAGCCGGGCAACTTTTGGCATAGAAATTGGACATCCGGGCGTTCTGCTTAACGATGCTATCGGGCATAAATATGAAAAGTAGAAAAAACAAATTGATTTTATTAATAGAGGACAGCGAGGATGTACAAGACCTTAATAAGAGTATGCTTGAAGACGAAGGCTTTACCGTCAAAACCGTTATGACACTTGCCGAAGCGAGGAAGTCTGTCAGACAACGGATGCCGGATGCAATCATACTCGATATCGGTATGCCGGATGGTAACGGGCTTGATTTTTTGCGGGAATTTCGGAAAACTTCAAAAATACCGGTATTGCTTTTAACCGGTTACGGAAAAGATAACGATATTATAAGGGGATATGATAACGGTTGCAATGATTATTTGTCAAAACCATATACATTCGGTGTCCTTCTCGCCAGGCTTAAAAGTCTGTTGAAAAGCATGGAACAAATCCCGGAGCGGATAACGCGCGGATTGCTATCGTTTGATGTACAATGCGGACAAGCATTTGCCGGCGGCAAGGATTTACTTCTCACGCAAAAAGAATTCTTCCTTCTTTTGCTATTCGTACAGCATGAGGGGATAACGATAAACGCGGATTACTTATATAATAAAGTTTGGGGTAAACCCATGAACAAAGATAACCAAGCGGTCAAAAAGGCCGTTCACCGTTTGCGAACCAACCTTGAAGATACGGGATATACGATTACTGTAATGCGCGGTAAAGGGTATGTGTTTGAAAAGATTTAAGGAATATATCAATTTTTACCCTCAAGCTAAAATGTCTCAAAACCCTGCAAAATAAATAGTATTAATCTCAATTATTGTGACAAATGCGGAACTTTCGCATCTTTGCTGTTTTTGCATGCTAAAATAACTATATAACTTAAATTTAATGTATAGATGGGAAAATATATTGATGGATAACTTCTCAAACGGAAATGTAAAATATAAAAATATCAGTGGATTGCTGATTGAATTAAACCGGCTTGCTGAAGCGGGTGAAATGGATAATTTTAATATTTTGCTTAACAGCGGCCAATTTTCCGGCGAAGAAGCGGATATTGTCCGTTTAATAAATAAGGCCGGCGACAATTTTCGAGCATCTTTGGAATATGACCTGATGAAATACAAACTTGCGAACGATGCGCTTGATATCGCGCTGTGGGATATGGACGTTGTGGACGGCGACCCGGTAAATCCAAACAATAAGTTCACATGGTCGGATGAATTCCGGCAAATGCTTGGTTTTGCCGATGAATCTGAATTCCCCAACTTGCTCTATAGCTGGAGTGACCGGTTGCATCCCGAAGACAAAGAGAAAACCCTTGATATATTTGCGGCGCATATTTTTGACCGTACCGGTAATATCCCTTACGATATTGAATACCGTCTTATGTTAAAAGATGGGAGCTACCGGTATTTTCACGCATTCGGAAATACGCTTAGGGACAATGAGGGTGTTCCGCTCAGGGTTGCAGGTGCAATCATGGATATAACCGAAAAAAAGCAAATGGAAGGAAAATTACAAGAAACTTTAAACGAAACAATTAAGATACGGGATATTTTGACAAGCGTGCTAAATAAATCGAACACAATGATTTATGTGACCGATTTGAATACCGATGAAACTTTGTTCATGAGCGATTATATGAAACAGCATTACGGGATACAAGGCGATGTAATCGGGCAGCCTTGTTATAAGATTTTACAAAGCGGTATGGAAAAAAGATGCGATTTCTGCCCCTGCCATCAGCTTGATAAAGAACCGGACAAAACAATTGTTTGGGAAGAACGGAGCACGGTGACGAATCGTTATTATTTGAATACCGACCGATACGTTGACTGGCCCGGCGGGAAAAAAGTCCATATTCAATATTGTGTTGACATAACAGACATCAAGAACGCACAGGATGATATTGTATACAAGGATAGTTTATTGCGTCATGTGAACAACGTGGCTGCTCTTTTGATTAACTCAAGTACAGAAACATTTGAAAGTAACTTATATCAAAGCATGAATATTATGGCTGAGGCCGTGAATGTCGACCGTATGTATATTTGGAAAAACCATTCGGTTGGCGAACAGCTTTATTGCACTCAGGTATATGAATGGTCTGAAAGCGCAGCACCGCAGCGAGACAAAGAGTTTACTATTGGCATGCCGTATGCCGATAATATAACCCGATGGGAAGAATTCCTATCAAATGGGAAATGCATAAATAATATTGTGAGGGATATGCCGGCGGAGGAACAGAAGCTGTTGTTTCCGCAGGATATCGTATCAATTTTAGTGGTGCCGGTAGAGATTAACGGTTCATTTTGGGGTTTTGTCGGCTTAGATGATTGCCGTAATGAAAGATTATTCACGGAAACAGAAGAATCTGTTTTAAGTTCAGTCAGCCTGTTGATTGCTAATGCTTTTATCCGCAACGAATTGGAACGCAAAATTATCGAGGCAAACGAACGCACGGCTCTTATGCTTGATTCAAATCCGATGTGCTGCCAGTTAATTGACACTAACTTTAGAAAGATAGATTGCAATCAAGAAGCTATACGGCTTTTCGGATTCAAAAATAAACAGGAATTTCTCGATAGGTATTCCGAAATTTATCCCGAATATCAGCCCGACGGGCAGCGTTCGACCGAAAAAGTTACGAAATACTTGAATAAAGTGTTGGCGGAAGGGCGTGTTTCACTCGAATGGACATACAGGATGCTTGACGGCACGCTACTTCCTACGGAAATCACTATGCTCAAACTCGAACGCGGCGAAGATTACGTGATAGCAAGCTATGCGAGGGATTTACGCGAAGAAATCCGATTAAAAAAAGAAGTTGAGATAATGCTTGAAAACGCTCCTGTCGGATTGACTTTGTTTGATGAAAATTTCAAGTTTGTTGATTGCAATGAGGCTGTCCTTAAAATATATGGCGTTACGAAAGAATTTTACAGCAGCTTTTTTGGCAGCGCTTCACATTCGCCTGAGTTTCAGCCCGATGGTTCAAGATCATTTAATAGAGCCATGGAAATTGTAAAAAAGGTAATGGACGGCGAAACGATAAGAACCGAATGGACACATTGCATGCCCGATGGTAAGCCTTTGCCTGTTGAGCTGACAATGACACGCATGAACAGGGGTGATAAATACATAGGGCTTGGTTATATATACGATATGCGTGATCAAATGCGGCTTCAAGGAGAACTTGAATCCGCTCTCAACGAAGCGCAGGTTGCGAACCGCGCAAAGAGCGATTTTTTAGCAAGAATGAGCCATGATATGCGAACGCCTTTAAATGCTGTGATAGGTATGTCCGAATTATCATTGGAAAGCGATGGAATAAGCGAAGAAGAACGTTTTAATATTGAAAAAATACACAACGCAGGCATGACGTTGCTTAATTTGGTTAACGATATCCTTGATGTTTCTAAGATTGAAGCCGGCAAACTGGAACTCATGCCGGCCGGCTACGACGTCCCGAGCCTGATAAACGATACCATTGTGCAAAATATATTGCGCATAAACGATAAGCCTATAAAGTTCGAAGTGGATATAAGTAAGGATATGTATTCAATTCTTCACGGGGATGAGTTGCGGATCAAGCAGATAATGAACAATCTGTTGTCGAACGCTATTAAATTTACAAAAGAAGGGACTGTGAAACTGAGCGTACACTGTGTCAGGAATGACAATGTAGTTTGGCTCACCATTCAAATCAGCGATACAGGCAGGGGTATCCGGCCGGAGGATATGGATAAATTGTTTGTTGATTATTCCCAAATGGATTTGAAACCCAATGATAATATCGAGGGAACCGGACTTGGTTTGTCCATCGTTAAGAAGCTTGTGGAGTTAATGGACGGTTCAATAAGCGTGGAAAGCGAATATGGAAAAGGCAGCGTTTTCACGGTTAAAATCGCGCAGGAATATTTATCTGAAGCAAGAATAGGCCCGGAAGTTGTCGATAACCTTCAGCGGTTAAATTATTCGGATAAAAAACGAGACCGTAACATACGGTTTTCACGTATCAAACTGCCATATGCGCGGGTACTCGTTGTCGATGATAACCTAACTAATTTGGATATTGCGAAAGGCTTGATGAAATTTTACGGGATGCAAATTGACTGCGTAACCGGCGGTCAGGAAGCAATAGATGCGATACGGGATGAAAAAATCAGGTATAACGCTGTTTTCATGGATTATATGATGCCGGGAATTGACGGTGTGGAAACGACTCGCATTATACGCGGGATAGGGACAGAGTACACAAATAATATGCCTATAATCGCGCTTACCGCAAACGCAATTGTTGGCAGCGAGCAAATGTTTCTGAATAGAGGATTTCAGGCGTTTTTATCAAAACCCATTGATATTGCTCGCCTGGACGAAGTAATCCGCAGATGGGTAAGGAATGAAGAGTATGAAGAGCACGTGCCTGATGAAGTTTTGCTTAATGAGCAGAAAGAAAAAAGAAGTCTGTTACACAACATGCAAATTGCCGGATTAAATATCGGCAAGGGTATAGAACGATATGGCGGCGATGTAAATACATATTTAGGAATACTGCGTTCTTACGTTGTTAATACCCGCCCTATTTTAGAACGAATCAAGGTGTTCAATAAAGATAAATCAGCCGGATATATCGTAGATGTTCACGGAATCAAAGGCTCCAGCCGCGGTATCTATGCCAATGCAGTGGGTGATTTGGCGGAAAGATTGGAGACGGAAGCCGGAGCCGGTAATTTTAGTTTTGTGGCTCAGAATAACGATGCCTTTTTAGAAATTGTATGGAAGTTAATAAATGACATTGAAGCTATGCTTTCTAATATGATAAACGAGAGTCCAAATGCAATAAAAAACAAACCTGACAAGAATGTGCTGCTTAGGATTTTATCCGCTTGTGAAAATTTTAAAATGGATGAACTGGATTCAGCTATGGAGGAAATAAACCAATATGTATATGAAACCGACAGCGAGCTGGTATCCTGGCTCAAAGGTAACGTTTCTGAAGGTAATTTCAGTGAAATCAGGGATAAAATTTTAGCGATAATCGAAATGTACTAATGTGCATAATGAAATAGGGAGAAAATTAACGTGAATATTGAACGAAAAATTATAATTTTGGTTGACGACATCAAGTCTAACTTAGACCAAGGCAGGAGTATATTGAAGCCGTTTTATGAGGTATATCCCGCTTCGTCTGCTTCAAAGCTTTTTACATACCTTGAAAAATTTATCCCCGATTTGATTTTGTTAGATATAAAAATGCCGGAGATGGACGGATATGAAGTAATTAAAAAACTGAAAACCGATCCGCGCTTCGAGCCTATTCCGGTTATATTCCTTACGGCTAAAAGTGATGAAAGCAGCGAATATATAGGCCTCAGCCTTGGAGCAGCGGATTATGTTTCTAAACCCTTTTCGGCGGCGCTTCTCTTAAAACGCATCGAAAATCAACTGATGTTCGCACACAGGGCTAATCTTTTACGCGAAACTAATGCAAACCTTGAAACCGCGTTAAAAATGGCAAAAGATGCTACAAACGCAAAAAGCAAATTCCTCGCCTACATGAGCCATGAGATACGCACGCCGATGAATGCAATTATCGGTATGTCTAAAATAGCAATGAGAACCGATGAGGTTAGCAAATTAAAATATTGCCTTTCTAATATAGAAAATTCGACGGTACACTTGCTTGGGCTTATAAACGATATATTGGATTTTTCAAAAATAGAAGCGGGTAAGCTCACACTCGATCATGCCCCGATAAACATCGAAAAAATGCTCATGCGAACAAGCGGTTTCATCATCGAAAAAGCAAAAGAGAAGAATATTGATTTTAGTATCGTTTTGGGAACAGGTATGAGGATGAATTATATGGGGGATGAACTCAGGCTTTCTCAGGTCGTTACAAATCTGTTAGCCAATGCTGTGAAATTTACACCGGATAACGGCAAAATAGAATTAACAACCGATGAAATCCATAAAGAAAATGGTTACAGCATACTTCGTTTTTCCGTTAAGGATACGGGCATAGGTATGACAGAGGAACAAAAGGAAAGGTTGTTTACGGCCTTTGAACAAGCGGAAAGCGGTACAGCCCGTAAATTCGGCGGAACGGGTCTTGGGCTTTCGATTTCAAAAAATATCGTCGAAATGATGGGTGGCAAGATATCCGTTGAATCCGAAATTAATAAGGGTTCTGAATTTATTTTTGAAGTAAGGCTTGAACGCCCGGAACAGTCTGATGCAGAGAACAAACATGAAGCTGAACCCGAAAGGGAAACCGGCACACCGGATTTTTCGGGATTCACGCTATTGCTTGCCGAGGATGTGGATATAAACAGGATAATACTAATTTCCTTACTCGAAGATACCAAAATATCCATTGATACCGCCGAAAATGGATTAGTTGCCGTGGAGATGTTTAAACGCAATCCCGAAAAGTACGGAATGATCATGATGGACGTGCAAATGCCCGATATGGATGGGTATGAAGCCACGAAGATTATACGCTCCCTTGATATAGAATCGGCGAAGGCCGTACCGATTATTGCATTGACCGCAAATGTTTTCAAGGAAGACATAGAGAAATGCATTAAAAGCGGCATGAACGGCCATTTATCGAAGCCGATTGACGATGAATGCGTAATCAATACGATTAAGCGGTTCTATAACATAAACGGCAAATAATTCTATGAAAGGCAGATTATGCGCATGGGGAAAAAAATGAAACTGAATACTGAATTGCAACCATATTTTAAAAAACATGCGCCTTCGACAGAGTATCATAAATTAACTGTACGTACGATTAACGCCTTAGTGCGTAGTGGAATTGAGACAATGGACAAGCTCTGTTCCACTACCGAGGAAGACCTTATGCGGGTTCGTAATTTGGGTACAAAATGTTTTGAAATGACAATGTATATGCGGAAGAAATACGAATCAGAAATGGAATAGTACATATGCGCCTTGGGAGATAAAATCGGGACAATGCTAAAAATAAAAAATCACCGCAAATCCTTTAAACAGCGGCTTTACGGTGATTTTTTTATTCCTCGGAGTGACAGGACTTGAACCTGCGGCCTCTTCGTCCCTAACGAAGCGCTCTACCACCTGAGCCACACCCCGGATGCAATCTTATAATAATATACAACAGATGAATTTTAGTGTCAATAGTCGAAATTTGCGCGGCTGTTCATAGTAATAAATTTGCCACTATCTAAATCCGCGAGAAACATCTAATTAAATTACGCTTCTCGCGGATTAGATATAAGCACAGTAGGCAGTGATTCTTACCTGACTATTATGCAATTTTTGCTTTTGCAATTTCGACCAAAGATGCGAAACCTTCGGCATCGTTTACGGCTAATTCAGCCAGCATTTTCCGATTGATATCAACTTCGGCTTGTTTTAAACCGAACATGAATTTATTGTAAGATAAACCGTTCAACCGGCAGGCCGCGTTGATCCGGACAATCCATAATTGTCTAAATTGACGTTTCCGTTCTTTGCGGCCGGCGTAAGAGGTTGCCAAAGCCCGCATAACAGATTGTTTTGCTACTCGGTATTGTTTGCTCCTTGCACCGCGATAGCCTTTAGCCAGCTTCAGTACCCGGTTATGTTTTTTTCTGGCGTTTTCTCCGCCTTTAATTCTTGCCATATTTATCTCCTTCTCTAAACAAACTATTAAATAAAATCAGCAGCCTTATTTTAAATAAGGTAAGATTTTCAACATGTTTTTTACGTTTGAATCATCAGTCATCGCCGGACGTCTAAGATTCCTTTTTCTTTTCGCCGATTTCTTGGTTAAGATATGGCTCTTATAAGCTTTGCTTCTTTTAAGCTTTCCGGTACCTGTCAGTTTAAAGCGCTTGGCGGCTGACCGGCTTGTTTTCATTTTGGGCATTTTAGCTCCTCCTTAATAGATAATTATTTAGTCTTTAAAGATTAATTTTGAAGAAAACTACGTTTTCTGAAAAATACTATGTCTTTTTTTCGCATAAATAAATTGTCAGTGTCCGGCCTTCAATTTTCGGCGCTTTCTCGACATTGGCGATATCGGCAAGATATTCGGCAAACTCGTCAAGGATATATTTGCTTTTCATCATATGCGCCATTTCGCGGCCCCGGAAACGTAAGGTGACTTTTACGCGGTCGCCTTTGGAAAGAAATTTCCGGGCATTATTGCGTTTGGTATTAAGGTCATGGACATCAATGTTAGGTGTCAGGCGAATTTCTTTAATCTCGACAGTTTTTTGCTTTTTTCTTGCTTCTTTTTCTTTTCGGCCTTGTTCATATTTGAACTTTCCGTAATCAACGATTCTGCATACAGGAGGCTGGGCTGTCGGTGCGATTTTGACCAGGTCTAAACCGGCATCCTCCGCTAAGCGCATAGCTTCCCCAATAGACATTACGCCTAATTGCGCGTTTTCGGCGCTGATGACACGTACTTCTTTGTCTCGGATTTGTTCGTTGATAAATAAATCGTTAATAACTTTACCCTCCTAAAAATATTTAAAGAAAAAAAGTGGATAGCATAACTATCCACTAGATACCAAACACAAAAAATGTTAATCTGGAAAACCGAACACCTGTGAGCAACTTGGCTACAGGGTGAGAGTGGATACTCTGCTTGTCAATTTGGTTGCGGTTAAATCATAGAATTAGCACGCTTAAAAAGAATAACATGCAATAAAGATACTGTCAAGTATTTGTCAAAGATTTTTGTGAAAAAACTTTTCTAAATTTTCGGCGGTTTCAGTTTCATCTTCGCCTTCAATTAAAACGGCGACATCGTCCCCGTTTTTAATCTTCATTTCTTTGATACTAAAAAGACATTTGGCATCCCCGGTTTTTCCATTGCATTCAAGGATGACTTCTGATTTTGCCGGCGAAGTCTCACGTACTAACAATGCAGCGAGATTGTCATCCACTTCAATAACACTTGTTATTTTATATTGAAAGCTTTTCATATATACTAAGCTTTCCCGAATTTCAAGATATATTCAATAACGCTTGTTATATTTTTCTTCACAATATTTACAGCGGTAAACTTGGGTATCTTTGTCGGCAAGAACAAAAACATGGGGTAAACCTTGTTCGATGGAAGTAATGCAGCGGGGGTTTTTGCAATTAATAATACCCGTGATTTCTTCCGGCAGGATTAAAGCTTTTTTTTCAAAGATTTCTTCACCTTTAATGACATTAACTGTTATTGTATGGTCAATAAAAGCAAGGACATCAAGGTTGAGGTCACTGACCGAGCATTCAACTTTTAATATATCTTTTTTGCCCATTTTGTTGCTTGGGACATGCATAATCATCGCAACGGTACTTTCACCTTTGTCCAACTTAAGCATGTGATAAATTTTAAGGCTTTGGCCGGCTTTGATGTGGTCGAGGACAAAACCTTCCTGTATCCTACCAACATTTAACATTCTTCATCCCTCCTGACAGTTTTTAATAAAGTAAGAATCAGTGCCATCCGGACATAAACACCATACTGGACTTGTTTAAAGTAAGTCGCCCTTGGGTCATCATCAACATCAACAGCGATTTCATTAACCCGGGGCAGGGGATGGAGCACAAGCATATCCGCTTTGGCGTTTTTCATTTTTTCCTTATCAAGGACATAAAAATCTTTCAAGCGGACATAGTCTTCTTCATTAAAAAACCGCTCTTTCTGGACTCTGGTCATGTATAAAAAGTCAAGTTGCGGTATCACATCATCTAAACGGATTACTTCTTCATATGGAATATTTTTACTTTTTAAGCTGTCGGTTATATAGTCGGGAACCTTCAGCTCTTCCGGGGAGATAAAGATAAATTTCATCCCTGTATATCGCTCGAGAGCATGAATCAAAGAATGGACTGTGCGGCCGAATTTCAAATCCCCGCATAACCCGACGGTAAAATTGTTAAGGCGGCCTTTCAGGGAACGGATTGTAAGAAGGTCGGTCAGGGTTTGGGTGGGGTGCTGGTGGCCGCCGTCGCCGGCATTGATAACCGGAATTGATGATTTGCCGGAAGCTACCATTGGTGCGCCCTCTTTATGATGGCGCATTGCGCAGATATGAGCATAACAGGAAATCATCCGAATCGTATCGGCAACACTTTCGCCCTTGGAAGCAGAAGATGAACCGGCATCAGAAAAGCCAATTACGTTGCCCCCCATTTGCAGCATCGCTGATTCAAAACTAAGGCGGGTCCGGGTACTTGGCTCATAAAAGCAAGTTGCAAGTATTTTGCCGGTACAGGCATTTTTGTACTTGTCCAAATTAAACTCAATATCATTCGCAAGATCAAATAAATTATTTAATTCTTCCACTGTAAAATCGAGTGGGCTCATTAAGTGGCGCATAAAAATATCTCCTATTCATACATCAGATAATATATCTCTTCGACCTAAGGTTCCTGCGAGATAAATTATCTGCTATAACTAATAGTACCATACTTTGATGCTGCGGGCAATTTGCAATTTGGGGAAAGATTTCGTATACTGTTAGTTACAATTAGCTGCCACTATTTCGTGAGGTGTTATTTACTGTGAAGCAGTGAATAGCAGCTAATATTACACTTTACAGCTTGTTTTTGATGAGCAAATGCTCGAAAAACAAGCCGGCGAGAACCCAGTTTAGCAGATAATCCAAGCGGACAATCTTTTTGATATGCCATTTTGAGCGGGTATAGTCCCAGGGACAGTTTTTGAATTTACAAAGCAAGCTGCCGGTAATATATTCACCGGTCAAAATTAAAACGGCGTATGATAAACCCCTTAAGATAACCGGTTTTCCTTTAAGTAACAAAAAAAGCGGCTTCAGAAAAGCGGCACTTGCATATATCGGGAACATCCACAACGAAGTATGCCCCATTAGTTTCATATCGCGCCGCCGTAGGGAATCAAGAGCAGTAAAACATATTTCCATACACCATCCGGCGATACCGCACTTAATAAAATCACGGATAAAATTTTTCATATTTGTATTATACACATCATCGAAAAATGTATTCAAAAATTAATAAAGAAAGATAATAGATAGCGGAAGATAAGCAGTATGACCTACAAAGAAGCTACCGAGTATATTAATCAAATCAAAAAGGGCGGTATCAACCCCGGCCTTGCGGCAATCGATGAACTTTGCCGCCGTTTAGATTATCCCCAGGATAAATTAAAATTCATTCATATTGCCGGGACTAATGGTAAAGGCTCGGTTTTGAGTTTTATTTCAACGATTTTGAAGGTGGCGGGCTATCGCACCGGCCGCTTTTTTTCACCGGCGCTTTCTGATTATCATGAGCGGTTTCAAATCAACAACCGTTTGATATCAAAAGCTGATTTTTGCCGGTATCTTGAGATAGTTAAAGCGGCGGCCGATAGTATGGTTGCCGATGGCCTGAGCCATCCTACTTCCTTTGAAATTGATACGGCATTTTCATTTTTGTACTTTGCAGAAAAAGGCTGCGATATTGTAGTGTTGGAAACCGGTATGGGCGGCACCCTTGATGCGACGAATATTGTTAAAAATACGCTCGTTGCAGTACTTACCCCGATTGGGATGGACCATGCCGATTACCTCGGCCGCTCTTATGTGGAAATTGCCGCGCACAAAGCGGGGATTATTAAAGCCGGGGTGCAGGTGGTTTGCGGGGGGCAACGGGATGAAGTTTATGATGTCATTGCCGGGAAATGTAAGGAATGCGGTTCAGTATTGCAGCTTTCCCCGCTTGAGCAGATTGGGCGGGCCCGGCATGGAAAGCCGGATTTTAAAAACTTACGCTTCGAGCAACTTTTTACCTATGGAAAATTAACTGATTTGGAAATCAGCATGGCCGGTGAACATCAAATCGCTAATGCTATTCTTGCCCTTGACACAATTAAGTTATTAAAAGAGCAGGGGTTTTCCTTTAGTGAAAAAAACATCCGGAAAGGGCTTAAGGAAGCGGTTTGGCCGGGGCGCTTCCAAATGATAGCCGGTAAACCGCCGTTTTTAATCGATGGCGCCCATAATGCCGATGCCGCTCTTACACTTGCCGAAGCCCTTAAAATATATTTTACAAATAAACGAATCATTTATATAATGGGGATATTACGGGATAAAGATTATCAGCAAATAATTATAAATACCAGCGGGCTTGCCGAACATATTATTACGGTTACGCCTCCTGACCCCCGTGCCTTAAGTAGTTATGAATTGGCGCTGGAAGTTGCTAAAGTACACCCGCAGACAACTTCGGCCGACAGTATCGTTGAGGCTTGCGGGCTTGCTTCTTTATTAGCGGGGAAAGATGGGATTATTGTAGCTTTTGGTTCTTTAACATTTCTTGAGATGATAAAAAAATATATTAAGGGGTTAAAATGATCGACAAGACTAAAATTGAAGCGGCAGTAGCACTTTTATTAGAGGGCATTGGTGAAGATGCAAACCGTGAGGGTTTGCGGGAAACCCCGGCCCGGATCGCCAGGATGTATGAAGAAATTTTTGCGGGGGCGGACGAAAATGCGGAAAAACATCTTACTAAAACCTTTATAGTCGAAAATAATGAGATGGTAGTGGAAAGAGATATTGTTTTTTATTCTACCTGCGAACATCATTTACTGCCTTTTTTTGGCAAGGCGCATGTTGCTTATATCCCTGACGGGCAGGTAATTGGCCTTTCAAAACTGGCACGGACAGTTGAGACTTTCAGCCGCCGCCTGCAATTACAAGAACAAATGACCCATCAAATCGCCGAAGCGATTATGCAGCATTTACAACCAAAAGGAGTGATGGTTATGGTCGAAGCCGAACATTTATGTATGACGATGCGAGGGGTGAAAAAACCCGGAAGTCAAACAATAACAACTGTTATTAAAGGTGCTTTTGCTGATGATGTGCGGCTTCAGAATATATTCTTTGGAATGGTGAAAAATTGATTATCGGTAATCGTGATTTTGAAATCGGCAAACATACATATATTATGGGAATCTTGAATATAACCCCGGATTCCTTTTCTGATGGCGGTATTTATCAAGATAAAGATTCGATTCTAAAAAGAGTTGAAGAAATGATTAGGGAAGGCTGTGATATTATTGATGTCGGCGGCGAATCAACCCGTCCGGGATATGATAAAATAAGTGATGAAACGGAAATAGAAAGAATAACACCCGTTATTGAAATGGTAAAAAATAATTTTAATATTCCGGTTTCCCTTGATACTTACAAGATTTCTGTGGCAAATTCCGGTCTTACCGCCGGGGCGGATATGATAAATGATATTTGGGGTTTAAGATATGACCGGGGCATGGCAGAATTGATAGCAAATGCAAAAGTTCCTTGCTGTCTTATGCACAATCGTAAAAAAATAAAAAAATTAAATCATGATTTAACTAAAGGCGCAACTAAAGATATAGCCAAAGATTTGAGTGATGATAAGGTTGAAAGAAAAACATTTTCAACTATTGATTTTGAGTCCGCCGAAAGCGGACATGGGTATAAAAATAAAAATTTAGGCGATAATTTTATTGCTGACATAAAAAATGATTTAGGCGAATCTCTTGAATTAGCCCGGCAAGCCGGAATCAGCAGGGATAAAATTATTCTTGACCCCGGAATCGGTTTTGGCAAAACCTATGAAGAAAATCTTTATACGCTTAATCACCTTGCGGAACTAAAAGCACTTGGTTATCCTTGTCTTCTTGGGGCGAGCAGGAAATCGGTAATTGGACTGACTTTGAATCTTCCGGTAGCTGAACGTCTTGAGGGCACAATAATAACAACTGTTATGGCAGTGATGAGCGGTTATTCATTTGTCCGGGTTCATGATATTGAAGCTAATAAACGGAGTATCCAAATGGTGGAGGCCATTTTAAATGCAAAATTATGATGAAATCCGCATTGAAAATCTGGAGTGTTTTGCTTATCATGGCGTAAAGCCGGAGGAGAATGAGCAAGGCCAGTTTTTTTATATAAATGCGGTATTATATACTGAAATACGAAAAGTCGCCGCAGAAGATGACTTGAATCAAACAACGAATTATAGCAAAGTAGCAAAATATATTAATGAATTAATGACCAGAGAAACATATCAGTTAATTGAAACGGTTGCTGAAAAAATAGCGCTAAGTATATTGCTTGAATTTCCTTTGGTACAAAAGCTTGATTTGGAAGTTCGGAAACCAGATGCCCCGATAAATCTTAATTTCACTTCCATATCGGTTAAAATAACAAGAGGTTGGCAAAGGGTTTATATCGCAACCGGTTCCAACTTAGGCGATAGTGAGCAATTGATAAATACCGCAATCGGGCAAATTAAAGGGCATCCGCAAATCCGTGATGTCAGGGCTTCCAGTTTAATTAATTCTACCCCTTATGGTGTAACGGACCAACCTGATTTTGTAAATGGGGCGGTAACTTTTCATACTTTATTAACCCCTTATGAATTGCTTGAATTTTTACAAGGATTAGAAATTGCGGCCGGCCGCGGGCGGGACAATAATAAAGGGTTTGCTGTAGAGGAATTGCAGAGCAATTTCCTATCCAGCAATAAAAGTGTCCGCTGGGGGGCGCGGACACTTGACTTGGATATATTATTATATGAAGATATATTAATCGATGAAGCAGATTTAGTGATACCGCATTCTGATATGCATAACCGCGACTTCGTTCTGACACCATTAATCAGCTTAAACCGGCATTTAAAACACCCCGTATTAAACCGTAGCATGAAGCAATTACTAGATGATTTAACCGAACGTTACGCAGTTACATAAAACATTTAATTAACCGTAATAAAGCGTTCTTCAAATTTGTTCCCGCCGCATACATGGCGGTCGCCGTCAGCTTCCGCAATAATATAGTCACCTTCGTTAACAAAAATCAAGCCGCGTTTGGTGGAAATAAAGGGGCAAACGATATGTCCCTCAACATCGTCTTTCTGAACTTTGACAAGATTATCAGTCGTAATCCAGCCATTAGTAACGATTTTTGATAAGGATTGAAAGCCGTCCTCTATCCCTTTGCCGAGTTCATATTTTTCGGCGACAACCTCAAGTGGGGCACGAGTAAATTTTTTCATCTGCTTTCCTTTCTTTTGCTGGGTAATTTATACTCATTAATATATTTTAATTATACGATATTTTCACAAGATATGCAAATATTTATTGTACCTTGTTCAAATTTAAGATATAATGTTTCTAAGACATTATATCAGCGCGATTTTAGTGCGCATCCCCGAAGGGTTTATTGATTTCGAAGAAATCATTACATACTTAAATAAGTTAATTGGCGAAGCAAAATATAACGTAATGGTAAACGATGAAAAAATTACGAAATTTTAACGAAGATTGGGTACGGAGTTATCTCGATCGGAACATATCAACATTTGATGTTTGCAATTGCGAAAGTTGCCGTCTTGATATCATGGCGTTAGCTCTTAATAAATTACCGCCGCAATATGTTGTGACCGATAGAGGGGCGATTTTTGCCTCATTAAGCGAAATGTCACACCAGCGGATGGTTGATTTGGCTACGGCGGTGACAGAGGCGGTTATTACAGTGAGCGGCCGGCCAAGCCACTAGTATGAAGAGTTTTTTAAGATGCCGTACAATTTACGATGAACACTCTTCATACTGCAAATTTGCGCCTGCCGGAATCAATGATTCTGTTGTCACAAAGTTTGCAAGGTATTGTTATGTATTGAGTTAGCATACAATCTTCCGGTGCAGTAAGAATAACGCCGCGACACTTGGCGGTATCATCAAAGCATTGATTAAATCAGTACATTGCCATACCACATCAAGGGGTATTACCGCCCCGATATAAATCATCACAATATAACCAATCTTGTAAAAAGGGACCCCCCGCGGCCCGGTCAGGTATTCCGCCGCCCGTTCGCCCATATATGACCAGCCGATTAGGGTAACAATGGCGAAAGCTATCAAACATACGGTTAAAAAGGCATTGCCAAAGATCGGAAGCGACATAAACGCAGCATCAGTTAACCCGGCTTCATTTACCGCAAGGATTGAAGCGGGGTTTTTTATCATGTTTGCGACGATGACTAATCCCGAGAGTAAGCACATGACAACCGTGTCCCAAAAAACAGCCGTCATTGAAACATAAGCTTGCCGGACCGGGTCGGTTGTATCCGAAGCGGCGGCGGCGATAGCCGTCGTCCCAATTCCGGCCTCGTTGGTGAAAAGGCCGCGGACAATTCCATATCGGGCAGCGACCATCAAAGAAGCACCAACCGCCCCCCCGGCCGCAGCCCGCGGCATCAGAGCAAGTTCCAAAATAAGCTTAATTGCCGGAATTAAAGCATCACGGAAAATCCACAACAAAACCACACATGCCGCCATAAAGAGGATTCCAAGTGCCGGGACTAGACTAACGCAAAATTTGCCGATTGATTTGACCCCGCCGATAATAACAAGGCCGGCAACAACGGCGGCAAGAAAACCAACGATATGCGGCGAAATACCAAAACTTAAGGACGTCGTTTGCGCCATTGAATTGGATTGAGTTGTACAACCGACTCCAAAAGCGGTAATTAGGGTTAAAAAAGCATATGTTTTGCCCATTGATTTATTATGTAAACCATTTTCCCATACATACATCGGCCCGCCCCGGTAAATACCGTCAGGCCCGCGGTTACGATACCGCATACTCAAAAAACATTCACTATAAGCGGTCGCCATTCCCAAAATACCGGTAAGCCAGCACCAGAAAACAGCCCCGGGCCCGCCAAGGGCGACAGCGGTTGAAACACCGACGATGTTGCCGGTACCAAGGGTTGCAGCTAATGTTGTCGCCAATGTTGCAAAAACAGAAAGGTTTTGTTTATCACCATTCCGTTCAGGCGTTATTGATATTTTTATTGCCTTTAAGATATTCTTTTGCGGAAAACGAAGGCGGATAGTAAAGAAAAGATGAGTCCCCATCAAGAGAAGCAGGAAGGGGCCGCCCCACAAAAAATCGTTTGCCCGGCCGATACCATTTAAAATTTGTTCCATTTACTGCCATGTCCCCGAGTTTTATACATTATATAGAAAAAAATGTAAAATAATACCTTTGCCATAAACTAGTGATAAGTGTTATTATTGGGTAAGGCAGATAAAGATATCTCGCAGGAACCTTAGGCCGCCTTCTTCCCGAAATTAAACTAAACGGACAAGCCAATTAGGCCGTAGTGACGGAGAGATATACTTTATATGACTTACCTTCAAGAAAGGTAGCACATGTTATTCAAAAGCTTAAAGAATTTCTGCCCCTATATAATCATCCTTCTTGCGATTCTTCTCAACATCATCGCCCGCTTGAGTGTGCGCTTCTGTGACTTTTATGTAATACATATTTTTCCGCTAATAGTTGGGACATATGGGCGGTTGATAAGTATATTTCCGTTTTCGGTAGGTGAAATCATGCTTTATGCCGCCGCCTTTTTAGTTGTTTTATTATTCTTAGGAGGTTTTGTCTGCGTATTCGCGAATAGCGTAAAACGGCTTTACCAGCTTTACGCAAAAACTTGCCTGTGGCTTGCGGCGATCTTCTTTTTTATCATAACAACGAACTGCTTTATCCTTTTTCATTGCTCGCCGATAACAGAGTTTTATGTAATTGGAAACGGGGGGGGGCCCCGGGAAAACGGGGAAGAGCGTATTTTTGGGGTGGATGAAATTACTATATTGCGAAACTATGTTGTAGAGAGCGTGAACGAATTAGCAGAAATGCTGAATCGTAATGAAGTGGGATATCTCATCTATGAAGGTGATATTGCCGGAAAGGTAGAGTTGGAAATGAAACGTTTAGGTGAAAGTTATGACCGGCTTGCGGGATATTATCCCCGCCCGAAACCCCTGCTTCTTTCCAACTTTTTCAGCCAGCAATATATGATGGGTTATTTTTTCCCTTTTTCAATGGAAGCTACATATAATACGTCGATGTACATAATAAATAAGCCGAAAACAATCGCCCATGAACTTTTACATGTAAAAGGTTTTATGTATGAAGATGAAGCCAATTTTTTAGCCTTTCTTGCTTGTGCCGGCTCGGAGGATGAATTTTTCCGGTATAGTGGATATTTGGGTATTTTAAATTATGTGGAACGTGATTTCATAAATGCCATCGGAAATGACCGGGCGGCATACCGTAGCCAGCCCCAAATAATTGACCTGGTTCATCGTGATAATATTTTTCTGACTCCCGCTGCTTGGGAACAAGTAGAGAAAAACGCGGTTTTCAGCACTGATTTTGTGAGAGAAATCTCTAATGAAATCCTCGAAGTCAACCTGACTTTAAATGGAGTAAGTGACGGAACTTTAAGTTATGGGCGGGTTATTAGCTTATTGCTTAAGTATTATGACGGAGTATTGTACTAAATCCACAAAAATGAATAAATAAGTACTTTAGGACTATTTAAAGACTAGACGATTCCGGAAAAATATTATATAATAAATATTACTTACTAATCAATCTTTTGGAGGGCAAGAAGGTGAACATATTTCGTAAAATTGGCGTGAAAATGGTAGTATTACTGCTATCAACTTTTCTGATTGTCTTGGGGACATTCTTAATAGTAGTTATTACCCAAACTTCGGCACTTTCAGATAGCAAAGCAACGAAACTGGTCGAAAACGCTGTCGAAAACCATTCAAACAAAATGGGGGTGGCTTTCAACAAGGTAGACAGCCTGCTGGTAGGAATGAAAACGGCGGCTGAACAAATTGAAATTATCCCGCTTAGCAGCCGGCGGATATTTATGGACAATATGCTTGAAGGGGTAATGCGTGATGATACGAATAACCTAATCGGGGCATGGGCATCTTTTGAGCCGGACAAGTTGGACGGAAGGGACGAAGAGCACCAGAATACAGAAACGACCGATGCAACAGGCCGTTATGCAACGAAAGTATTTATATCCGGAAATGATATCGGGAAAACAGTATTGGAAAATTATGATTCCGCTGATTATTATCAGACTGCTTTCCAAACCGGCCGGCCGTTTATAACAGCCCCCTATTCATCTGAGATTGATGGAAGAACAGTTAGCATTATTTCAATTGCTTATCCGGTCAGAAGTTTGCTTGGGTCGGTAGTTGGCGTTATTGGTGTCGATTATTCACTGGATGGTTTGAACGAAATCAACAATCAAGTGCAATTATTCGAAACCGGCTTCGGTAAATTAGTAACGGACAAAAACGAAGTAGTCGCCCATACGGATGAAGCAAAAGTCGGGACCCAGGATGTAGATTTAACTGACCCGGAACTTGGCCCGGAAATCAGGCATGCAATGCAGACATATGGACTTTTTATAGATAAAATATACTCACCGACCTTGAAATCATATTCATACAAAGCATATACACCATTAAGTTTAGGTAATTCTAATATAAATTGGGTTTATGCGGTTATAGTTTCTGAAGTAGAGGTTATGGATGATACAAATAGGATGATTAGAACGGTTACAATTATCGGTATCGTTGGTTTGCTTGCTGCGGCGGTGATTGTCATTGTCTTGTCACGGAGTATTTCTGTCCCGATCAAGTCAATGTCAAAGATTACCGAGAAAATTGCCGGCGGGGACCTAACCGAATCTGTGCCTGAAAAATTCACAAAGCAGCAAGATGAGATTGGTGACTTGGCTAGTGATATTCAAAAAATGCGTGACGGGCTGTTTAAAACAGTGTCAAGTATTGCTAATGCAATGGAAGCTATCAACAGTCAAATGATGCCGATACAAAGCGCAATTAGTCATCTTAATGGCACCATTACCGATACTTCAGCTTCAACCGAAGAGCTTTCGGCCGGTATGGAAGAGACCGGTGCTGCTGCCGAGGAACTGAATGCGACAGCTATCGAAATTGAACAGGAAGTCGAACAAATCACCGAAAAGGCGGAAAATGGAGCCGTTAAATCCCATGAAATACATAAGCGCGCTTCGGAACTAAACAAAAATATCAACGCTTCAATTGACAATTCAAATAAGGTATTCAAAGAAATCGAAGGGCATTTGGAAGTTGCGCTTGAAGATTCGAAAGCAGTCGGGGAGATTAATGCTCTTGCGGTTGCGATTCTTGAGATTACCAGCCAGACGACTCTGCTTGCCCTTAATGCTTCAATTGAAGCGGCAAGAGCCGGTGAAGCCGGACGTGGTTTCGCGGTAGTTGCCAATGAAATCGGTTCTTTGGCTGAAAACTCAAAGAATACCGTTGCCCAGATTCAAATGGTTACCAAAACAGTAATGAATGCAGTGACATCTTTATCTAAGAGTTCCAATGAGCTATTGGATTTTGTTTCAAATGATGTCCTTAAGAAATTCGAAGAGATGCTTGATGCAGGGAAGTCATATACGAATGATGCTAATTATGTCAGTGAAATGACTGGCGAGTTTAACAATATTTCGAAAAAACTTAAGGATTCAACCCAAATACTAATTCGCGCCATCACGGAAGTATCTAATGCGGCCCAGGATGGTGCAAGAACGACTTCAATCATTGCTCAGGAAACGAATGACATTGCAAGCGATATTGCTGTTGTATCCGACAATATGGACAAATCAGGTGTGACGTTTGATGAGTTAGCCAAGATGGTCAGTGCGTTCAAAATCTAAAGTTGATGATTTTACCGCGTGTGACAGCGAAGTCAGAATGTCACTCGCGACCAAAGTAATTTTGAATAATAAAAAGAGCCGCTCTCGGGCGGCTCTTTAATGTTACTAAATTTTTTAGAACTTCATCGGGATAAGGTTCATATAATCTTCTAAGGTACCATCGTTTAAACAGGTATCAATAATCTTTTTGCCAAGCGGATGGAGTTCCGGAACGTTAAACTTGTCAAGTTCTTTTTTGAAGAAATCAACCAGCATCTTCGCGCCATTGTCATAACCTTCTTCACCAACTTCGGATTGGGTTTCAGGACGAAGGAATGCCTTACGGATATATTGTCCGTCTACTTTCAAATCTTCCAGTGAGTAACCGAGTAACGGAAGACGGGCCGGGGTCAAATGTTCCTTTTTGAATTGGGCACTGCCGCGGCGGGCAATATATTCGCGGGTAATCCATTGCGGCATAAAGCCAACCCGGTAACAACCGATATGCTGGTTCGGAATCAGAACATAACGGGTATTGGGGGTTGCAAGAACCTGTTCAAGCAGCAAATTCGCTTGTTTAACCACACTACCGGTCAGGAAGTAACCGTATGAACCGATTCCTTCACTGGTCATTCCTTCGGTATCAACGATACTTGGGTTGTTGTGCCCGCGTGGTGCAGTAAGGCGCCATAACCAGCCAAGTGCCGGCGGCAGAATCTGCATCAGCCCGATGATTCCGTAAGTAGGCCGCTCTTTGGTGCAAGGAGGGGTCCTTACGCCGAAACTTCTTACATCAACCTCAACCGGGGTATCAACGATATTGTCAATGGTCCTTCTTGGGCGGATAACCCGGGGGTTCGGACAAGGTTTTCCGTTTGAATCAAGGATATGTTCCCAAATCAGACAGGTCGAATCCGGTTGTACATCCATGCTCATGAACACTAAAGGCTCTTTAGGGTGAATGCAGGCTTTTTCCAGATCAGGGTCGGTCCCGTATTTCGTAATATGGTCAACCCGGACAAACCAGCCGGCTTCAACGTCTTTGATAACCAGTTTCTGGCTGTCGTTTTGCATTTTGGGGTGGCAAAGAGCCATATCATCCGCGATCGGATGCAATTCGCAAGGCTCATTGATATTTAAGAAGAATTTTTCTTTGGTATCAAGGTTTTGGCCGATAAGCGCCCGTCCGTCCGGTTCTAAGTGCATGTGTTCACTCATTTCGCTTTTGCCGCCGCCGGATGCGCCTTCGTGCATGATGACAAACTCATTTTCATAAGGGGTAATAACTTTTACCGCTGAAGTATGTACTGTTACCCAGCCTTCGCGTTCGCCGATATCAAGCAAAAATCCGTAGATGCCCTTCTTGGCACTAGGTCCCGGATATAGATTGTATGAGAATAATTCATAAACTTCTTCAAGACGGTTGTGGGCAACGATTTGCTTGCCGTCGAAATGGGTATGTCTGAAAGGCGGGGCAAGATAAATAATTACTTTTGGTACAAATTCGCCTTCATATTCGTCAATATTGACGAAATACTGCAAGTCTGCAAGCCCGGTAGCAAAGAAACCCGCGTTGGCCGGAGCAATTAAAACAACTTCATAACCATATTCGTCACCGCCTGCCATAACCGGAACAACCATCAAATCCTGAGATTTCAACCAGACAAAGGTTTCTTCTCTTAGGGTGCTAAATTCCCGGTTAAAAATATCTTTATATCTTAATTTGTCGGTAGCGCCTTCGTCACCGACAATGAGGCAGCTTGGGTCACGCCGGCGCATGTAGTCATCTTTGTAATTAATGACGGCACCATTTTTGCAACGCGTAATTGTTGCCTCTTCGACACTTTCACCATTTACATCATAGCTGACGACAAAAGATTCCTTTCCGCCGCCAAGAGCCAGTGAAATGAGATCTTCACGGCTTTTTGGTACTGTAACGCTCTTACACTCTTCAATAATTCTTGTTACTTCCTCTGAAAATTTAAATTTGTTTAGCATCTTCTTCCTCCTTATATTTCACAGAAGTATAACAGAATTTTGGCCATCAGGCAAGTGAAAATTGAAAAAAACTAATATTTCCCCTCTTTTTGCACATTCAACATCACATAAATAAAGAACATTTTCTCATTCAAATCAGTAAATATTAACTGATATTTTTCAAGACTTGCGCCATAATTTTTACAAAGAAAGAAGTTATCCTTCCATTGAAATATTATTTTTAATTTGGTATAATCTTAAAATAAACTATTATTACAGATGAGGTATTGATATGCCGGAAGACTATAATTCAAATGCAAAACAAAGTGATAAGCAAACCTTAGCGGAAGAGCGGATTAAACTAATGTTTGAAGCAACGCCGATGAGTTGTATTTATTTGGATAAAGATGCCAAAGTTATTGACTGCAATACGGAAGCGGTACGAATATTCGGTATCAATAACAAACAAGAATATATTGAGCGCTTTCATGAATTTATCCCGCCCCTGCAACCCTGCGGGACCCCCAGCATTGATGTGATGCTTGATGTGATGCGGAAAGCGAAGCAGGATGGTTCTGTCAGCCTTGAATGGATGCATGTAGTACCGAGCGGGCCATTACCCTGTCATGTGACGGTCGTCAGCGCCGAACACCAGGGTGAGCAAATTTACATATCTTATGGCCGTGATTTGCGTGAAGAAAAGAAAATGCTAAAAATAATAGAAGAGGAAAGGGCGCGGAGCGAAACTTTGGCGCTGAAGCAAGCCCAGGCTGAAGAAGCGCAAAAATGGTTTGATGCCCTAACTACTGTCCTCAATGCCTTAGACACCTTAATTTATGTCACCGACCAGAATAATTATGAAATATTATTCGTAAATGATAAAATGAAAAGCCATATCACTTATCAGGGGGATGCTACCGGGCATTTATGTTATGAATTATTTTATGGCAATGACCGGCCCTGTAGTTTTTGTACCCGCAATCAACTTCGTGAAGAACTGGATAAAGTTATTGTATGGGAAGAACATAATCAACAAATAAATCGTGATTACCGCAATTATGACCGGAATATTGTCTGGCCGGACGGCCGGATTGTCCACCTCCAACATAGCGTTGATATAACCGACCTGCGGGCGGCAGAGCGCCGGGCTGAACAAAGCAGTAAGGCGAAGAGTATCTTCCTTACCAGCATGAGCCACGAAATACGCACCCCGATGAACGCTATCCTTGGTATCACCGAAATGCAAATGCAAAATTTGTCACTTTCGCCGGAAACCGAAGAAGCTTTCGGTATTATTTACGATTCCGGCAGCCTGTTGATGAATATTATTAATGATGTCCTTGATTTATCCAAAATCGAAGCCGGAAAATTGGAAATTGTGCCGGTTAAATATGACATCCCCAGCCTTATTTATGATACGGTGCAATTAAACCGGATGCGTTATGAAAGTAAACCGCTCGAATTTACCCTGATAGTGGATGAAAATACCCCGCTTAATATTTTTGGTGATGAGTTAAGGATCAAACAAGTATTAAATAATATCCTTTCAAATGCTTTCAAGTATACTGATGCCGGCGAAGTGAAACTGGCAGTTTCCGCTGAAGTCGGCGAGGATATGGATATAGTACTTATTTTTGAGGTGAGCGATACCGGCCAGGGTATGACCGAAGAACAACTTAACCGTTTATATGAAGATTACACCCGTTTTAATATGCAGACCAACCGGACGGTAGTCGGGACCGGGCTTGGAATGAGCATTACCAAACATTTAGTTGAGATGATGGATGGTATGATTTTGGCCGAAAGTACACCAGGGAGCGGGTCGCACTTTACTGTCCGTTTGCCGCAAAAACGCCTTGATAAGGCTGTCTGCGGGACGGATGTAGCTGAATGTATGGGGCATTTCCGTTATCAGCGCTCCCGCCAAAAAACGCAGATTAACCGCGAATATATGCCCTATGGCAATGTGCTTGTGGTTGACGATGTGGAGTCAAATATCTATGTCGCGAGAGGCATGCTGCTTCCTTATGGCTTAAATATCGATACGGCGAACAACGGATATGAAGCAATTGATTATATAAAATCCGGCCGGACATATGATATTATTTTTATGGATCACATGATGCCCCATCTTGACGGAATCGAAGTTACGAAAATCCTTCATGACCTTGGTTATACCCGTCCGATTGTTGCCCTGACGGCCAATGCAATAGCCGGGCGGAAAGAAATGTTTCTTGCTAATGGTTTTGATGATTATATCTCAAAACCAATTGATTCACGGGATTTGAACGCCATCCTTAATAAATTAATCCGCGACAAGCAGCCGCAGGATGTACTTGCGGCGGCCCGCCGGGGGGCAAATAATAAAGCAATTATTTCTTCCGCACCAAATTTTTATGAAGAATCATTAAAAGAACCTGACAAATCAGAAGCGATGAAAGCCTTTGTAATTAATATAGAAAAATCTACTTTAGTTCTGGAAGAGATTCTTAAAAAATTGCAAGAACAAGATGCAACAGGGCTGGAATTATTCAAGGATACGATTCAGGGACTCAAAAATATCCTTGCCCAAATTGGGGAATCCCAGCTTGCAGAAGCGGCCGGCCGCTTGGAAAAAGCCGGAAGCGACGGCAATATTGAGTTTATAATTTCAGAAGCCCCGGCTTTTCTGAAAGTTTTGCAGTTGATTGCGATAAGGATGTAATGGGAAAGAGGGAAGATATGTGATATAATGTCGCTAAGACATTATATCAGCGCAGTTTTAGTGCGCATCCCCCGGAGGGCATGATTTTCTTTAGAAATCATGATATAGTGATTAACGGAAATAGTTAAATTCGGAGGTGATAGTATGAATCCAGATTTAATATTGATGTTTGAAAAAATATTAGCCGCAGTTAAAGCAGACCCCCGCTGCAAAGGGGGCTGGCATTACGGCTCAGTCGGACGTGGTGAGGAAGATGAATGGTCGGATTATGACCCGGTCTTTTTGATAGACCAGGAAGATTTTGAAGCTTTTTCTGCCGACGTTGCCAAGATATTATCAGGGTCATGTGACGAATTACTCATTTTTTGGCCGGAAAACTATAATAGCGATTGCTTCAAAAACTTCTGTTCCATCGTCCGTCTCGGTCAAAGCCTGCATCAGTTTGACTTCTTTATCTTGAATGCCGGCCGCGCAGAAGATTGGTGGTGCCGCCAGCATTGCAAAGGCTGTACGCGGGATAGCATCTTCTTCGACCGGACAGGCGAAGTTGCCGCTTTGTTGGACAAGGGTTATACTACCGATAATTATATCCCCGATACATTGCGGGCGATTGATACTTACTGGTTCCATATTCAAATGCTGGTTAAATATTTCAAACGCCGGGATATATATAAACTATTTAAGAATATCAACGATTTCATATTCCATGCCCATATTGATTTATTGCTCAGCCATTATGATACGCTGGACTGGGGGTCGTGGGAGACTAAGGTCAAACGCTGTGTTCCGGAAGATTTGCAGAAGCATTTGCTAGTATATTTCACTTCCGCTGATTTTGCGGAATTAAAGACCGCAATTGAGAAAGGGATGACTTTTTTCCAACAGGATGCAAAGATGATTTGCGAAGCAAAAGGGTTACTTTATCCTGAATCGATGGTGCAACAAATCGCGGCGTATTTTAAAAAACAAACAGATTATGAGGATTAAATGGAAAAACAATACATCTTATTTTCCGAGATTTCTTTTAGTGTTTTAGTATTTCACAATTAATATTTCGACTTGATTTGATACTAAAATTATCTTCTTTTTCATAATATTAGCCCATAGTAATAAAATAATAATCATTTCTTCACTATTTATCACAAAAACCTGCCAGTTATCACATGGATATTGAAAGTTATGATATCCTTTGTTATTGTCAAATTCTAGGTAATATTGTAAAAAAAAGGATGTATTAGATAATGAAGAAAATTAATTATAATAAAGATACTAAGAAAATTTTTGCAATTGCTATGCCGCTAGTTTTCCAACAACTATTTTTTCAAATGCAAATATATGTTGACCGAGCAATGTTGGGGCATGTCAACTCTGAATATTTTTCGGCGGTCGGAAACGCGACAGCACCTTATTTCACAGTTATCGCAATAATTGGTGCGATATGCGGCGCAACGACAATTTTTGTGTCGCAGAATCTCGGCGCAAAAAAAATATCCGAAGCAAGGGGATATGCTGAATGTTCTTTTATTGGCAATTCTATCTTGCCCTTTATATTTTTCTTCTTATTTTTCTTTTTCTCTGATAAGCTTTTTCTAATAATGGGGGTCCAAAGTCCAATCTTGGAACATAGCATATCGTATTTGCAAATTTTATCTTTTTCATTATTAATATTTGGTGTTGAAACAACTGCTCAATCAATTATTCAGGGTATTGGTATTACGAAAATAATTATGATTGCCGGGATTATTAAGAATTTGCTGAATATAATTTTTGATTATGTTTTGATTTTTGGTAAATTTGGCTTCCCTCAACTTGATATAAAAGGTGCTGCTTACGCAACACTTATATCAAATTTAATTGCCGCGCCAATAATAGTTATTTATGTATTCAAATCCGCAAAAGTGCCTTTTAAAATGGATTTGAAAAACGTTTTCAAAGTAAAATGGGAACTGTACAAGAATATAATTAGAATAGGGCTTCCGGCCGG
>Ga0131853_10002864_pt1 | contig 30918 bp, 29 predicted proteins | sample TergutLab28metaG_FD_92764 | JGI IMG/M metagenome (GOLD analysis project Ga0131853, IMG submission 92764) | Labiotermes labralis P1 segment gut microbial communities from Petit-Saut dam, French Guiana - Lab288 P1 (version 2) (version 2) | ecosystem: Host-associated > Arthropoda: Insects >... | reverse complement strand
GGGAATATATGGTGGTTGGAGGACAAAATGTAATCAATGAACCTTTGGTAGCACGAGATAGAATCATCCTGCCACCACTACATATAAAGCTAGGCCTGATGAAGCAATTTGTAAAGGCTTTGATTAAAGACGGTTTGTGCATTGAATACATAGCGCATAAGCTACCCTACCTGGATTACCATGGAAAAACTGAAGGCAGGAATTTTCGATGGTCCACAGATCAGACAACTTATAAATGACCCACATTTCATAACATCAATGAATGAAATCGAATCATGTGCCTGGTCGTCATTTGTTCTTGTTGTGAAAAACTTTCTTGGCAACAAAAAGGCGGACAACTACACACAATTAGTAGAGGATATGCTGTTTCATTTCAACAGGCTTGGCTGTAACATTAGTGTTAAAGTCCATTATCTGCACAGTCACTTAGATCGCTTTCCAGAGAACCTTGGTGGCTTAAGCGAAGAGCAAGGTGAAAGATTTCACCAAGACATAAAAACAATGGAAGTCAGATAACAAGGAAGATGGAATGCACACATGATGGCAGACTATTGTTGGAATCTTATGCGGGATTGTCGTTGCAGATCCCACTCTCGGAAGTCTTACAAAAGGAGCTTTTTGTGTGTCGAATGATTGGAAAGTTTGTATCATGAACTTGTGCTTTTGATATAAAATAAGTTGACTTTCCTTTATACATTCATTTCTTATTCTTTCTATACTTGATTTTCTTGCTGACTTCCTTAGCACATCCATTTCTGTAGATAGAATTTTGTTTATTTCTCTGGTAGGTATTTGCCATACTTCTGCTCCATACATCAAAATGCTCTGAATTATTCTTTGATAAATATATATTTTTCTGTTTTTTTGTAATATCTTTTTGCCATCAAATAGAATTTAAAACATTTATAGCTTTTCTTGTTTGATTAATTCTGTGTTTTTTAATTTCTGTTGTGTTAATTTAAACACTACATTAAAATATCATAATTTTTTATGGGCGAGCAAAGTGAAGAGAGAAATATGGCCTATGTTCTGTATCTCAAAAACTAGAGCTGATAGGAAAAACTGGTGCTATTTTTGGAATCAGCAGGTCAAATATACCCAGAAACATGTCTAACATTTGAGGCACCAAAATGTGTGTTGGCCAGTGTAATAATATATAGTACATGAAATTGAAATACTGGGGTCTAGAGTGTCAGCCTGCCATAGTAATATGGACTTGTAATGCATGGCAGTTGGTGCCATAAATGAAAACCCATACGATTGCTCTAGACTTCAGAACTTGATCCTTCAAAACATATAATTTTGTATCCTTCGTTCTGCGTGTTCGTTTGTTTATGTTATTACTTCACTTCCTGCAGGACTTACATAAGTCGGAGAAATTACAGTTAATGTCTGTATATTGCCGCCTGCAGCCTGCGGTTCGCGATACGTAGATTGCAGATATCTGTGTTTTGACCGTTGATACATTCGTTACTAGAATTCGTTATTATAAATATCCCGTTGTGATAATATACAAACTAGGTTGAACTTACCAGTCAATCACAAACAAATTTTTATTTTTTTATTAATTACGACATTTTTCGGCTGACCTGATTTACTTCAGGTAACACACAATATATACGGTGGGAGCGAGATACTTGTATTCCGTACCCGTCCAGACCGGGCCTGGGGCCCACCCATCCTCCTGTACTATGGGAACCGGGCCACTCCCGGGGATAAAGCGACCAGGGCGTGACTTTGACCACCCACGCCCATCTAGCGCCGAGGTTAAAGAAAGAGTAGAGCTATATCTCTACTCCACCTTTGGGCCTTCGTGACCAATTCTAGGGTGAACTTAACACAAAATATATACAAAATACTTGGGATGACATTAGTAAAATGAGGTTCTATAAATATAAATGAGGCATCTTTCACATTAAGGATAATTATACACATTTATATAAGAGTTTAAGTTATTGGTGTGTGTTTAATAAACTGATATGTAATAATATCCTTTATGAAGAAATTAGATCTTATTTCTATTTATGGAACTTTATGTTGCTAATATCTTCCCATGTATATTACATATATGATATATTACATGAAGATGGCCACGTCGGTCGAGACATTTCGTAATAAATACTAAATTCTGAAAACAGAAATTTAGTTACGCTGTACTAGTTATTTCGGTAGAGTTTGTTAACAGAACACTTTTGGATGCTCTTTTGACCAATAGATCGAGCAATCCTTTTCCTTACGTTGAACACGTCAGTTGAAGTTCATACTCCGTTGTTGAACATGCTAATATTTCTTTCAGAATTTAACCGTCTGGTGCTGCCATTTTGTTTAAAATATTTTTGTCATCCTACTTGCTGCTGCATTAGATCAGTCTTACTGTTCTGAAAACGCAATTTCGTACCCTACTCTGACAGCATAAAAAGAGAGTTTAATTTCTGAATTCACATCAGAGAAATATATATATATGAGTGGCTGCTGAATATTCCTTATCCCGACCTATTTCCCGATGTCGTAGGACGGAATCGAAAGTGTCGTTGGAAAGAGGGGTCTGTTCATGTGACGAATTGCAAGTCTTTTCTTTTTACACAGGCTGAAAGGAAGCATGCCAGGCGACGCGCACAATTTCAACAACATGGACACGCGAGCTGTCATCAAGTTTGTTGTTTTTTTTTTCCTGCAAGGCAAGGTCCTGAAGGAAATTCACGCCATTCTGATAGAAACAGGAGGGGAAGATGCACCATCGTATGCCACCGTCAAAAACTGGGTGGCCCAGTTTAAACGCGGTGTCTTTTCCACCTGTGATGCGCCTCGTTCTGGACGACACAAAACAGTGACCACCCCGGAAATTGTTGATCAAATTCACGAGCTAATCTTGGAAGACGACCGGATTTCGGCTAAATCAATAGCTGAGCAACTAGCGATCTCACGTGAGCGGTTTGGGTCCATCATTCATGAAGATTTGGACATGCTGAAGCTCTCTGCGAAGTGGGTCCCGAAATGCCTGAACGCAATTCATAAACGTCAACGGTGCCAGTCGTCTGAGCAATATTTGGAATTTTTTCGGCAAGATCCAAATGATTTCCTGTCGCGATTGGTGACCATGGACGAAACCTGATTATATAACTATGATCCGGAGACAAAGCAACACTCAATGGAGTGGCGGCATAGCGGCTCACCCCACCCCCAAAAAATTCTGAGGGCAAAAAACCAATGAAAAATTCTCGCCTCGATTTTTTGGGATCAAGACGGCATCCTCTATATCGATTATTTTCCAAAGGGTCAGACAATCAACGCGGAGTATTACTCATCTCTGCTGGTGCAATTGAATGACATTTTGCAGGAAAAGCGCCGCGGGAAGTTCACAAAGGAGGTCTTGTTCTTGCCCGACAATGCCCCGGCTCACCGGGCACTTGCAACCCAGAAGAAACTGTCCTGCCTGGGCTTCCAGTGTCTTGATCACCCACCCTATTCTCCGATCTGGCCCCGTCGGACTACCAACTGCTCTCTGGACTGAAAAACAATTGAAAGGTCGCCATTTTTCTTCCGACGCGGTCATTGCTGCCGCGGAGACCTGGTTGGGCGGACAACCTTCTGAATTTTTTTTTGAGTGGCTTGCAAAAGTTAGAGCAACGGGCTAAGAAGTGTTTGAGCTTAGTTGGGAGTATGTTGAATAAATCATGAGTTTGGTCGCTGTAGCTTGTTTCCTCCCTGGTCGGGCTAAGGACTTATTAAGCACACCCTCGTGTGTGTGTGTGTGTGTGTGTGTGTATAGAGAGAGAGAGAGTATTAATATAGTATGATACACGGCCCTTATTTTATCTGGCAACAATTATATGTCACTTCCTGCCGCTATCAGTCCGCTCTTGGCGGCGGATGGATGAGTGAACTGTCTTAATAGATCAACGAGCCGTGGATTTGTCATCCGACGGTTGTCAAATAAATTGAAGAATATATATATATTTATTTATTTATTTATAAACTGTATATATATAGGATATTTTGCTTACGACTGGTAGAAAAATGATTGATTCTTGTCTATCACGTGTTTTTCCTCAGTCTGTATAAGATGGCAGACATGCAAATATTTTCTGCATGAAGTTGTGTCGTCTACTTCATTGGCCGTTGAAAGCAAAGTTTAAGCGATGGATTATTTACATTCATATTGGGTGAAAGCAATAAAAATATACTGATATTCTAGGCACAAGTCTTGAACTGTGTCAATATGCTGTGAGTACAGGTTGACGTAGGGTTAAATATAAAATTCTACTAAGAACAGTCCAATAAGGCCCGAAATGGGAGTAGAAATATTGCTTTACTCTTTCTCTAACCTCGGCGCTAGATGTGGGTGGGTGGTCAACGCCACGTCCTTGCCACTTTAATCCCGGGGAAAGGCCCGGTGCCCGTTGTACAGGAGGATGGGTGGAACTCAGGGCGGGTCTGGACGGGTGCTGAAAATTTCGCCCCCACCGTTATTCGATCTCCAGGCCTTCCGGCCCGTAGCGAGTCGCTATACCGATTGAGCTATCCTTAGAAATAATATTCCAGCCTACATCCAGCGGTCTACTGCACACAGTTTCTGATCCCAACTGTCAGAATGTGTTGTAACTCAAAATGTTTGACGAGGGAGAGGTAACAAAGCAAAATATGGTTATTTTAACACTGTTAATAGTTTTTTGTTTCCCAGAACACAACGTTTCGGGGATTGGATCTGTTGCCATCATCGGGTGTAAGGAGAGCCAAGGATCGTGTTCGTTTACGCCCGTAGCAAAAAACATGTTTCCCTGATTTATGGCTCTGCTTAGGACTTCTTTCAGAGCCTGGCGATCCTAATGACCGGCGCAAGTAAAAAACTTGGCACAAACTGCGAACTCCAGGTACAGTCATCAGAATAAAATGTGACGTTCAAAGCAGCACATCCCAACGTCTATTGGACGCGAAATATTGGATTGCATTTTTGCCTCTCTCGCCGTATTTGTGCTTGTAATCTGCAAAGAAATTCGAGAGAGACGGTCGAATTTCTGAACCGTTTGCAGTCAGCTACTGCTGTGCCCCAGGGTGAAACGTGGCGCACAGCTTCGTCTCAGAATAAAACCTCAAGTACCGTTTCGTCTCAAAAGAAAACCTCAAAAACCTCCTCGTCTCGGAATAAAACTTCAAACACCCCTTAGTCTCAGAATAAATCCTCAAATGCCGTTTCGTCTCAGAATAAAACCTCAGTCAGCCCTTCGTCTCAAAATTAAACCTCACACACCCATTCACCTCAGAATACAACCTCAAACGTCCCTTTGCCTCAGAATGAAACCTCATATATCCCTTCGTCTCAAAATAAAACCTCAAACACCCTTCGCCTCAGAATAAAATCTCAAATACCCCTTCGTCTCAGAGTAAACCCTCAAAAACTCCTTTGTTTGAGAATAAAACCTCACATGCTCCCTTGTCTCATAATGAAATTCTACACATCTTTTTTTTTTTCAGAACAATACCGCAAATACTCCTTCGTTTCGGAAATAACCTCACATAGCCCTTTGTCTTAGAATGAAACCTCACGTCCCGCTGTTTCTTACCATTAACCTCATTTTCCTCTTGTTTCAGAATGAAACCTCACGTACCACTTAGTCACCGAATGCAACCTCATATACCGCTCTGTCTCAGACCGAAACGACCCCCTGTTCCCAGATTTGACCTTCTCGCGCCTCTTGCCCTAACTCACTGTGACAAATTTTGACAACTCCGCCCAGTTTTTCGTAACCAGTTTTATCTATTACGATCTCTTAGGTTGACTTTATGACTGACACCTCACAAGTGTCTATGACGTCACAGATGATTACGCACTGTCTGCTTAGTCTTTCAATAGTGACCGTGCTTTCATTCCCCCATCTGTACCATACACAGTATCAGCTACCGAGATACTGGTGCAAGTAACACGAACCTGCTGTAATTATACTCTTTCACTCACTTACACTCACCGAGCAATGCAATAGTGTTTTTTGTGGCGTGTCCACCTGCCAATGACCCTCTGAATTAATACAAAGAAAATGAGGGCAGAGAATGTGCGCCATATTGCATAGTTGACACGAGTCTAGCGTGAATTGGGTCACATCTGTAGATTGGACAGACTACTTTATACAAGTTAAGATTTGTTGCTTTGAACCTGAAGTCTGTACCAGTATTCATTTCACTTTCTTTCATCAGTCAAAGTTAGTTCACTTTGACATTTGAACTCTTTTACAGCATAGTGTCTGTATTTTGACCACACGTTCTATTTAGCATTTTACACGATTCCAAAAATGTACAGCAATTGTATCCTTTAACGCCATTAACTGACTGTTATTGGTGGTTTTATTTAAAGATGATGATTTGAGGTACTGTCGTGGAATTCATTGAGAGGGGTTGAGGAAGTTCATGGTAAATGTAAATCGGATTAGTCAAGGCAGTAATTAGAAAATTCTCTAATGAAAGTGAGGTTCATTCCTGCTTGACCCAGGTTGTTTGGTGAGCGAATCTCTCTTACTAACAAAGAGGCGATGGGTTTTCTGTGATGTGTAGACTGAGTATTTAATTATTCAGATGAAATTTATAGTTAAAGTGTTTAAAATAAGTCACACTAAATTCCTCTTCATAATTCGAATTTTCACCTGTTTTTCTATCTACAGCTGCATAGGATGTATACAAAATAGACAGAAATACCTGCGCTCTTCTCGAATATTTCACAGTGTAGATTGTTACAGACGTTTCGGGATAACCTATCGGTCCCGTCTTCAAGGAACGGGCAAGAAGTTGAAAATGGAATCGTTAGGTTGTCCCGAAACGCCGGTAAAAAGTACTATCAATCTACGCTGCTTAAAATTACTGGAAGTGCGCAGATCTCATTTTTTACATGGCGTCGGAAGCCTGAAAGCACGTATGTGAGCTGTTTCCATAGAGAAGAGCGTCCACTGTGAAATTAATCGTTGTCCTGCTAGTCAAGAAATCCTCCACATTTTATGGCATCCGAAACGACAATACTATGTTCCTAAAAGCTTGATATCTCTCGTCTATCCTGAGCCACATACATTCATTCCACAATCTCCCATCATATTTCTTACCGTCTATTTTAATTTTTTTGCGCCATACATTGTGATAGAATTGCACAACAAAAACAAGGGAAATGCATCATTTTCTAAATTAATATTTACTTTGTTATGTCTTCTAAATGTTTCGAAACTCTTAGGTTCATACTCACGGAGACAGCTGTGTATGCAGTATGGCGTGTTTTTACTTGCATCGGTGTGAGCAGTCTGGTGGGCAGGACAGTGTGTTCGAGTGTGTTCAGTCTCGAACACACCGGCCTACCCACCAGAATGTGAAACATACCACACTGCATATACAGCTGTCTCCCTGAGGATGGAACTACGAGGTTTGAAACATGTAGGAGACAACAGAAATATAAAATTGTGCGTTAGGCTAATTTGTGTTGTGTAAGTCTATTTTAATATTATTATTACAATTATATCTATACATTTCGAATGATTCGTTTTTACAACCATTTTTATCAAAATCCTGATGTAATTTTCGTCTCCTCCTGTGCAACATGCAAGCCTAAAATTTAATTATAGAATTCGTAATTGTTCTGGCTGCCAGAGCTGTAATGAAGTAACATGAGATCGGAGTTATAAAACTGGTTTGATATTTGATTAATAGATCAAGAAGTAGCCCGACTGACTCATTAACAATAGACTGCTTTCATTTCGTTTGTTTTTTTACTGTGTATCAGAAACTTTGTAGTCAGTGGCGTACGGTCAGAAGTGGCTTACTGACTTTGAATGAAGTGGTAAACGATAGGAGAATATGTTGTATATGTTGTGTGTTATATATGTTATGTATGTTTTGTGTGTTACATATGTTGTGTGTTGTGTGTGTTACTGATGTTGTATATGTTTCATGTGTTGTGTATGTTGCATAGGTTGCGTAAGATGTGTATATTGTATTTGTAGTGTATGTTTTATGTGTTGCGTATATTTTGTAAGTTGCATATATTGTATATGTGGTATATGTTGAATATGTATTATATATTTTATGTGTTGCAAATGTTTTATATGTTGTGTGTTTTGAATATGTTGTATTTGTTGTATATATTGTGCATGTGGTATGTGTTGTAAATGTAGTACATATTTTACGTGTTGCATAAGTTTATATGTTACATATGTTGTATATATGGTATATGTTCTGTATGTAGTGTATGTTGTATATGTTTTTTATATTGTATATATTGTATTTGTTGCATGTTTTGTATGCGCAATATGTTTTATATGTTGCGTATGTAGTATAGTTTGTACATGTTGCATATGTTGTGTATGTTGTGTGTGTTGCATAACCAGGTGGCTACCAGTGTTTCAAAAGAAAATACGGTGTTCGTGTTTGGCGTAGCTTGCAGACAACGGGCTGCGAAACGGTGAATTGCGAACAATCGCGCAGCGACAGAAAACGAAACTGTGACTCTTAACTGCCGTGAAAATCGGAGACGTCAAAAATTACACCGTGTTTTATAATAATAATAATTAATAATAATAATAATATTTAACTGCAAATGGGCTGTCGCCCGATGGCAGTGGTTATAATGCATGTACATAAATATGAAATAAGGATCTAAGAAATTTAAGTCGGGAGGGCTACATGAGAAGCATGTAGTGGCAACTTGGAATCTTGGGAACCATCGCAGCATTAGCTTATAGACACAGGGAAACCAAGAAAACCCTGTGCTGAGGTGGCCGGTCGCAGGGCCTTCCTGATACTGACTTCTAGTCAGCAGTCATATCAGATTTGAGGTCATCGCTGGGTTCAGTGGTAAGATTATTAGCTTGTGGAATATGAAGTCATGTAGTTTGGAGTGTCAATAGCAACTACTGGCGAGGATCTTGTGCGTAAATTTTCAGGGTGACGATGAGCCTAATATGAAAAATGATACGTAATATTTTTAAGAGAGGGTTGTGTACGGAACTGTGAGAGAGGCAATGTGAACTAGCGCTCTGAAGGTGTTGTGTCACGAAACAGCAGACAGCAACTCACGTAATTTCTTTTGCTGTATTACTTTTTAGTTACTAATTTATTTTTATTTGGAAGCGATTTTTGTTAAACATTGAGGCAATGGTTATTTACCTTGAAAACGCTGGCAATATATTCGTGCGAAACATTACTAATCACCACACGATGTTGTAACAAGCAATACCACAACCTGAATTTTCATTTCAGTCAGAAAATTAAATATCATGCATTAGTAAAAATTGTAGGCAAATTAAATGCTGGAAAAAACTTACCTTTTTGAGTTCCTTCCGTGCCAAGTTCCTTTATCAGAAGACACTGTACATAAAAATATACAAATAATAAGCCTGAACAATTAATTTCGCGCAAATATCTGGCGATTTATGTCACAAAAGTTTGTTCTTAAGAGGTGAAACTTGCCGGTTGGACACCTCAGCACACAACGGTTTGTTCAAAGCCTGAGGTTAGAGACACTAGACACCCTAGTCGGAGGGATCAAAAGCACTGAGCTTCACCTACTGCCGGTATCAACACCATCTGACTTAACAACGAGAGTGAAAGTGGGCAATAACGGTCGACAGCAGTATCATTATTAGTAGACCTACCTAAACCACTACCACCGCCTCCACCACCGCCACCACCAACTCCTCCGCCGCCACCGCCGCCGCCGCCGCCGCCACCACCACCACCACCACCAACACCACCACCACCACCACCACCACCACCACCGCTACCATTACGACTTCTCCGTGTGCTATAACATTACGTGTTATATATTTTGTTGCCATAACACTGCCTATGACTTGCGAAATAAAGAATGCATAAAACACGGTAATTTTATATGTCTTTTCGTATGGGTGTGAAATTACATATGCCTTACATTAAGGGAAAAACGTTGACTCAGGGTTATTTTAAATGTGTTAATGCTTACAGAGTACTTTGTGTCCATTAATGGGTATTAATGAATCGGAAATACATAATATATTTTTAACACATCAGGAAATTGTGTTGTATTCAATGGGAGAAGTACGTATCAGCTCTTCAGAAGTCTAGTGGCTACTCTATATACCATCATGCTTAACATTCAACAATTCAACGTTCTGCCCACACACTGTATTTATGTGTTTCGTATGGATAGCATTATTTCCCTACACAACATTAAATGATTGGTTTTGTAACCGAGACAGAAATTGTTTACTGCGCGATGCGAATTGGATATATGTTTGTGTATGTATTATGTATATATGTATATGCATATGTATGTATATGTGTGTGTATATATATATATATGTAATTAAAAAACAAAAAACGAAAATTGTACATGGGGTAAAATATATGTTGTATTTCGTCTAGGTCGTTTGTTCAAAACGTTTTTGGTTCAGAGAAACTTTTACCACTCTAGTCTGGAGATGCCTGCGGAAGAGCTTGTATGCTGTTGTGTGAAGTGTCCTGTTTTTTTATTTTAACTAAAATTTAAGTATATAAACAAATTAAAGTAAATTTCTCCTCCTCCTCCCTCTCCCATATCAAATTTTAGTGTGTGTTTAGTGTGTTGTTACACGCGGACATACGTTATACAATTAATCTAATGGGCACATTTATAAAACTTTTCTTTTTATATGCACCGAAGTGTAATTCTTTAGCAAGAATTTGAGATCACCTACCATAATGACATAAATAAAAGACCAATATATAAATGAGTATGAGCTAAAAAGAAGTGAACAAACACGCAGACAAGTACATTAAGGATTAATAGCACATTAACACATTATTTAATAGGCGTGATAATTCATACGGTTTTCTTTTTGTAGAATTCATCCCGATATGATAAGCCATATTAAGAAATGATACATGTACACCTTCCACCACAACAAATTTTATTAGTCCGAACGAAACATGCCACATATTCCGCTCTTACTTATCATCATCATCACGCATCAAATACACGATATTTAAAACTCAAAATAAGATGCATATACATTAAAATCTCACAAATTTTATTTTGGGTTTTAAATATCATGTATTTAATGTCTTAAGACGGTCAGTAAGGCCGAACATGTGGCATGTGTTGACGTCACAAATAAAATTTGTTGTGGTTGGCGGCAATGCTTATATTAGTGTTTAACATGACGGTATTCTGTTGGTTGCTGACTTTGCTCCGTGAGTCATAGGCAGTATGGTGAGTAGGTCTGTGTACCAGAACATGGCTCAGTTGATCATTCCAGTTCAGTTGCTGATGCTAGTGGGGGGTCATTATGTCACATGTGTGTGCCCCACCACATGGCACTGGCTGAGTTCTGGTGTTGCACTTGTGGGGTTCAGCGCCACTGAGAGAAATCCTCTTTTGTGCCTGCAGGTCGGTGGCAGTTAGCAAGACATCGCATAGCGTTGAGCAGGAGTGGACAAGCAGCCGGCCAGAACCGACATGTGCTAACCGCATTATGAGAGTGTGGATTTGTCAGGAAAGACGCGACAGTCATGCTAAAATTAACGACTTTTGTACTCCTCGCCCACTATTGTTCGGGTGATCAAATCGAGAAGAATGAGATGGGCGGGACATGTAGAGCGTATAGGGGAGAGGAGAGGCGTATACAGGGTTTTGGTGGGGAAACCTGAGGGAAAGAGACCACTTGGGAGACCCAAGCGTAAATGGGAGGATAATATCAAGATGGATCTTCAGGAAGTGCGATGCGGGGGTTTGGACTGGATCGAGTTGGCTCAGGTTAGGGACAGTTGGAGGGCACTTGTGAATACGGTAATGAGCCTTCGGGTTCTATAAAATGCGGGGAATTTTTTGACTAGCTGAGAACCGGTTAGCTTCTCAAGATGGACTCTGCTCCATGGAGTAAGTAACTAAGTAAGTAAGTAAGTAAGGTATTAGAATAAATTAGAGATATCGGTTTAGGTGTCTGCCACTGACATTTGCAGGCAGGTCGAGGAAATGAAGGCAGAAGTCGCAGGCAACTTCTGTCGTTGTCCCGATCGTGGCAGTTTTATGGCACAGAAAGCCTATATCTGCCGGTACATCCCATGGCAGCTGCGGTTCTCAGAACAGCGATAAAAGAAACGCTTTTTCTAGTCCGTTCTTTTTGTATTATGTGCCATGCTGCTGTACTGTTGGTTGGATAATTGTGTTTGTCTATGAACTACAAGGGATTTATTAGTTGGTGGCAATTTGCATTGAGACGACAAGCCCCTGTGACAATTTACCAGATTCTCTTCATTGAAGTATAATTCTTTCTTCAGACATTATACTTACAAAAACGTTTCTCAATTTTAAAACTATATTCTTCCATTAAAAGAAACAAGACAGGCAATGTGCGTATATCGTAACATTGAGGCGCGTTCGCTTCGGAGCTGTTGCTGCGGACAAGCAGTAAGCATTACATATTCTAAGTGTGTGTTTATAGCCTTAGGTATCGAGCATTCAAAGCGCATGCGCCGTATTATATTGACCTCTGTGTCATGTCTGGTTCTACCACATTTCCCCGCTTTGTGTATCTCATGAATATCAAATTTCATGAAATTCCTTCCAGTGGGAGCCGAGTTGCTCCATGCGGACAGACAGACAGACATGATGAAGCTAACAGTCGCTTTTCCCAATTTTGCGAAAGCGCCTAAAAACAAGACGCTGCTATGTGCCACTCTCCTTTTCCACTAGCCATTCCACACCGTTAAGAACGTTTGTTTGAATGCTGTCTTAATAATTTCCCAGAATCAACAGCGAAAACATGTCTGACGCGCGAATTTTGTGTAGCAAAGAACGGAAATACCACATAGTTTAGGACTGTGAAATTATCCATTTTAATAGAACTTGGACAGCAATTTACTGTACTCTGAATTTAACGTTTTCGTAGCATGTAAGATATCAACATGGAGGTAACATAACTGCGCTCTTTTGAGTTGTTACGCAGCGAGTAGTGGTAATTTATTACCGACGTTTCGGGACAACCTATCGTTCGCATCAAATCTTGATCCCTGAAGATAGGAGCAATAGGTTGTCCCGAAACGTCGGCAAGAAATTACCACTACTCGCTGCGTAATAACCCAGAAGAGCGCAGTTTACTTCTACTTCTCAGCGGAAGCCTGAAATCAGCATGGCGATAGCACAAAAATATTTTCTGGGTTTCAGTTTGATGGTACAGTAAAGAACCACTGAAGCTAGTACGTGACTCCTGGTACAAAGAGGCATCACAGACACGTAAAAAATGCTGTTCTTCAAGTGAAGAAACACAAACATGGCAACGGTGCGTTCGACGTTATATCTGTTAGGGGCCGGTTTTAGAACCGTCGCAAAATATGTGACTGCGTGTCCCCTCCCCAAAATTCAGGGGCGGGGGTTGCGAAAATAATAGTAGCATTTCATATTTTGTGTAAAGCGTATTTCATATGTAAATTTTTCTTTCATTTTTCTGTATTTTAAATTCTGAGCTATGCGTTGTTCAGGCCCCCAAATTTGTTTTACCACTGGGCCCATAAATATCTTAAACCGGCCCTGTATTTAGCACTGCCAGATTCTACAGATTTTGTACCTCAATAATTCATTCAAAAAATGAAAGCTAATAATAATAATAATAATATCAGTAATAATCAGAGCCCTCCACTGTTCTATGTCTCCAGTAACCTCTTCTGTCACTTTTTGTTTATTCATAATCCTTCCTGCTCCATCCATATATCCACCTTATTTTGGGAATTTCCTTCCTTCGTGTTCCCTCTGGTTCCCATTCCAAGATTCTCCACGGCATTCTATTTCCTAGCATTCTCTTTACTTGCCCAAACCATCTTAACTATTATCTTCAGTTACTCTAATATACTCTTACCTACACCATTAGCAGTCCTAATGTACGACAAATGCTGTATCCCACAGGTTGCTTTAACTAGCAGGATCGATGGAGTTGTACATAAACAATAAACAAAAAAAAACAATGGCGTCATTTCACATCTTTTTTGCCTTTGATGATGATGATGATGACGACGACAATGGCTATTGTTATTATTATTATTATTATTATTGACACGTGCTGTTAAGCTTACGTGTTAATAAACACCTACTTAATAATAACAATAATAATAATAATTATTATTATTATTGTTATTACTATTTGTCATTATCACCTTTATGCAGGGTATTTACAATTACATACATGAAACAAATAATTTTTATAGGGTATTTAATGTAACAAATTATTTTGTATTTACAATTTGTGCTACATGTAATGTTATTTCCCCCGTTAAATATTTTGCACTTTTGTATCAACACTTTCGGCAGTATGTGTGCAGTGCACAATAGGCTGTTTTCTGTAGATCCTTAATTTCGTGCTCTCCCGGTATGTTACTCACGTATAGCCTGAGTGATTTTAAGATGCTTCCAGTTGCCCCTATTATTACTGGTATCACTTTTGCTTTCACATTCCACATGCGCTGAATTTCTATTGTAAGGTCTTCATATTTTAGAATCTTCTCGGCTTCCTACTTGTTCACATTTCTGTTTCCTGAGAGTGCAACATCTGTTAACATGCATGTTCCTTGTTTATTATCACAGATTATGACGTCAGGTATTTTGGTAGGTATGGTACTGTTGGTTTCATTTGTTGGTTCCATAATATTATTACATATGAGTGGGTGTTTTGCTAACGTGTGGGTGTTTTGGTAATATGTGTATTTGTATTTACTGTGTTTTTGTATTGTTTGGATTATATATATTTATTCTTTTTATGCTTTTGTTTAATTTTGTAAGTTATGTATTTTTATTTTTGTTTATATATTCTTATTGTTATGTACTGTTCCCTATATTCTGTTTTCATCGTGCCAATTGGCACTCTGCGGCTACAATGACTGAGGTTTTTCCGTGTTTTTTCCTCAGTTGTAAGGCAAATGCCAGAGTATAACTCGCAAAGACGGGGCACGGCCCGCACTCTTCCCAAATTAATTGTGTTGTTTTGTGTAAATGTGTACTGTACTACTGCCACCGGGTGTCAACCCAATTGTAGTTAACATATATCTATAATTATATATTATTATTATTTATTTATTTATTAACGTGATACATTTGGAACACCAGAAATGTGTGCAATATAAAAACAGGCTCCATGTTTCTTTTCGGAAATCGTCGGTTAACGTGGTGACATTATATTTACAGTGTAATTCCATTTCACACGTAAGCGTAAAGATGTCTGCAGGCTTAAGTGCCTCGCCCAGATCACGTCTGGGCCACTCAGCTTGCCTTCAGCCCGTAATAAATCCCGTATCTGGTTTCACCAACATTTAAAAGCTCGAAGTGGCTCAGTTTCGACATCTGTATCGCGATTTCTTCCGACCACATTCCAAACTCGGACGTTACGTTATAGGCTGGTTTAAACTGGCTGAGGGGGGAGGGACTGCTGCTTTACGCTCTGGATGTCTGTAGTTCATATTTCGATCCGGACACCGGTTGCACAAACACAAGTTTTTCGTCCTCCTCCTCCTCAATTTCTCCAGGATAGTGCCTCGAAATTGGCCACGACCTCTTCCATTCCCACGTTGTACCTTCATTTTTTTTTTTTCCACAAATCGTTCTATCGTCAATTGCTGTGTCGTATGGGCGGTACAGAATAACAATAAGTAAAAAAAAAAACTATTAAACCCATTTCCAAATCAGACCACATTTACACTTTTGTTCATGAAATGTTTTCTTCTGAATTTAGGTAAAGAAACAAAGTAATGCATGTATTGATGTTGTGAGCCCATCTGAATATGTGTATTGTATTTTTTAACTTCCCCAGTACCTCAAGCTGGAACTTCTGAAAATAAGTTTGTCCCTGCCCACGCCACGAAAGCACACAATGGGAGTGGAGGTAGAATTCCACTCATTCTTCGTCATGGCACCAGACTGACTTGCGTGATCGGCTTCTTGTCGTCGTCGCTTTTAGTGCCGGGGACAGACCTCCCAGATTCCCATTTAATTGGAAGTTGGGTGTAGCCCAGAAACGGTTTGGGCTCTTTGAAGCAACTAAAAACATTTTGGACCCTGCAAGGAATCCCCGGACCCTCCAACCCGCACAAGACTCGCCATAACCGGCAATCAAACCGCCAGGATATTTTTATATTACTAATTTAAAAAATGCGTCTAGGCGGATGTTGAAGTTATGTCAATGGATAATTATTAAACGACCATGGGTGGGTGTTGTGTGGGGGTGGTGAAGACTGCAGGGGGTGTAATCCGGTAGTCGTAAGGACAACTGCGGGGGATGGTGTAGCTGTGAACTTGTATTTACAAAGTACTGTGATCGAGTCTCATCCACGATTTTTAGGGTCGATAGGTAAGCCATGGAGATGAAGATGAATGTGTCATGGAGTCACAACCCAGAAGGCAGGAGGTCCGAAGTTCGTAAGGTACTTTTTATAGTCTGCCGGCAGCTGGGTGTGAGGTCGATGGGTCATGACTTCAAATCTGCTACACCCTGGTGTCTTCCAACACACAGCGCTTGAGTTTTGTAACGTCGTTTCAGTGACGTGCTTATTTGGTAAGAACGTGCGAAGCAGAACGCATCAAAATTACACACGAACAAACAAAATCAAGACGCATGTAGCGAGGTACAAATGTGCTTAGCGGACAAAGTACAAGTGTGCTTGGGGACAAAAGAACAAGTGTACTTAGCGGACAAAATAACAACCACACTTAGCGGACGAAAGTACAAGTGTACTTAGAGGACAAAATAACAACAACACTTAGCGGACAAAGTACAAGTGTACTTAGCGGACGAACGTACAAGTGTACATGGCGATAAAAATTAAAAGTGTGCTTGGCGGACAAAAGTACAAGTGTACTCAGCGGACAAAATAACAACTATACCTAGCGGTGAAAAGAAAATTGTACTTAGCGGACAATAGTACAAGTACACTTAGCGGATAAAAGTACAAGTGTACTTAGCGGGCAAAATAAAATTGTGCTTGGCGGACAAAAGTACACGTGTAATTAGCGATCTAAAGTACAAGTGCACTAAGCGGACAATAGTACAATTGTAGTTAGCGGATAAAAGTACAAGTGTACTTAGCAGACAAAAGCAAATTGTTTGAATAACAGTATAAATTAATGTGTAAAATAAAAGAAACCTAACAATCACAAACGAACTTCGACAACATTACATAACAACACTTTTAACGATAACAACAATGCACAAAATAAATCCAAGCACCAAATTGTAAATAATTTTAACCAGTAATACCAAATTGCGCGTAACAGAGTAGAAATTAATGCACAAAATCCAGCAGCACTTAGCAAAGTGTAAGGGAAATTATCTCACAAAACCAAATGACACTCATCGAAGTTCAAATGAAATTGGCTGAAACCCCCAAATTGAATATTTTACAAGACAAACTAATGTACGAACTCAGGTAGCGTGTAGAAAAGTTTAATATACAATGGCACATGGCACGTAACTGTACAAACAAACAAACAAAAGTTCATACAGCAGGTTCCTGCACTGTCCCGTCAGGAAGATATGAGTAAATAAAAATGCTAGCATTTATACTCTCAGACAATTTAAAGACATCAGTTATATTACTTGAACCTAGTTAGTGGTCGTGATTTCGTGCACAATTAATCACGCCGAGGGTTTCCCACCGTGTGAGTTAGTTTTCTTAATGGAAGTGTTTCTAGAAGGTAGGCAGAAACCCGGTAGCTGGCAGTGGACCAGCGGTTGACGCCCGCCTCTTTAACAAGTATGGGCTGGTGACAGTCACCAGCTTCTCAGAAAACACATTTCCCTCCAGGTATGTGCAGTTAATGTGAATATTCGGACACGGATACAGTGCCTATTGTGATATGGACGGAAAATTGGTTCACATAAAGTCCATTCAGCAATCAATTCTAATCCACGTGGAATATATTTTTGGTTATGCATATGCACTTTTGTCAAATATACGAGAATTTGACATCAGTAAAGAAACTTCTGAATCTCCTTAATGTCCAATGTGCAAAAGTTATATCGCCATAAACCCCTTGCAAATCTGACAAATCACACGTAAAGCTAATCGTCAGTAATCTCAAGATAATTCATCCTCGTGGTGTTAACAATCCAACATATATTTCTCAGTATACAGTCTACACAACTTTATATATTACAAGTAATATGATATAATATAATATAATAAATATATTCATTCGTTCATTTATTAGTCTGTCTTACAACTGGTCCAAAGTCTCTTCCAAAACGAACTCACCACATAAAGCGATCTAGAGCTTCCTCCTTCAAATGAGAGTATCCTCTCCTTTCCTTAAGGTCATCCAGCAGCTTCCTACGTCTTCTTCCTCGTCTTCCTGTCACTTCCATCACCCCTTTTATCTTTTCCTTCATAACCTGTTGTAGAAGGCAGTATATACGCAAAATGTGACCAATTGAGTTAGCCTTCCATTTACTTATTTCACATAGGATATTCCTCTGCTCTTTGACTGCAAGTAATACTTCTTCTTTTCTCACATGATCGTTCCAACTGATCTTCTCCATCTTTCTACAGCACCACATTTCAAAACTTCCCAGGTGTTTCTGATCTACTGCCTGAAGCGTCCAAGTTTCAGCACCATATAAAGCTATGCTCCAAATGTAGCATTTTACTACTTTCTTCCTCACTTTTAAATCCAATGTGCTAGTAAAAAGAGCCTTTTCTTGTTGAATGATTTTGCCATGTCAATCCTGGATTTAATTTCACAAGTACATCTTCCATCATTTGTTAACATATAATATAATATAACACAATATAATATAATATACATATACATATAACATAACAAAAAGTAACACAATACAATATAACATATAATATAATATAAAGATGTCTAGTCTGTATACTTAGACATAAACAAATCTACAGGCTATTTGTAATGGCTACCAACATATAACTAACAAATATAAGAACACTGTGAGGATGTTTGTTACTATCTATGGTTATAATTGTAACTACTTTTCTAACACAATATATTGATCAGTTACGTGTAATATCAGAATAGCAATACTTAATGTTTCAAATGTCTGGCATGTAGTGTGATATTTTGCAGAGAATCTATAATTGAAATTGTTTCACCTTTGCTTCCCATGAATTACTTTATCAAGAGCTCTAACTTTGCTAACACATTCATGGCGGATCATGTGCTGTGTAAAGTCACTGTCCCACATAGCACCGACTTTTCTGCAGTCTCTCTTATGTTAAGTTGTGAGTTGTTTCACCTCTTCCAGTAAAGGAGCAGATGTGGCTCATCCATGTGCACTTGCTATTGAAATTCTTCACCTGTTCTGAAGCACGGATGACCATTGACACATCTACAAGAAGTTACCACTGTATCTATCCTCAGCCATTTTAATCTAGTTCACGCACTATTTCCTGATGATCCGTTTTATTATTATCTGCCATTTACACCTGTTTCGTCCAAGTATTTTCATTTTGGAACCTTCAACTGAATTTTCGTAGGCAGGCCCCATCTATGCGTGCTACATGTCCCGCCCATCTCACTCTTCTTAACGTAATTACGTTAATGCTCTTTACTCAAATTAAAAATTATGAACCTAATTTATACGAATTTTCTCCAGCTTCCTGTCATTTCATTCCTCTTCGCTCAAAATACTAAACCCAGCATTCTGTTACTTCACAATACTAATATGTGCATTTTTGGGGGATTAGGGACAACATTTCAAGCCCTTGCAAGTACAACGTAAAATTATGGTTCAATAATATGTTGTTTTATTGCAGACGGGAAAACAAAACAATCCGGACCGAATGTTAGTAGCCATTCTCCAAATTTAATCTGCTCTTTATTTCTTCTTCTGAAAAAAGAATTTCCAGTTCATGAAGTTTACCCAAGCAATTAAACTAACTGATGAGTTACTTGCGTCTTGTTCCAACTGAACTCTGTATGCAGCATGAGTAGGCCTATATACTCCGTCCTTGAAGTCAATAGTGACTCGGCCATGAAGTTTATTGCCCTTTACAGAAACGGAAGGTTTGTTGTTATGATGTTCACAACCCGCAATTGGACTATGTCCTGCGCAAAATAAATCAAGGCCATACCTTACCACCATATAAATATCAATTTTTAAAAATGTTGTCTCATCTACCATGTCTTCCAGATGGCCTCATTCCTTCAGGTTTCGCGGCCCAAATTCGCCACGTCTTTGTGTCTCCTTCGTGTGCAACAGGCTCTGCCCATCTCATCACTTCTGATTTATTTAGCGAGAAATATGAATGTTGAGCTTCCTCATTCTCACAAAGCACATACGTTGTAAAAAGTTCCATTTTTAACATTCATAATCACATCAACATAATGTCAACGGCTGTAATTGTTACGGAATTTGATCGAATGCACGAAATGAAACTAAGTGACGGACTACTGCGATTCCAACATTGGAATACATAATACTGACGGTAGATGGTGTAACCTTTCAGCATGCAAGAAAACAACTACGCCATGGACACTGAAATTATGCACGGGTTATGCATTGCGTCTTGTGTTAGCAGTCATCGACTCAGTAGTACACTGCACTCAGGATTAATCGTTCTTACATAATATTTGTGTTTAATTGGAAATTCTCGGTGTATTTACCTCTCCCTCGTTGTAGTTCGTTTCGTGAGAAGTTCGAGCAGTCACGACAGATGGCACGAAAGATCAGTGACGTAGGAGACTATTCAGATAATATAGTCCTTTCGCAGTCATGGCGTACTGTACGGGAGTTTTACATCGCCAAGTAAGATATATTTCGTGCAATTATAATGAACGTTTGGGTGTATGTAGTGTATATGCTGATATATATAATTACTTTCCGTGCCAATGCGTCAGTTGATTTGTAAGATACCTAATTTCATTTTCATTTTGAGCCGTAATTAGTAATGTGTGCGTAATTAATTGGGCCGAATTTTTGCGTGAGCTTCAGTGGAGGTCATCTAAATACAAACCTAACGCAAACTACGTATCATGAAATATACATGCATTATACACAATTTTGTATTCTATATGGAACACTGGGTGATAGTGTATTAACTGTACTTTTATTGAACACTTAATGAAAGCGGAATAATAATATTTTCTCCTGATACCGAAGTATTCTCACGTGTGAATTCGATTAAGAATACCAGCCAATTATTATCAGTAAATTAACATACACAAAATATGTTTTTTCCCTGAACGAGTGCAGCATGCAGCCTGTCATGAACTGTAGAGAAGTGCGAATTTATAAATGCTTTGTAAATGTAAACTCTCTATTCTCCTATATTCTTGTTAAGGCTGTGGGAATTACGAATGTTGGCTAATACCTCCTCGTATTTGTTGCAGGGCTCTTGGTTACTTGCATTAGAAATACAGCGACGATGTTTTCATGTATCTCCACTTGCAGCGGCAGCCAGCAAGGTTGCCATGAGCAAGTTCGACAAAGATACTCCTCTGCCCTACGAAAAACTGCTGAAGAACTTGGAGATTGTCAAGAAAAGGTATTTGTATGAAGTTAATTGTTGATACTGTTACAATAACAATTGTATTTTCTTCATTCTGTGTGTTAGGACAGTATTAGTGAAAGTAATGTAGGAGAAGGGATGTCTGGATACTTGATGGTTGTTTAGTATATATGTCACTCCAGTTGTATGTTATAAATGTATGAAGATACAAGGACTGGGACGATTTTACAATCCTGGACTCAAGATGGCCACTAGCGCAAGAAGCAGCAGAGACAGCATTATATCCATGACTGTGTTGGGAGGGAAGTGTTCCCTGCAGAACATGCCCCAATCAGTGACGGTACATGAACTAAGGCGATATTCTTGTTGGATATGGCAGGCAGGTTCGTGGCACATGATGTCATACGTGATGAGTAAAATTTCACGGAAGGTGAGATTACTCTGCTGGAACCACATGCCACACTTTATGGACCTTGACTCTGAACACCTGACTCCAGCAACCTTCTTTCGACATCGCCACATAAAGCCTTCAGGAATACTTGGTTCTGCGGACCATGTCATATCTGGACCACGTGTTTCACTGCACCTTATTCTGAAGCAGGCCCACGTCCTTCAGAAACTGCATAGCGAAGCCTTGATTGCAGAACAGGTACGTGAGAAAATCCCTGTTCGGACCACTGTCTTCCCACATGGGATGTCCATATGAAGACCTTGACATGAACGGCATCTCCCGCAGGCATTTCTCGTACTCGCGTACAACTTCACAGAGTTTTTCCACCATTGTTTGTTCAGACGAAACGAGTACTGCACATGACAGTTTTGGCACAAAGAATTGCTGTTACACCGGTACTGGAGGTGTGTAGCATTGTGGGTGGTGCATAAAAAATGCAAGGAAAAAGGTGAATGGAATACATGTATGAGAATGAAAACCTGAAGAAACGAAAAAGAAGTGAATAATGAATTTTAATTACACAAATAGCCTAAAACCTAACCAAAATTGTCCGTCTTGCTAAATGAAGGAGATAAATGAGTTGTAATTGTAGGAATAGCCTAAAACCCAATCTAACCTTCGTCCGTCTTGAAAAGTGGTAGTACGCCACGACAGCAGCAACACGTGTTGGTCAGCGTCTTCATTGTCTTCCAGAGTCCAGGATTGCAAAGCACTTAATAATTTTGGAAAAGCTGTGTGTATTCCATAGCCAGAAAAATTGTACAAAATATTCTGAACACATTTTCAGGCCTTGTTAGCCTGTGTTAGTGTGTGTGAAATACACAGTGTCCTAAAAAGTTGCTTTACTGGGATTATACTTGCATTCAGGGAAATACTACATATTACTTTAACAAACCATCTGCCAGCAGAAATTGATAATGCCAATTGACAATAGAAAGAAGAGTTAGTGTAACAAGAGTGTTCTGAACTGTTGCAAATAAAAAACCTTTGCAGATAAAAGTAATGTGAGACCAAAATTGTTTCCAAATTAATTTTTTGCTGCAGTAGTTTTGTCTTTTATCCTATATAAAGGCATATTTTGAATTGTCAGATTCACACTGGATATGATTGGAGAGCCACAGGGGTATTAGTGCCTGTTTCTATACAAGAAGTACACGAATTCATTTGTAATGAAAATCTTGAGCCATTTATTATTTATAGGTTGAACCGACCTCTCACTTTGTCTGAGAAAGTTCTGTACTCGCATTTTGATGAGCCTGCTACACAAGAAATTGAGAGGGGGAAGAGTTACTTGAGGTTAAGACCTGATAGGGTGGCGATGCAGGATGCCACTGCACAAATGGCCATGCTCCAGTTCATTTCAAGTGGTCTGCCGCGAGTAGCTGTGCCATCTACCATCCACTGTGATCATCTCATTGAGGCCCAGGTTAGTAATAGCAGTTCAGTTACCTGTTTCCCAGTTTGGTCCGAGTTATATGTCACTTCGAAACTGATGCTGACATGTTTGCCTGACGTGTGTCAGCTATTCGGAGATCAGTAGTGATTGGAGGCAGAATGAAGGAAATTTGGCTTAGGTTGGCAGCTTGTTGAAACTGACATACCAAACTAAAAAATACGTCTTGCATGGCAGTTGTGATTTTGAATTAGCATTCTCAGTGCAGAAGATTTGAACCTGCAGGGATGTTTAGCTGTGTCATGAGGGTGGTGTTTCCTGACAGTATGGGAGACCGCAGTGCCCTCATTTTCATTGGCACCACTTGAGAACTTCAAATCTCATACGGTGTCAGAGTTCTGTCAGTGCACAGTGTTATGTGCTGGAATATGAAAATGTCAATTTTATCTTCATGTTGCATTGCTATGTAACTTAACCTTGCCTCAATGTTTGACATTCCAAATTGCTTCTTGGTAAATTGTATCAGCTGTAGTAAAGTATATGGCCATGACTTCATCATCAGAATTGAGCTGTGGATGTTTAACAGCTGTATTGCATGGCAGGTAATGATGATACTTTTGTTTTGAGGGCTAAAGAAGAAAGGATTAGTGCCACATTTCTTTGAAGTGCGACTTGTACTTTGTCTCTGTTCGTTTTTAGGTTGGCGGCACAAAAGATTTGGCACGTGCAAAGGATTTGAATCAGGAGGTGTATAAGTTCTTGGCTTCTTCTGGTGCCAAATATGGAGTTGGATTCTGGAAGCCTGGTTCAGGAATTATCCATCAGGTGGGGTATGAAGTGTTTCATAATGAGCAGGTCTTGAAACATCATGCATCTTCTTATCCATGACATGTGAAAAATCAGGGCCTGTGAGTGGAAAAGTACTTCATTATATTCTTTAGTATTCTCTCTGACTCTTTTTAAATCCCTGCTGGCTGTCAGCAATAAATTTGATGAGTAAATTATATCTAGTGTGCATTTTACTTACTGCGTGAGATGGTGTTTTATATCCTGTGTGTGTGTGTGCGTGCAAGAGAGAGAGAGACTTATTTGGGAACAATTAATTCTCTGTTGAAACATCTAATGAATACACTTTTTGTTTTGAATGCTGAGCTGTGTCAACATTAGTTGATGACTGTTGTTAACATGTAGATTTTTATGTTAATTACATCTTGAATAGTATTTCTGATTGATGTGCTTGTGCAATAAGGTGTTAATGTTCAGGAGCATTCATTACAGATTATGTATAAACCCTACATTGGTTGCTGTTGTATCAGCTGCATTTATGAATGTTATTCAAATGCTTATTCTGTACATTGTGTTTAATATTCATTTATATAACCAATTTAATGCACAAGATACAAACACTTGAAGGTATGGTCTTTCACTACTACTACTACTACTACTACATGTTTTGGTATATTTGTGCCATTTTCACAGAGTTCATACACCAAATTTGAGTATTACAGATATAATCTGTCATATACCAGCAAGTTTTAAATTTGGTGTGTAAACTCCCAGAGGATGACGCAGACATGCCAAAACATGTAGGAATAGTGAAAGACCATACTTCTAAATTTGTTGGTAACTTGTGCATTAAGTTGGTTTAATAAATTAATAAATAAATGCATTTATGAATGACACTGTCAGAGAATTTATTGACATTTTTGAGCCAAGATTTGAACCAAGTTTATTATTGTGTGTGGCCTTGATCTTGCTCTGTTCTTCAGATCATCCTGGAGAATTACGCATTTCCTGGCCTGCTCATGATTGGTACTGATTCGCACACTCCAAATGGTGGTGGCCTAGGGTGTCTTTGTATTGGCGTAGGTGGCGCCGATGCTGTGGATGTTATGGCAAACATTCCTTGGGAACTGAAGTGTCCTAAGGTGGAGTATTCATTCAATCTTTCCTTTGTCATGTGCAGGATGCGACGATTCCCTGCCGTTGTCAGGAGCTTCTTCCATTCCTCTCTGTTATATACCCTTTCCTCCCACCCTTTTCCACCAACTAGTATTCTATCCTCCATTACTTCATCTTGCCATCTGTTTGTTGGTCTGCCTTTCAGCCTTGTTCTTTCCAAATTCAGATATAATACTTTTTTGGGAATTCTGTTTTCTTTCATTCTGTGTATATGCCCAAACCAACATAATCTATTTAACCTTATTGTCTCTGTTATAGTAAGGTGGAGTATTGTGTATTTTTATTATTGGTGTTAGAGCAGTGTCTGAAATATCTTCAGGAGCAGAAATTGTACAGATAAATGCATCAGTACTCAGTAATCTCTGTTTTATTCTGGAGTATGTGTTTGTTAAATGTAGTGTAACACAGTGTAGTGCATGTAACTGGTTACCCTTGCCTTGCAAGTCTTGTCTGAAGATAATATGTGCACTGAAATCAGTATTATTTTTGAGATTCTTATGCAGATGGCTCTGAAGATTACTGTCGTCTGGGGTGTAGTGCCTTATAATTTGGTTGGTAGGTACCAACATTTCAGAGGAACATGATGCCTCCAAAATGTTAGCACCTCCATACCAAGCTGTTTGGCGTCACATCCCAGAACACTGATCTTTGTATCTGCCTCCTGGAAAACCTTGGCTGATGGAGCAAAACATTGCCTAAATGTCATGTGACAATGTGAAGTTTTGCTGACTTGTCTGATTGTCAGTAGGTCATAGGCGTGAAGCTCACGGGAGCACTTAGCGGTTGGACATCGCCCAAAGACATCATCCTCAAGGTTGCTGGCATCTTGACAGTTAAGGGAGGTACAGGAGCCATTGTGGAATACCATGGTCCTGGTGTTGATTCCATCTCCTGCACAGGTACGAAATGCTGTACATTGCATTATGTTGTATTGATTGTTAGCATGTCAGCCGTATGTTACACTTCTGCTGTGTTGTAGAGTGTTACAGTTGTACAGAAGTAAGATATTCTTCCCAATGCCCCTTCCAGAGGTATAATCAGCCACCAGACCTGTTGTGTAGAGGAATTTAAAGATAACTGTTTTCAAATGCTAAATATGAAATAAAAATGTTCCCAAATATAGATTAAGGTTCTTTCCCATTTGAACAATAATCAGCATTTTCTTCTGCACTTCTCCCTGTTTTCAAAGTGATGTGTCATTTCTGTATATTTTGGGGGATACAGAGTTGACATGGCATTCCCATGGTTTTGTGCATTATAACCATGTGTATTGCAGTACCTTAGGAGCAACTTGCTGTCTCTTGTGTAGAATGGTTGCTATCCTGTAGGTTACACATTGAGATTTGAGACCTCATGACTGTTAAGATTTGCTTTGAAGATACAGACTGTTGGAAACCTCGTGCCATAACCCAGAACATCACAGTACACATGTACAATGTGTGTGTTACATAACTTTTCGTAACTGTAGCCATTCATCTGAGTAATACGTTTTTGTGACAGTGATTTACTTGGACACATCTTATTGATGATTTCCCATGTAAAATAGAAGTTAACCTTTAAACAACATGTATTTGCATATTAATTCTATTTATATACAGGGTTATTCATAAGTCCCTCCAGGATTTCCGAACTCGACTGCGCAACAACCAAGACAGACACGGCAGAAAGGAGCTTATCAATAGGTAGAGAATCTCTCCAAGTTTTTTTTGTACTAGGGGCCTTGGCGTACTTGCAGGCTCCACCGCTAGGGGGTAGTCGTGACGAAAAATGGCATTCATAGTGAATAAGAAAGCATTCTGTGTCTTCGAATTTGCCAAAACTGAGTCAATTGTGACGGTGCAACGGAGGTTTCGGATCGTACCACACAGAACCACCTACAGACAAAACAATCCTTGAATGGTACATGAAATTCCAGCAGAGTGGCTGCCTGTGCGCTGCGAAACGAACAGGCCGTCCAGGCCCATCGGCTGAGACTGTCAAGCTTGTGCGAGAAATGTTTGTCAGGAGCCCTCAGAAGTCAACAGCTCGCGCGAGGCAGGAATTGCAGATGTCTCAGTCAAGTGTTTGGCGCATTCTGCGCAAACGTCTTTGTATAAAAGGATACCAGGTGCAACTTTTGCAGGCGCTGAATCCCCAGGATCACAATCTTCGTTTACGCTTCTGCTTGGATTTCCAACAGCGGCTATGGGAAGATGGGTTTGCTGAGAAGCTGGTTTTCAGTGATGAGGCAACGTTTCATGTGTGTGGTAAGGTAAATCGTCACAACGTACTCATTTGGGGCACAGAAAATCCACATGCAACGATTGAATACGTCCATGATTCACCTAAAGTGAATGTGTTTTGTGCCGTTTCCTCTTGCAAAGTCTACGGACCATTTTTCTTTGCGGAGCCAACTGTTACCGGTATTAACTACCTGGACATGCAGCAACTGTGGCTAATGCCACAATTACAGGAAGATATCGTGGACTTCATTTTTCAACAAGACGGAACCCCACCACACTACCATTTGGACGTCCGTGCTCACCTCATTGCTAATCTTCCCAGTCGCTGGATTGGGCGCGCTTCTCACATTGACTCTCCTCTTCTTCCCTGGCCTCCATGGTCACCTGACCTAACCCCCTGCGATTTTTTCTTATGGGGTTACATCAAGGATCGTGTGTACGTGCCTCCTATGCCACATGATTTACCACAGCTGCAACAAAGGATCGTGGAGGCAGTCGCTGCTATCGACCGCCAAATGTTGCAATGCATGTCGCAGGAACTTGATTACAGGATTGACATCTGCCGCGTCACCAAGGGTGCACATATCGAGCACCTATAAGGTAGGACAGAAACTTGGAGTGTCTCTCTCTCTCTCTCTCTCTCTCTCTCTCTCTCTCTCTCTCTCTCTGTTGATATGCTCCTTTCTGCCATGTCTGTCTTGGTTGTTGCGCAGTCGAGTTTGGAAATCCCGGAGGGACTTACAAATAGCCCTGTATTTAGGCAACAAGGCAGTTTCTGCATGTTTAAGACATGCTGCATAATGTTTGTTTTAGTTTCCACAAAATAGTATTTATTTCATAATTTTATCTTGTTTTGTTCAAATAATGCGCATGTTTTTCATAAACTGCTTGGTACAATATAAATACCAACCTCATTATATAAAGGTTAAAAATGTGGAAATTAGTAGAGGTGGCCCCCTACCACTGTCAGTTTGTAAGCACCAGTTTCCGTTATGTGACTTTAGGAATGGCGACCATCTGCAACATGGGAGCAGAAATCGGAGCTACAACATCCGTGTTCCCCTACAACTCACGTATGCGAGACTATCTGAAAGCCACCAGGCGAGACGACATAGCCAGTGAGGCTGACAAATATGCAAAGAGCCTTCTCACTGCTGATGCCAATGCCCCATATGACCAGGTACATTCTGTGTTCGCTTTGTAACGTTGTGTGTGTGTGTCATGGGATGTTAGGCTCACCGCTCTCGTACCTCTTGGATAAAGGTAAAGTCTTTGTGCATGCCATGAAGGCTTGTGAGAGAGTAGAGGTATAGGTTCACTCATTCTTACCCTAAACACTGGAGAGAGAAGATTGGTCAGCTTAACACTCTGGCTGCTTTAACCATGGGGAAATGATTTTCATTACCCATGGAATAAGTGATGTGTAAGCCCCACAGCTTGTGTGGATGCTTTGGAGAAGAGAAACATTTCTTGTCTCTGCCAGGATTTGAACCCTGATTACTTGGTTTATAAGCCTGTTGCACAGTCACTACACTGCCTGGGCCTGGGCTGTCCAATTTGTTCCTGAGATCAACAAGTTAGGATGTTGAGCTGTATGTGCTTTCCCCCATACATCTTGACATAGTGTTTAATTAACATGGAAGATATTTTCATGTGTGCAAGTACTTGAGAATGGCTTTTTCTTATTCAAAGATTGCTTTTCTGATACTTAACTTATTAAAGAGGTGGTTACAGGCTGTGCCATGTCTCCAACCAGTTTAACGTGCAAGCCCAGCTTCAGTCCCAGAGTTGTCAAGCGGAATTTATGGTGAACAGTGTGACACATTGGCAGGTTTCTGTATGAGCACGTTAGTTTTTCTATGCCAGCTAAATTCCACTGATGCCTTATTGGCTCTCTCCAGAGATTTGTGCTGGAGGCTTATCTGAGCCTCTAGTACCAAATGACATTTCGCCCCATTGCAGCAAGTAACGAACTGAAATGAAGTAATGTTTAAATTACTTGTCAGTTATTGCAACTGAAATTGTAAGATGTTTAATTGGTCTGAACAAATTATTTTAATATGAACTTATCCTGCTTCATTTTTAGCTAATTGAACTGGATCTCAGCACCTTGGAGCCCCACATTAATGGCCCTTTCACTCCCGACTTGGCACATCCAATTTCTCAGGTTGGCAAAACTGCAGCCACTAAGGGCTGGCCTCTTGATATCAAAGTTGGTAAGAGATTTCATATTTTGTATGCAGAATGTTGAGTGATAAATGGAGAATGAGAATGTGGCCTGTGAACTGTTTAGCCGTTGTGATGTACATATACTGACAGACAGACACAGCAGCTTTATTAGGTGATGTGTAAGTATGCAGATACGCTTTTCTCAAACTGGCATGTGGTGAAATTTCATTCAGGGTCTCAGAGTTTGACCATTTGGGATATTTGGTATTGAGGGGATGGGAATATAAACCTTTAAAAGGCCTGCATTTGCATTTAACCACACATAACATACCACCCATGAAATCTCTTTTATATATTTAGGCAACTAGGAAAATTTACTTCATTTTTAAGACATGGTGCATAATCTCTGTTTTATTTTCCACAAAATGGCATTTATTTCATAATTTTAGGGTTTTTGTGTTCAAGTAATACTCTTGTTTTTCATAAACCACATGCTAAAATTCAACTGTTTAACCTTTACGCAACGGGATTTAAATACCTCCGCGCTCCCTCAAGGCTCGACCGTCCTACTCTCTCGGACAGCCACAGCCTCAGCCATTTAAATATTTCGCTCTCAATATATTTAGGGAGATTTCACTCATTTTTAGCACCACAATAGAAGTTTTTCCAGCTTCATGCTCCGACTGATCTACCGGTTGAGAGAAAACGACGTGTATCCATTTTTTATATGAGGCTGTTTGTACACAGGCAGTAAGTTTGTAGTGGCGACTATACATAGCTTTTTTTTTTTTCTCCATTCAGTTGGCTAATGAATGACTTACTTTATCTTCTGGAGTACGTGACTAAACATCAATTGGGTTATAGTGGCATGGTGGCAGGCTACAATAAACTGAACTATAGAATGGCCCCATGCGTTTTTTTTCTCACTTTTCTGGCTGAGTCGCAGACTCAGTTTTGAAGAGAGAGATTTTTTCATTACCAGTGACCACTTGATCGTGCGTGAGTGTGTGTGTTGTTGTAAAATGAGCCATCCAAGCAAAAGGCGAAGATTCATACAGTCCAGCAAAATAGCTGAACTTTTTCTTGACACTGATAGTGGTGACACGACAGTATCAAGCAACGCCAGTTCAGTTGAGGGAGGTCTTGAAGGTGTGCCAGGGGTGTCGCATACTCAACCTTACCGCCAAACAGCCAGTAGTCCTAAGTCCAGCAGTTCAATTTCGTCCAGTGCCTCTGACATAGATGAAGCCGTTGAGATTGGGCCAGGTGAACAGACTCGACAGGCAGTG
>Ga0131853_10002863_pt1 | contig 30918 bp, 30 predicted proteins | sample TergutLab28metaG_FD_92764 | JGI IMG/M metagenome (GOLD analysis project Ga0131853, IMG submission 92764) | Labiotermes labralis P1 segment gut microbial communities from Petit-Saut dam, French Guiana - Lab288 P1 (version 2) (version 2) | ecosystem: Host-associated > Arthropoda: Insects >... | reverse complement strand
CGCTATGACCATTGCCTCAACCATGGGAGAGTTAAAACGAACAAGCCCTACCATCTCAAAAAAGGAATTGTTTGTCTCTGGCCTTAACGTAGGGCGTGATGCCATGGGAACCATGTCAAACACCCTTATTCTCGCCTTTGTCGGAAGTAGTTTAAGTCTAACCCTTCTCATTTTCGCTATGGATACAAGCTTCAGTGAATTCATTAATGCCGATATGATTGCCGTTGAGATCATTAAAGGTGTCGCTGGTAGTATCGGAATTATTTTAACAGTACCTATCACTACGCTCCTTGGGGCAAAATTCTTTTCTAGCAAACTCTTTGACATAACGACCGAAAATGATACTAATTCTCAATAAAAACATAGATAGATTAGTGAGTTATTTTTTCGCTGAGCAAGGCAGCGAAAATCGTGGTTTGCCCAAAAGGCAAATGAGGTTAAGCTAACGATGAACAGCGGAAAAAGAGCCACTAAGATACAGGTTTTTAGATGAGAATTAGTATGAACAGTATATTGCTGAATATCGTGCATATACTAGCTTGTACCACTTGACTAGGGGGTCATACTATGAACATAACTGTCGAAGCTCAGCGTCTGGAAATAACGTTAATAAAGCTGATAGAAAGTCACGCCATTAACCAAGACGATTACAACTTAATCCATAAGTACCTAACTAAAATAAAAAACGATGTAACCCTTCAAACCAACTAAAAAGCTACGAAATCACCGCTGTGAAAATCGTAGCTTTTATAATGAACAAAAAAGAACAGCCGGATGGCTGCACTTTATATTTTAAAGCAAATCTCCTAAGTCAAACTGCTCATCTAATTGCTTCCTCTTCTTAAAAAGCACAGCGGTTGTACCACTACCTAGTAAGGCAACTCCAGCTAAAGTAAAGCTAGCAATCGCAGCGCCAGTTTGTGGTAATCTGAATCTACCGTTACCACCATTGCCACCGCCACCGATTCCCCCTGGTCCACCTACAGGGCCGTTTGGCGAATGGTCAGGGTTTGCTGGATCAACTGGCCTTAAACTTGCATCTGGATTTCCTGGATCAAAGTTTTGAACACGAGGGATTAGAGCTTCCATCGCTGCAAGGTTCGCCCTCAAGCGTCTAACACCTTCTCGATAGGTCAAGTCACCTAAAATAACCTCTAATTGGATATCAGTATTCGCAACAAACAAGTCTAAAAGTTCTTCGTATAAAATGAAGTATACTTCAAAAGCACGAGCATTTAAAATATGATGATCTAATAAATAATTAAACAACTCATCAAAGTGTCCATAGACATAATCAAACGTCTCTTCACTCGCTGATTGTAGAGCAAAAAAAGCTTCCTCCCAATCCGCATCGCTTTTATCCTCGTCGCCTTCTTCATCTATGATCGCCGGCTCGATTTCTCCTTCTTCTGGAAAATTCTTCTCAAATTCAGGCTCTTCTGGGTCTAAAACTGGACCTGGTTCTGGATCTGGTTCCGGCTTTGGCTCAGGTGTTGGTTCCGGGTCTGGATCCGGCTTTGGATCTAGGTCTGGAGCCTCTGTTGGTTCCGGATCGGTTTCTGGAACCGTCGTTGATTCTGGAGCCGTCGTTGGTTCTGAGTCAGAATCAGATGTTGGACCTAGGACGCCTCCATCTGTTTCCTCCCTCGTTTCCCTATTGTCGTATTCACTCGCACTCGCAGCTGCGGGAACAGCTGTATGCAAAACAAGTGCAAAGACAAGTAATAGCATCGTTAATTTTTTTAGCATTTCAGCCACTCCATTTCTTAATGGTATTTGAAATCTTTCTAAACTAGATATGTACGTCCTATTATAGCGAGTTTTTTCTTCAATTGCAACTACTTTTCTACCGTTTTCAATTTTTCGAAAAATTCTCGGGTTTTTGGTACGAATGTCTGAAAAATTGGTGGACATTTCGTTTGTTTTAGTGCCTAAATTTCATCTATTAATGACAGTGCTTTTAGAATATAAGGCGTCGCATTTCGGCCTTTTCCTTCTAACACAAAGGCATGCATATGTAAGGCTGGATTGAAGTTTAATTCAATAAATCCATAGGGACTATCAGCCGAATTTAAATCACCATCAATGATCAAATCCACGCCACAAATGCGTGAGCCAAGGGCGTGAGCCGCTGCCACAGCCTGGACCTTGAAAAAGTCGTGGACTTGGTCGGTGACATCAATGCTATCACCGCCGGTTGAGATGTTGGAATTATCCCTTAATGCCACCACTTCTCCATCAGCAACTATACTTTCTGGGGTGTAGCCAGCGGCTTTCAAATTATGGACTTCTATCTCACCGAGGACCATTTTTTCAAGAGGTGCCAAATGGCCAGTACCCCGCCACGGATGAGCGTTCTTCTTTTCAACCAACTCCGCAATCGTATGAACCCCATCACCGACCACATTGGCACCAACCCGTTTCAAAACAGCGATAACGTCATGGTCGACCACTAGAAACCGGTATTCTTGCCCAACGATAAAATCTTCTACAATGACTTCATGATCAAAGCCAAAAGCAATCTCCAAAGCGTCTTCAAAAGCGTCTTTGCACGTTAAAGGTCTAAACATAACAATCCCAAGGCCAAAGTTAGTTGTTTTAGGTTTGACAACCACGTGACGCCCTATAAAAGAATCAACATCTGCCAGGGCGGTTTCTACATCCAAAAACGTCTTTCCAGCAGGTACTGGAAAACCTGATTTCTCTAACATTTTTTTCGTTACTTCCTTGTTTTCCATAGCCAGGTAAGACACATAAGTATCCAAAGAGGTTTTGCTCGCCTGCTTCACTAGCTCCTGAGTCTCACCCACACTTAGCTTCAAAAAGTTAGCTGGTCGATCCAAGATCTCGTAAGAAACGCCTCGTTTAATGCATTCAGCAATCAATAATTGGGTGGACATTTCCATGTCTTCGTAACCAAAGGTTTGGTAAAGGGTTGAAGGCTGGGTAGCCTCCTCTTTTTGCGCCTTTGCTAATGCTAGAAAGTCTGCTTTCAACACCTGTCTTACAAAGGGCTCTCTCTCTTCTAGAATGTCTTCAAACCCAAGTGAAAAACTATCATTAATGCGCTTCATAGCATGGCGCATTTCTTTGACATAAGGTGCTAATTCAGCTTCTGCCGTTAAGCCTTCGAGTGCTACCAAATCGGCCATTTCTTTAGGATTCCATGTCACATCTTCGTCTATTTCTAATAAGGTGAGCACAAACAAATGAATGAACTTGAGCGCATCCAGTGAAATACCTGCTAATTCAAAAGGATTTAAATCAACGGAGCGCAACTCTAAGTACATGATCCCTTTGTTTACAAGATTAGCTAGCATGTCTCCTTTTTTCGGGTGTTTTAACCGGATGGGCGAATAGATTTCCCGCTCATCTACGATTAAACCAGCATCTACGGCTCGCTTGATCGATGCCACATGGTCAGAGGCCGATTCATAAGACAGTTTAAGGTCTTCAAAATTTTGGTATCCGTAACAGCTGTTTCGAAGGGAAACGGCTCCTTTTTCGTCGATGTCAACACCTGTTGGTGATGCACCCAGGTAGTAGACGAGGAACCAATGATAATTTAAGTAGTTTCGACAAATTTTCAAATAGACGTCATCTTTAAACGTCTTAAAGGACTTTTCTTTGTCTGAAGCCTCGTAGAGCTTCCTTAGCATCGCCTCAGAAAAAGAAAAGTTATAGTGAATCCCTGAAATTAACTGCGGGCCATACCCGTATTTTTCCAGTAACATTTCCCGATATCCTCGCGCCTTTCGGCCAGCTTCATTATCAGGGAAATGAGCAATTTCAATCCGCTCCTCTGCATCCACCACAGGCGGCATCGAGTACGGCCATAAGAGTTCGTCACCAATTTCCCGTAGAACGATTTTATTAATGAGGGTGATCTCAGCGTAAACTTCCTCTAAAGTTCGACAGACCGGTGTCACCATCTCAACTTGAGCTTCAGCAAAATCGGTTGTAATAAAGGGATTCTTTGTTCGATCACCAAACACCTCTGGGTGAAAAGTTTTCGCTACTTTCCCTTCCGGGTCGATTCGCAAAGCTTCTCGTTCAAGACCAAAGTCACCTACGAGCAAATCTTGCTTTTTTAGTACATTTTTATTTCTTATTAGCATGTGTTATTACCTCTACTATTACTACGTCCAATGCTTCCCTCCCTATGCGCATTGCTTATTTTTTTCTTACTACGTTCATTATGGACTAAAGTACACTTTTACATAACATACAGCATGTGCACTTATGCATTCACTTGAAATTTAACCAAAGTCAATTGGCACTGCACCAGAAATCGGCATCAGTGGGTTTTCTTTGTCAATGTGATCGTAAAAAAGTTTGCCGTTGAGATGATCCAGTTCGTGTTGGAAAATAATGGCAATGTAGTCCTGCGCCTTTACCTCCACTAAATCCCCCTTTCGATCGTACCCCTTCACTTTTAATCGCCGATACCTTGGAACCATGCCTAAGTATTCATCTGCAACGGATAAGCACCCCTCTCCATTAGGTAAGTAGGTTAGTTCTTCGGAATGACTTATGACTTTTGGATTAGCTAGTACATAGTCGTGAAGCACCCCTTTTTCATCTTCTGCTCGTACTGAAATAATGCGCTTATCCAGTCCAATTTGTGGTGCGGCTAAGCCAACGCCTTCTTTTAATCCAAACGCTTTAGCTAACTTCTTATCCTGACTATTCTTTAAATATTCAGCCATCTTTTCCATGAGCTCTTTATCTTCTTCTGTAAGGGGGACAGACACCTCACGAACGATGGTCCTAAGTAGCGGGTGGTCATCAAAAACAATGTCTTTTGCTGTAATCATAAAAAATCCTCCCATCTTTGTACGTTAAGTATATCTAGTTACACCTCGCAACTGCACCCCAAGGGCACTTGTAAGGCTATATGCCAGCATAGCTATCAAGCCTTAAGGGCGCTCGGGTATCACTTGTGCTGTACTGATGGCTTTGCCATAAGTCGCACTTCATGATGCTTGTCGCAGTTTACACACTCGGTTTCACTTTTAAGTATATCAAAAACGCAAGCATAAAAAAAGTGTCGACTCTTCAAAGGTTGAGAAAGTCACACTTCGTAAATGCTAAATTTGATTAGCAGCATCCACATCCAGCATGACGTGGTCCACAACCAACTGCACTAAATAAAACTAAGATAATGAAGATAACCACTGCAAAAGCAATAATTCCACCGCCATAGCCATAACCGCAACCCGGTCCATATCCGTACATTATTTTAACCCCCTTTGACTCGTGTATCTACTTCTATCATACGTGATAAATTCCATAAATGTGCATGTCGGACCAAAATAAAAACAGACTTCTTCTTATTATGCCTTAAACATACATCATGAAGTCTGTCATTAATCGTTAAACTTACGCGAAGCAACGTCCTTCGCGCTCTTCGCAACAACCAGCACCATTAAAGAAAGATGTGCTACAAATAATCGCTAATAAAATAAACAATACCAAGATGAATGCAAAGTTACCTGATCCAAATCCACCTGTGTTACATCCAGTATTTTGGTACATTGGTGTTTGACAAGAATATGTGAACATTTATTCGTCCTCCTCAAAATCATGATCACTATATCATACGTTAAATCCCCAAAATCGTGACTACAGAGTAGAATTCATATTATAATTACTAGATTACCAACACAACACTTCACCTAATAAGACAAGAACAATAAACAGTACCATGATGATTGACCAATTCGACCTAGACGTATTGGAATAGCACATTTGTGACTGTCCACCATAGCCATAACCCATGGTATAACCTCCTAAATTATAACTAGATCCCATGCCATAATTAAACATTTACTTAACCTCCCCTCATTTATTTTCTTTATAGTATACGCGAGATTGCCTAAAAATGCTTAGGCATACATGTGGGTTAGAAGACAAAAGAAAAAGGCCGTGAAACGGCCGCATTAATTATTTAGTTCTAGCTGCTCTTCTCTTTTTCTTTTTCTTCACCGCAGTGGCTAACACACTTAGAACAAGTGCCCAAATAACCGTCGCACCCACAGGAAGCCATGGTGTGTCTGTCCCTGAATTTTCAATGATTTCTCCTAAGGTCAGACGACCTCCACCATCGCCATCGGTTGAGGCATCATTATCGTCTTCTAAAACAACTAATCCCCTAGCTTCTCCTATTGGAATTCTTTCAACAAACTCACCTTGCACCATCACTCGCATACTTCCGTCAACGTTACAGGTAATAAGCGTTATCAGTGTCTCACCAGGAACCTCGTTTATCACATCACTCTGAGTCGGATGGATGGTTAAATTAGCAACATTCACCTGATAAACGTAAACGTGATGAGCATCACGCAAAAAGATCTGATCGCCTTCACGTAAGTGATGAATGTCACTAAACAACACCGTTGGAACAAGCATGTTATGACTAGCAAGGGCATAATTCCCCTGCCCCATTTGTTGTCTAGGATGCATCGTCGCTGCCCCTAAGGCAACGTGAGGACCTGACACACCAAATAAGATCGGTAAATTTAAGTCAATGGCAGGAATGATGATTTCTCCGATAGGGAAAACTTCTTCATTAAGGTATGGAGCTAGCCCCATCACACCTAAGCTTTCTACTACATCAAAATCAAACTCAGCATCTGCTGGTAAATCCCTCATGGCATTTTCCAAGTTGATGTCAAATTCATGCGCATTTATTTCAATGTGCGCAAGGTATGGAACGACAATTTCCTCTAAAAAGAGAGACCATGAAATTAAAATGGTCCCACAAAAAATAAGGATAAAAATAATACTATTGATTACAAACTTCTTCATTCATATCACCACTGTTTACTCTTTCTACATCAATGATCTGGTCAAATACAAGTCTTTTGAGACTCCCATTTGACATAACAACCAGTTGATTATACAAATCGTCGTAATGGGTGATGGTTCCTTCAATCTCCATGTTCTCATCACCGTTTATGCTCGCTATTAAGCGAACTAGCTCACGATTCTTTGCTATTTCTTTTAACCCTTTGAAGCCAGGGTCTTCCCCATCTTTAAAAATGTTTTTGTATTCTGTAATATCGTCAATCTCTAACCTAGTATTGACTTCCAATGCAGAAGCTTCTGGCTCATACCGTTTCCTCTTTTTGAGTTTCCTTAATATCATCTCATAATCCCCCTGCTCTTCAAATTATATTTTTTCAAAGCGACACCATTCTCTTTCATTCTTATACGCCATCAATTATATCTCATATTCAACCGAATGTAAATAAAGTCCTTCCGGTTTAGCCGTCGGTCCAGCATAGGAGCGATCCTTTTTTTGTAAAATAATTTCGATGTCTTTAGGCTCTCTTTTCCCGACTCCCACTTGGAGAATGGTCCCCATCATGGTACGAACCATGTACTTCATAAATCCACTGCCAACAAATTTAAAAATGTATTCACCACCATCCTGGATAAGTTCTGCTTGATAGATGGTTCGAACTTTATTGATGTCATCTAAATTGGCGGTAAAGGACGTAAAGTCATGGGTTCCAACAAAATAGGTCATGGCTTCCTTCATTTTATCAGCATCTAGTTGACGGCGATGGTAATGAACGTAGTTACACGTTAGAGGATCATGCTCGTTAGTGGAAAGTTGGTAATGGTAAGCCTTCCTTTTCGCATGGAATCTAGAATGAATGTCGTCAGGAATGGCACGACTTTCTGTGACGTAGATGTCTTTGGGTAGCAAACTGTTGAAAGCAGCCTTATAGCGATGAGGTTCCATGTCGAGAGGCGAGTCGAAGTGAAACACTTGTCCCAATGCATGAACACCAGAATCGGTTCGTCCTGCTGCGTGGGTAGTAATCGGTTGTTTTGCGATCTTTTTTAAAGCACGCTCAATTTCTAACTGGACGGTTCGTCCTTTCGATTGAATTTGATAGCCGAAAAATTTGGATCCATCGTATTTAACTGTGCACATAATGCGTGTTGTTTTCATGTTGAATCTCCTTCGAGGGGATGTTAGGATAAAAACAGGTCGAATTGCCCTTTTTAGGTCGAAAATCTGTGATTTTGGGTGTTTTTTCACCCCTCTTGACTGGAATTTGGGGGGCTAGGGGTGTTTTTTCACCCCTTTTGACGCCAAAAGAGGGACTCAGGGGTGTTTTGACCCCGGTGCTAACGTCCATCCAACGTCCGATAGCTCGTTCGTTCCCCATTAAGAACGTAGCCACGTACCGACATGGCATCCGCTAATTGGTCGCCCCGCTTCATGGAGATCACAAAGACCGGGATTAACAGCGCAGTGATAAGTTTGACTTTCTGTAATGGTTTTGCATGCTTAATATCTAAACCTCGAGAGGCTTGCGCATTAAGGATCTTTTGCGCTTCCATCCTCAGGGTTGGTATGAAACGTCCCACAATTTTTAAGGTCAACAAGAATCCATCCGTTTGCAACCCCATCTTTTTTAACGGTGATACAAAAGCTTCCATGGTTAACATAAATTCATAAGATTTCGTCGTCTTCATCAAGACGACCGTCGATAAAATAACGATGGCCAGACGTATAAAGGCAATCAAGTTACGCATCAAACTAAGATCGGTCAACAGGAATTGACCTAGCTCAATGATCCCGTAGCCATCTGTGTTCAAAAAGCCGTCAATGATCACCATCAACAAAATAAACAACGCTGGTAGCTTCAACACGGTGAACGCGGAACGCATCGAAATCTTTGACACGCAAATCGCTCCTATCACCCCAGCCAGCCAGCTCGTTAATAACAGGACATCGCTCACTAAAAAGGTGATAACCGCCACTACGAGTGCAGCCACTAACTTAATCCGTGGATCTAACGGGCGTCCCATCTTAAATCTTAAAGCTCGACTTCAAAGAGACAATGTGGTTGAAAGCCAATTCTTCATCGGTCGACCTTTCCTCATCTACATGAAAGTATCCATGACGGAAAAATTGATAGCTACCTGTCACCTCTGCCATGTTCTCCTCCACAAATCCCTTCATGATTGTCCTCGAATTTTGATTGATGCGCTCTAAAAACGGTAAGTTAGCCGTTTCTTCTTCATTGTCAATCAATAAAGGTTCGTACAAATGAAAATTGGCTGGCTTATTATGCGTCCCATCTACCCAATGCAAAGTTCCTTTTACTTTACGGGCGTTGAAATCGGAGCCAGACTTGGTCTCAATATCGTAAGTTGCATGGATTTCCTTGATGGAGCCGTCGTCGTTTTTAATGACATCGGTACATTTAATAAAATAAGCGTGCTTTAAACGGACTTCGTTTCCTGGATACAAACGGTGGTATTTCGGTACCGATTCCTCCATAAAGTCCTCTTGCTCCACGTAAATTTCTCGTGAAAATGGAATTTTTCGCATACCCATGGAAGGCACTTCTGGGTTAACCTCCCCGTCTAAGTATTCTACTTCCCCTTCTGGGTAGTTAGTAATTACGACCTTTAATGGGTTCAAAACTGCCATGGTGCGCGGTGCTTTTAATCTTAAATCTTCGCGAACAAAGTATTCCAACATCGCTGGGTCACTGGTCGAGTTCGCTTTAGAGAGTCCGGACTCGCGAACGAAGTTGGCAATGGCTTCTTTCGTATAACCACGACGTCTTAGGCCTGCAATGGTCGGCATGCGCGGATCGTCCCATCCGTCAACAATACCGTTATCGACTAATTCTTTTAAGTAACGCTTTGACATCACCGTATCTTTGAGATTCAGACGAGCGAATTCGATCTGACGAGGAATCGCTGGTACGGTGCAATTTTCCACGGTCCAGTTATAAAACGGTCGCTGATCTTCAAACTCTAAAGAACACAAAGAGTGGGTGATTTTTTCATAAGCATCTTCTAATGGGTGGGCAAAGGTATACATCGGGTAGATGCACCACTTTTCTGATGCATGGTGATGATCCTCGTGTAAAATCCGGTAAATAGCCGGGTCACGTAGGTTAATGTTCGGGTCCGCCATGTCGATTTTTGCCCGAAGAACCATCGCTCCATTTGGATGCTTGCCATCGCGCATTTCCTCAAATAAACGTAAGTTTTCTTCTACACTTCGATCACGCCATGGTGAGTCAATACCCGGCGATGTTAACGTTCCACGATTCTCACGCATCTCTTCTTGGGTTTGCTCGTCCACGTAAGCTAAGCCTTTTTCAATTAACTCCACAGCTTTTTCATACATAAATTCAAACATATCCGACGCATAAAAAATTTGGGTTGGCTCAATGCCTAGCCACGCTAAATCTTCTTTGATGGCGTCCACATACATTTGGTCTTCTTTCATCGGATTCGTATCGTCAAAACGCAAGTGAAAACGACCACCGAATTCCTTGGCAAAATGGTAACTGGTTAAGGCTGCTTTTGCGTGGCCAATATGCAAGAATCCATTTGGTTCCGGCGGAAACCTCGTCACGATTTCATCGTGTTTTCCACTAGCTAGGTCCTCCTTAATGATCGTCTTAATAAAATTTGAATGTTCTTCCATTGTCTACACCGCCTAAATCGATTGCTATCTTCAATTAAATTAGTATATCATAAGCGTAAGGGTTTAATCAATCGGCAACAAGAAAGCCATGAAAAAGTGTCTCCGTCAGAAGACACTCAGTTTGTTGACAATTGAACCGTTAGTATGAATTATTCTTTCAATTATCTTTGAGATAGAAGCAGGGTCGCTCTTATGATAATTTTCGGGCTTAAAACAGCTCATTACTCTTGACTATTATCATTATTTTGGTAAAAACAGCGTTCTGATGATAATTTAGAGGCTTAAATCCGAACTTTTGCCTTCGAATGAGCCAGATTTTAGTGAAAACACCATTTTCCGGATAATTTTTGAGAATTAAACGCCTCCTCAGTCTCAATCACTATCATTAAATTGATGAAAATGGCGTTCTGATGATAATTTTTAACCTCGAAATGCCTGAAAACATGCTTTCATGGATCAGGATTTGGTAAAAATCGTTGTTTTCGGATCATTTTGGGATCATTGAGGACGTTAGTTCGAGGTTTTAGGATCCGGATTTGGTAAAAATCGAGATTTCCTGATATTTTTTGCTCAAATTCTGCGAAGTCTGAGGGTCTAAGGAAAGATTGTATAGAAAATGGTGTTTTCGTCTAAATCGATGGTTATTTTCAGCACGTCAATCTAATTCTCCATCTTTGTGAGGGGGGCTTTGACGCTGAAAAGTAAAGTAAAATCCAAAAACGATCATTTACTTTAGTGACCTCGTTTTGATGCCGAAAAGTAAAGTAGAAGCTATTTTCCACCTTTCACTTTACTTTTAGCATCCAGTCTCTTGCAAATCGACTACTATTTTCAGTTAATAACTTGACAATCTCTCTAAGCTTCTCTAATATTTTAAGTTATTCGTGTCTTAGAACATTGTGAAATCATCCAGATTCATGAATCAACCGGGATGGATGGATGAAATTTTCGACTTCCACAATTAGCTATGATCCGTATCTAATAGAAAGGTCTGATCATTAAAATGAACGTTCAAAACCGTTGGGTTGTTATCATCGCTAGTTTTATCGCTAACCTCGTGATCGGAGCTGCTTATGCCTGGAGCGTCTTTCAACCCCGCTTAATGGAAGAATTTAATTTTAGCACCCCTGCAACAAACTTCGCCTTCACCATTGCTCTTGGTCTTGTACCCATTGCCATGATCCTTGCTGCCAAACTGCGACCTAAAATTGGCGCAAAACGAACAATATTGATCGGTGGAATTTTGTTTTCTTCCGGCTTTTTCTTAACGCGTTTTATTCATGGCCACCTTCTTGTTCTCTACTTAACCTACGGTATTCTCGGTGGTCTTGGAACTGGATTTATTAATGGCTCAACGTTACCTAATGCTATTAAATGGTTTCCAGATAAACGAGGTCTAGCTAGCGGGATTGTTTCTGGTGGTTATGGCGGTGGTGCCATCTTATTTGCTCCCTTATTTAACCTTTCAATCGAAGCGTTTGGCTTAATGGAGACGTTTACTATCTTTGGCCTTTTGTTTGCCATCGTCTTACTGATTGCTTGCCAGTTTATTACGACTCCCCCAGCTGGATATCAACCTGAGAACTGGGCGTCCGCTGAGGCGACCCTTCCAACTTGTCCTAAAAGTATTACGGTTAATCAAATGCTTCGAAAGCCGCTGTTTTACTTGTTATGGTTTCTGTTCACCCTGTCCTGTGTCACTGGTCTAATGATTGTAGCCCACGGTGGTCACATCGCAGAAGTAAGAATGGGAGCTACACCAACTCTAGCAGCCATTTCAGTCACCTTTTTATCTCTTTCCAACGCAGGCGGTCGCCTTTTTTGGGGCTATGCTTCGGACAAAATGGGACGTTATAAAGCCTTGATCTATATGTCCATGATCACTCTTTTGATGTTTGTTATTTTGATGATGACGCAACAGTTTGGCGTATTTCTTATAGCAATTATGGGTATTAGCCTTTGTTATGGGGGCGCTTTTGGCGTCTTTCCTTCCCTCACCGCTGAAAACTTCGGTACCGATCATCTGGAATTGAAATATGGTTTTATGCTCTCTTCGTTTGGTTTAGGGGCCTATATTGGGCCTGCCATCGCAGCTTGGCTATTTGAGCGAACCAACCACCATGACTTAGCTTTTGTTATCGCCACAATCATGAGTTTGTTAGCCCTCCTCCTCTCTTTTCAGCTGATGCAAACATCAAGAAAGCCACTAAAAAGAAGGTAGACTACTATGAGAATAAAAATCCTTGGTTTAACAGATCCCCTTGTTTTAAAAGAATTAAAAGTCATTAATGACGGTTTTTTTGATGATTGGGAACTGGTCGATCAAGACGCTGATCTGGTATTTGCCCCTCCTTCTCACAACGTCGATAAATACACTTGTTTAAGAGCCTACTTAACCTTTTTAGAAACGCACTTTGGTCGACAGCAACCATGGGGACTTCTAAATGGCATGCGTCCGAATAAATTGATTCATAGCATGAAAAAGCGTGGCATGTCTGAAGCCGACATCTCTCAAGTCCTCCAAGACACCTACCTGGTCCAGGTTGAGAAATTAGATTTACTCTTGAAGATCGCCAACCACCAACTAGCTGTCATCCCGGACTTGCACCAATTAGAAAAAGAAATCAGCCTCTACATCGGTATTCCCTTCTGTCCAACCAGATGTACTTACTGCACCTTCGCCGCTTACGCTTATGCACCCAATAAAAAATGGGTGATGCCTTTTCTTGAGGCTTTGTTAGCAGAAATCAACCTCGTTGGCGACCATTTAAAGAAAAACCACATTAAGGTGACCTCGATCTACGTAGGTGGTGGTACTCCAACAATGCTAGACGTTACAGAACTAGAAACACTCTTAACGGGGCTTCGCCACGCGATTCCAAACTACAGCGATGTCCGTGAAATCACGGTCGAAGCTGGTCGACCTGACACCATTACAAAAGAAAAATTACAGCTACTAAAAGACTTCAACGTCCACCGCATTAGCATCAACCCTCAATCCTTCAATCAAAATACCTTAGACTTGATCGGACGCCACCACTCAGTGGAGGAGGTCATCCAGTCCTTTCATTCAGCTAAAGAGACTGGCATTGAAAACGTCAACATGGATTTAATCGTTGGCTTGCCTAATGAAAAGAAATCCTCTTTGATGGTCAGCCTAGAAGAGGTAGCCAAATTACAACCGGAATCCTTAACGGTCCACATGCTCGCTTTCAAACGAAAATCTGAGCTGACAAGCGAACGTGGACTCTATGCGGTCACCGAAAAAGAGGTTTTAAAAGAAATGGCACAGATGACTTACGATTTTGCCAAACGAAACAGCTACATCCCTTATTATTTGTACCGACAGAAAAACATTTCTGGCAACCTAGAAAACATTGGTTATGCCAAAAAAGGCTACGAATGTTTGTACAACATCTTAATGATGGAAGAAGCTCAAAATGTTTTAGGACTTGGTGTGGGTGCTTCTAGTAAATTTTTAATTGGTGAATCGGTCCATAATCCGAAAGATTTGCGGACCTACATTGAAAATGTCGACGAATATGCCCATCGAAAATTGGAAATACTGACAATTAGTTTGAAAAATCACATCAAGTCCTTTACTTATAACTGATTTATGATACAATTTTAGTACGTAACACCTCATTCAAGGAAGTGAAAACATCATGGATTCAATCAAAATAGGAGTTGACGCAATGGGGGGCGACAATGCACCAGCTGAGATGGTGAAGGGTGCTCATATGGCTGTCGAGCAATACCCACACATCGAAGTGGTCTTGTTTGGGCGCGAAGATGACATCAACCGCCACTTGCCTGGCCAACATGATCGTATTAAAATCGTTCATTGTGAAGACGTTATTCCTATGGACGTTGAAGATCCGGCATTAGCGATTAGAAGACAAAAAGAGTCTTCTTTAGTCGTGGCGAGCAAAGCGGTGAAGAATAAAGAAGTGGATGCTTTGGTAACTTCGGGAGCAACCGGTGCGTTAATTGCAGCTGGAACTTTAATCGTCAAACGCTTAAAGTCGGTTGAACGTCCAGCTTTGGCCCCTTTAATCCCAACCATAAAAAAAGGCATGACAACCCTGCTATGTGACGCTGGAGCAACAAGCGAGGCAAAAGCAAGCTATATTTATCAAAACGCCAAACTTGCTGATGTCTATGCGAGAGAAGTTCTTGGGCAATCTCGTCCTAAAATCGGGTTGTTAAACATCGGAACCGAAGACTCAAAGGGTGGTCCTGAGCAACAAGAGGCTTTCGCCCTATTGAAAAACGACAGCTCTCTTCATTTCTTAGGAAATATCGAATCAAAATCGATGATTTCAGGAGAAGTCGACATTATTGCTGCAGATGGTTACTCCGGAAACATTGCCTTAAAAGCAGTGGAAGGAACCGCCAAAGACCTTTCCACCTTATTAAAATCAGAAATTATGTCTACAACGCGAGGCCTTATTGGTGCTCTCTTGCTTAAAAAGACCATCGATAACATTAAAGAAATCGTCAATCCAAAAACCGTTGGTGGTGCCATCCTACTCGGAATCAATGCACCTGTTATTAAATCCCCTGGTTCTAGCGATGCCGAAACCTTTATGTATGCCATTGGTCATGCCAAAAAAGCCGTTGAAATGAACGTGGTTGATAAAATTGATGTGGCCTTAAGTGCCGTAAAAGAAAATGCCTTGGTATAAAAACCAAAGGCATTTTTACATCCCCAATATAAATAACTCCAAGGCCAATTCACCTTCGATTTGGCCCGTTTTAATGTGCAAATCCATCTCGGCTAATTGTCCAATGACATCGTCAAGTTCTTCAAGTTTAAACTTCCTCGATTGGCCCAGTGCTATTTTTACCCGATATGGATGAACGCCCAAGGTCGATGCGATCTCTTTTTCATACATGCCCTCTCCTTGAAGGAGCTGCACTTGTCTCAAAAGTCTAAACTGATTGGCAATCATAACCATTAACTTAATTGGTTCTTCTTTTTTCACCATTAAGTCGGAAAAAACAGCGTAAGCAACCTTAGCGTTTTTACTGGCTAAAGCTTCGGTCAGTAAAAAGACATTGTCTTCCAAGGTCTGTGGTACCAATTGATAAAGAAGTTCAGTCGTAAGCTCCCGCTCCGTTCTATGGCCAAAATAGTCTCTAATTTTAACTAGTTCTTTGCGCAAACGATCAAAATTTTCTTTGGTTAATTTTAACAGCTCCTGGACAACCCCATCATGAAAGGTTACATTGTAACCAAACAACTCTCGCCTGGCATAATCTAAAAGGTTAAAGGCATTAGGTGCTTCAATTTTAATGAAGTCAGACTTCTTCTTAAGTGTTTTGACAATTTTCTTTCGTTCATCTAATTTCTCATATGGAGCAAAAATAATGAGGACGTTTTCTTTGCTCGGATGATCAAGATAAGAAATCAAAACATCCACATCATGATCAGGCCCCTTTTGAGTGGAGCCGGTCAAAAAATAAGGATTTTTGATTAAAACGGCCTTCCGCTCGGTTAAAAAGGTGGCAGAAGAAACGTCAAAAACAGCCTCTTGGATGGTGACTTCTTCCATATCGTGGCTCGTCATTTCCTCAAGTGGAATGTGACATGTTTTTAACAGTTCTGTTATTTTTGCTTTTACTAAGCTTCCATGAGGTGACACAATCGTAAATATTTTCATGGATCTATTTTAACATGATTCCATGACTTTTCATACCTCATTTTTCCATTTAAGTTAGACTTCACTATTGAAAGAAAAGGAGTATGACATCTTTGTCAAATTATGTTATGATACAAAAAAGCAACTGGAGGTAAGACAGAGATGATTCCACAAATGACCCCCTATGAACGAGTTATGGCCGCCATTAACGGCAAAGAATTTGATGTGTTTCCAGCGATTAATCCAACTTCTATTGCCACCCTAAGCGCCATGAAAATGGCTAAGTCCTATTTTCCCACCGCTCATACGAACGCAGAAAAAATGGCACAACTAGCAGCGGTCGGCCACGATCATTTTGGTTTTGACTCCTGTGCACCCTACTATTCAGTTCATTTAGAGTGCCAAGCACTAGGGGCTAAGGTTGATTGGCAAGATCAAAGTAACACCCCTTATGTTCTCAAGAAACCCATGGGAAACATCGACGATTTAAACGTCCCACCAAACTTTTTACAGCGTTCTGAATTTCAAGAACTTTTAAAAGCCATCGCTATCCTCAAAGAGAAATACAACAACGATGTTCCTGTTATAGGTAAAGTCATCGGTCCTTGGACATTGGCATATCTATTATACGGTGTGGAAAACCTAACCTTAGACATCGTTCTCGAACCGGAAAAAACAGCACAGCTCATACGCGACTTATCTGTTGTTCCCATCGCCTTTGCAAAGGCACAATTTGCTGCTGGAGCAGATCTAGTTACTTGGGCCGATCACACCACTTCCGACATCGTAAGTGCCTCCGTTTATGAAAAATTTGTTTTACCGATTCATCAAAAAGCAGCTGTAGAGCTTAATAAGTACGGTCCGATTGTTTTACATATGTGCGGGAACATTATGGATCGCCTCCCTCACATTTCAAAAACTGGCTTCCCCATTTTTCATATGGACTCTCGAAATAACATCGAAAAAGCATTAGAAATCGTACAGGACAAAATGCTCATTACAGGTTGTATCAACAATCCCCATACGCTATGTCATGGCGATACAACCTTAGTAAAAAAGGAGGTCATTGACAACCTCCAAAAAGGAATCTCTCTTATTGCACCCGAGTGTGCCTTGCCATGTAATGTGCCCTCAGAAAACTTATTAACCCTTACAAAGACGACGCATCAATATACCCGCTCTGGCGCAGATATACGGCGAGTATTTTGATAAGGAACGCATCTTTAAAGCGACAAGAAGGATCAAGCCCTGTTAACTCTTTAAGTTTTTCCATTCGCGTTGTAATCGTGTTTCGATGTAAGAAGCTGATCTTCGATGTGGCGGCAATGTTCATGCACGTATCAACGAATACTTCTGCACATGTAATAAGTTCTATGCGAACGGTGCCATCTTTCTTTTTTAACTTTTCTAAAGTGGGATTAATCAGTTTATTGACGATTTGCGGATTCAGATGATGGTAGACGTTATCAAACAAAATATCTTCTAGTACATACAGACGCTTTGTGGCGTCTGTTTTTTCGCCGATTTTTATGGTTTCTTTTGCTTCTTCAAAACTTTTGTGTAAAGTGGTCACATTTGAATGTAAGTTTCCATAAGCCATGCTATGTTCGAAAGCTTTCAGCTCTTCCAACGCAGCGTATAAGTCTTCGCAAATTTTGTCTAAAGCAAGATAAATACGCGCATAGTCCTGAGATGGAAGAAAGGACTTTATAATCACAATGTAACCATCGTCATAAGCAAAAGCAAGGTCTTGGTTATTGAGATGGTGGCTTTGATTCACAATTTTGACCGCTTCTTCCAAAATAGCTTCCATGCTAGATTGATACCCTAAACTTAAATTAATATTGAAATAACTCGTTTTATAAAACTTTAACTTAACGCAGATCACCGCGCGTAACAATTCAGAATCGAGCTCAAGTTTGTTCATCATTGAAATGTATTTGTTATGATCCCCTTGGCTCAGTAACAACAAGCGGGCAAGGTGTTCCCTTTGATTATCGTTTGATAGCTGAACATTGGCTAGCGATTTAAGCGATTCGTACTCCATTTTAGTGATATTTACCATTTCCATCGTTACTTTACACCACCTATTGTCATTTAAATGCTGGCTATTTTGCATACCTTTTTTGAGATTTTTGTCGTGGCGATGTGCATAATCTCTATTCTCGTCTGAAGGATAGTTATTTTGCATACGCCTCTCACCGGATTGTATCATAACCGTGTGCATAAAGTCTATTGCTATCCTCAGGTCAATCGATTACATTTAAGAAAATAAATTTATACTAATTCTCATTTGAAAACAAATACAAAGTTACATGTTTTGAGATGAGCATTAGTATTAATAAAAGGAGTTGTTCTATACATGTATCAGGTCTTATTGCTTATTGCAAGTGTCGTGTTGCTCATCCTTTTGATTTCAAAATTCCGCTTGCATACTTTCTTATCCCTACTCCTCATCTCTTTACTGCTTGGGATTGCAGGTGGACTTCCTCTGCCAGAGGTCGCGCAGCACATTGCTGAAGGTTTTGGTTCCATTATGCAAAACATCGGGATTGTTATCGTAGCAGGCGTTATCATTGGTGAAATTCTAGAAGTAACCGGTGGTGCCAAGAAAATCGCCAACGCCGTTCTCAACTTGGTTGGTAAAAAGAATGCAACCACCGCAACAGCTGTGACGGGTGGCGTTGTGTCCTTATCGGTTTTCTGTGATGCAGGTTTCATCATCTTAAACCCCGCTATCAAGGCCATTTCAAGAGCTGGGAAAATTCCTTACATGTGTTTAGTATCCGCACTTATGATGGGACTGTTAGCGATGCACTCGCTAACGCCACCAACGCCTGGACCAGTTGCCGCAGCTGGTATTCTGGGAGCCGATTTAGGTACGGTGATGATCTATGGGTTCCTTGTCGCGATTCCTGTTATTCTAATTACGAGCATCTTCTGGTGTAATTCAAAATTCCTTCGCAACAAGTTTCCTGAGCTTGCTCCAGCAGATGATGTTAACGAAGCTACAACTTCAGAAGCGGTCAAAGTGGCATCTGATAAGGGACCATCAAAGGCAAGTGGGCCATCGTTATTTAAATCTACGTTGCCCATCATTGTCCCCATCATTCTCATTGTTATCAGATCCTTCGTGGCTCAAAACCCACAAGATGCCTTCTGGTTTGAGTTGATCTTCTTCCTAGGAACACCTTATATCGCTCTTTTAATTGGTGTGGCGTTATCCTTCTTAATTCCCAAGAAGATCACACATGAAGTGACAGAAACGTGGGTATCAACTGCCATTAAGAAGAGTGCCGAGATTGTGATTCTAACTGGAATCGCAGGTGGCTTTGGGCGCATTCTTCAAAACATTGGCGTTGGTGAAGTCTTAGCAGACATCATGGCCGCGACAAACTTACCAAGTATCATGCTTCCGTTTATCATTTCCATGTTAGTACTGTTGGCGCAAGGTTCGGCAACGGTTGCTCTTGCAACAACGTCTGCCATTATTTTACCGTTACTGCCAACCCTTGGCATTTCACCGGAATTAGCCGTTATTAGTATCGCAGGTGGCAGCTTCACTGGGGTTTTACCATCGGGTTCTTATTTCTGGGCGGTTACCAAGCTAGCAGGCTATGACATTAAAAAGGGTTATATCGCTGTTACAGCAACGACCTTTGTCATGGGTGCTGTCGCCTTTGTTTCCATCTTTGTTTTATCGATGTTTGTAAGTTAACGATGCGATTTAAAACCAAAAAACATAAAAGGAGAGATTTATTATGATCGATATCGCAGATCAGCAAGTATTTGAAGCCTATCTTTTAGAGAAGGGGCTAATTAAAAAAGACGAGGATTACTTCATTAAATATTTAAGCGGAGGGGTGTCTGGAACAACGGCTTTTGTTCAAGTTGGCGGACAAGATTTAATCATTAAGCAAGCTCTTGCAAAACTGAAAGTAGCAGAAGAGTGGCTATGTGATCCAAGTCGCATGGAAGCAGAAATGAAAAGTAACGAGATTTATCACCGTTTAGTGCCAGAAAATGTTCCTAAAGTTATTTCTTACGACGAAGAGAATTACATCTTTGTTAGAGAAGCAGCTCCTGATAGCTGCCGCATGTGGAAGTCCGACTTGATGACTAGCCAACTTGATTTTGAAGTGTCGGCTAAAGTCATGCAAACCTTGGCAACGGTTCACAACAAATGTGCCGGTGATGAAGAGGTGGCTAAAGAATTTGCAGACAAAGAAATTTTCTATGAATTGCGCATCAGTCCGTACATTGAATTTATCCTAAACAAACATCCTAATCTGACAGATTATGCTAAACCTATTAGCGATGAACTAATGAATAGTAATATTACATTAGTTCACGGCGACTACAGCCCAAAAAACGTGGTTCTTGATGGTCGTAAAGTATTCGTTACCGACTACGAAGTGGCACATTACGGTCACCCAGCGTTCGACGTCGCGTTCCTAGCTAACCACTTAGTATTAAAAGCCATTCATATGATGAACTTTGGCGATGCCTTCCTAGCGATGTTACGTCAAGTGTTAAACCTCTACTTTGATCAAGTGGACTTCATGGATAAAAAAGAACTTGAAGCGAGCTTCGTAAAATTATTACCTCTCCTGATGATTGCACGCGTTGATGGAAAGTCCCCAGTAGAGTATATTGTAGATGAAGAAGTCAAAGCGTTTGTGCGTACGGTAGCCTATGACTTAATCAATCAGAACATCACTACTCAGAAAGACTTACTAGATTTATTGACAGAACACATTGTAAAGTAGGAGGGTCAAACATGGCAACCATTAAACATGTAATAGCAAGACAGATTTTCGATTCACGTTCTTTGCCAACCGTCGAAGTAGAAGTTATCCTAGAATGTGGTACCATCGGTCGTGGTATCGCGCCTTCAGGAGCCTCTACTGGCATTTACGAAGCGTTAGAACTTCGAGATGGCGATGACGCTTTCGAAGGAAAAGGCGTTAAAAAAGCCGTCAATAACGTGAAAAATACCATTGCACCAACACTAATAGGCATGGATGCCTATAACCAAGTCGCCATCGATGAAATGTTAATCGCTCTTGATGGCACACCGACCAAAAGTAATCTAGGCGCTAACGCCATCTTAGCCACTTCCATGGCCGTGGCTTGGGCAGCTGCAAACAGCTTGAAACAACCTTTATTTAGATACCTTGGCGGATGTAACGCGAAGATGATCCCCGTACCAATGGCCCAAATCATCGGTGGTGGTGCTCATGCCATCGACTCGGTTGATATCCAAGATTTCTTAGTCATTCCTATGAGTGCAAACTGTTTTACGAGCGGCTACGAAATGATCGTTAACGTCTACAGTGCCACTAAAAAAGTGTTTGCTAAAAACGGAAAACCTTTATCGACAGCCGACGAAGGGGGCTTCTGGCCAACGGATTTCAAAACAAACGAAGAAGTTCTAGATCTCTTAACCCAAGGGATTGCCTTAGCTGGTTACACACCAGGTGAAGACGTGGCCATCGCATTAGATGTGGCATCAAGCGAATTCTATAACAAAGAGGAAAGCACCTATACCTTCCATTTGGAAAACAAAACCTTCACAAAAGAAGAATTTGTTGACCTTCTATGTAGCTGGGTAGATAAGTATCCCATCGTTTCCATCGAAGATGGGTGCTCTGAAATTGATTGGGAAGGGAACGCCTTGTTAACTGAGAAACTTGGAAATAAAATCCAGCTGATTGGTGACGATCTATTCACAACCAACATTGAAAGAATTGCTGAAGGGAAAAAAACAAACACCTGTAACTCGGTACTCATCAAAATGAACCAAATTGGAACCATTACTGAAACGTTAGACGCCATTGAGTACACGAGAAGCATTGGCTACTTACCAGTTGTTTCGGCTAGATCAGGAGAAACAGAAGACATGACCATCGTCCATCTTGCCATCGCTTCTAATGCAGGGCAGCTTAAAGTAGGATCCGTTGCTCGTGGTGAAAGAACGGTTAAATGGAACGAGGTTCTCCGAATGGAGGAGCTGCTAGGTGCCCAAAGTCAGTATCCATCAGGTGAAATTTTCGATCACGTGATTAAGAAGTAATGAGCGTTGATCCAACCTATTGATTTCCCAAGTTTACTAGCCAATTTAAGGAATAGTGACTAAAACACCAATAAGTGGTTGATTTAGTCACTATTTTGACTGAATTTTAAGATTTTGATGACCAAACCAACACTTTTTATCTGTTTTAGTCATCCTTGCCGAGAACAATAAAAAATGTCAAAACGAATACTTTCTAGCTCTCATTTTAACATAAGTTTCATTGACTTTGTCTCCATCCCATGATAAAATTAATACTTAATCATCTCTATTGAAACCTTTATTCAATGTGGCGGTACGAACCAGGTCAGGACGGGAACGTAGCAGCCTTAAGTGCTTAGCTGCATGTGAATAAAGGTTTGAGTAGAGATTTTTATTTGCAAAAAAGGAGTTTCTCTGTCAAGAGAAGCTCCTTTTTAAGTCGCATGGTCAGGTTGCGTAATTTCACCAAAGGTTCGTTCTGCAATATTAATGGCATGATCTGAACAGCGCTCTAGATCACTTACCATACTTGTATAAATCACACTACAGCGTGGGTCACAGTTCCCACTTCTAAGTCGTTTGATGTGTCGTGCGAGGTATTCTTCACACAAGTCATCCACCTTTTGCTCTAGCTCCTCTGCCTCATCCAAACGCGAATTATTCTGTGCTTTGAAAATCTCCAAGGAGATGGTAAGAGCCTCCATCATGATGTCACTTATTTCGGTTAACTCCTCAATCGCTACATCAGATAGATATTTGCTATAGTCCTTTTCAGCAACGATATGTTCTGCAATGTTTTCAGCATGATCCCCCAGACGTTCAATGTCATTGATAATGTATAGCATCGAACCAAATTTCTCAATATATTCTGGCGTCAGTTCCATGCTTTCGATACTCATTAAATAAGCCGAAATTTCATGTTTTAGATAATTAATTGTCTTTTCCAGCTTTAAAACCTTGTTTGCTTTTTCTGAATTTCTTTCAAAAAATGCTTCCAAAGATAATTTCAAATTGTCCAATGCCATTTTCCCCATTCGGTTCATCTCGCTATGAGCCTGTGTGAAAATAGTCTCAGCTGTACGTTCTTTACTCTCTTCCAAGTACATCAGCTTTCTTTCCGTGTCATCCTTTGAGCGTTTTGGAATAATTGAATAAGCAACAGATACCAACTGTTTCGTAAAGAAAATCATTACTCCAGAAGCAATTAAATTATAGGCAGTGTTAAACATGGCGATTTGCATCACACCATCGGACCACCTATCTTGAAAAAAGAAAAGAATGCTTGGAAAAAGAAAGATAAGAATTCCCGCAGTTCCTCCAGCAAAAAATTTGTACGCTGCTAAAATAATAGCTGCACGTTTACTATCACGACTCCCCGCCAACGAGGATAGGAGTGCCGTGCTACACGTTCCAATGTTAGCTCCTAAAACTAAATAGGCCGTTGTTGTAAACGCCATATCAACCCCACCTAAATACATGGCAATAATAATTCCTACAGCTGCAGAAGAACTCTGGATAACCGCTGTAAACACAATTCCTGCTATTAAAGCTAAAAGGGGATTTTCAAAGGTACTTAATATACTTTGAAAGCCTTCCAAGGTCGAAAATTCCCGCAAAGGCGCGCTCATGGCAGCAAGAGCAAAAAAGATCAATCCAATTCCTAAGGTAATGTAGCCAATGTCCTTTATCTTCTTTTTATCTACAAAAAAGTAAAGAACAATCCCGATAAAAATTAGTAGTGGGGCGATTGGGTCAATTCGGAAACTAAATAAAAAGGCTGTTACAGTTGTCCCAATTCCAGCACCAATCACAATGCTAGCAAACTGCTTCAATTTCATTAAGCCTGCATCCACAAATCCGATGGCCATAATGCCAGTAGCGGTAGAACTTTGTGTCGTAGCAGCAACAATCATACCAAAGATAAATCCTAAAAACCGATTGGCTGTTGCTTTTTCAATAAAAGTACGCATTTTTCTTCCAGCAAGGTTTTTCAATCCATCCGACATGGTTTGAAGCCCAAGTAGAAATAAACCGAGGCCACCTAAAGCAGCAAATATATTCTGGGTAAACTCCCACGTTGTCATTTCCATAAAACGACCCCTTCCTATTTCGAATTTTACATGAAATTTACATTCATTTTACATTTAGTTTACCACAACTTTGCATAAATTTCAAATGAACTTAACGTATTAAATGCATTCAGTGTAAAAGAAAAGAGTGCATCACAAGCACTCCTTATCTCTATTCTCTCTCATCGTTTATATCTTATGCCTCTTTAGCTAATTATTCAAAAATCGGAACGGCTTCAATCCCTAGAAGATCTAACTGCTCAACAATGTTAGTCAAATGCTCTCCTTCACGCATCACATGAGAAAGTCCTACGGTCACAAAGAAGATGGTCGGCTCTTCTGTATCTTGTAACAAACGCGCGATTTCATTGGCATAATAAGTCGAACGGAAGTTCATTAAAACGTCAATCATGTACCTTCCGTACGCGTTCTCCATCGTTTCAGCTGTTGGTTGGGAAAGTTCATTGATACGTACTAAATTATTAGTGGCATAATACTCAGATAAATTCATCTCATCGCCCATTGCTTCAATCAAGGCCTCCCTGGAACCAAAGCCTACCAAAGCGTCTTGCATAATTTCCTCTACGGTAAATGCATCAAAACCGGCCAATTCCAACACCTCATCATCAGGTGCAAAGGCAATTCGCAACTGCTGCATCATCGGCTCTAATCCAATGATGGATGCTTCTCGCTCTAAAGCAACAGATAAAACATAGAAGTCAACCGAGTTTAATGCTGAAACCCCTGCTTCATTAAGTAATTCCATCGTCACATCTGTCTGAAGTGCCATCACTAAAGCCACTGGATTTTGTCGATATACGTCTTCGTAGTTCACGCCATAAGAAGGTAAATGATAAACCAAATCGTTGTACACCTCTTCAGGTAAAAGTTCTGCCAACGTTTGATCTCCAGGTAGCATATGATCCCCATTCATCATCCCCATAATTTCTGCGATTTCCTCTGGGCTATAACTTGCCATGCTGAAATCAAATTCAAACGCAAACACATCGGCACGTGCCATGGCTTCTTCAACTACATCTGCTAGCGGATACCATTCAGGTACTCCCGCATGGAGAGAGCCAAATAGATACACGACGTTATCACCGTACTCTATGCGGTGAATGGCACCATGAATCTCTGACCCCTCTGCCGTCATTTCAGGTTCGGTTGGATCTTCTAGATGCTCGTACTGGTCGTCATCCGAGCAAGCAACAAGCCCCACCATGAAAAATAAAACCAAAGTAAACAAACCAAATCTCTTCTTTGTTAACATCAAAGCCACATCCTTTCAAATCGCAAATAAAATCTAGTTAACATTGTACCTGTTATGCTCAACTGTGCTTCATGCTTCAGCAGGTTTCATTATAAGTGGCATAAAGCCTAACTTCACGAAAAATGAGTGATTAGTTAGACTTATACCTTTAGGTGTTAAGGTGCAATAGATGCTCCTGCCTCACATGTTGCACCTATTGTATCACACTTTGTTAACTAGACTTAAACTTTCATTCACCTTCTATGCACGTTTCGCTCGTTTTTCTTTACTGAAGACCATTCCCACAACAAGAATCGCTGCCGCAAACGCCGTTTGAATCGCTAAACCTTGCCAAAGTAACGTAGGGTTCATCTCTATTCCTGGCATTAGCATCTCATTGACACGCGTGTACCAATAAAATGGGGTAAACCTTCCGATCGCCAGAACTTGCTCACCCATCATGTCCATGTCCATCATAATTCCTGCTGGAAGCATCATCGTCATAGCAATTGAGAAAACTACCGTGAACAGCATGTCCCGCTTCTGAATAAACTGGGTCGTCACAAATGCCAATGCAATTCCCATTAACACAAGAGGAAAAGCATTCACCATCCGAATCAAGCCCCATTCTTCAAACATCACATTACCATATAAAACGATGGATGTGCCTACAAAGACGGCCCAAGCGAGAATACCGAAGCTAATACAAGCTAAAATTCGTTCCATCGTTCGACGGCGATAACTAATTGGTGCACTTTCAATGCGACGACTAACATCTTGCTTAGATAAAGCTAAGAACACGCCACCTGTAGCAACCCCTACGATGGTCGGTAATGACATCGGTAAAAAGCGATAAAAGAGATAAGAACCCGCTAAGTCTGCTTCGTCCTCCATTCGAACTAACTCAATTTCTACACCCATATCAAAGACAGCAGCTGCTAATTCACTTGCTTCATTCACCTCAAAGCCACCCGCTAAGTAAACAGCCAAAACATTGAAGTAACGCTCTATCTGAGCACGTACTAAAAATCCATCTATGCTATCTTGGTTGGCCAGATATTCCAATGACACTGCTCCATCATCGGATAAAAAGCTATCCGTAAAGCCAATCGGAATTTCTAGCACCAAGTCTACCGCTCCCCAACTGGCACTATCTAACCATTCTGCTGCATCATCTTCAATTTCTATCACATCGTGAACCTCTTCCAAGAAAGCAACGAAATCCTCTGTCACAGTCGTCGCATCACGATCAAAGATCGCAATGGTGACGTCAGATAACCCTTCAAACTCTTCGTTGCCAACCATATTATTGATCAAAAAAGTTAGACCAATCGCAGCAGCAATAAATACACCAAATTGAATCAAAATACTCCACTTATAATTCTTGATAATTAACCAAAACTTAGCGAACGTCGACATGGCGATTCCTCCTTAATGCAACACTGGTTAAAATTAAACATATAACGGCGGCTCCTGCCAGAATGCTCATAAAGCCAACGTAGCGTCCGTAACTCCCCATATTGAGCGCCATGAGCGCATCAATGGTCGCAGTCATTGGATTAAACTGATTGATCAAACGAATCGTTTCGTTTTGCATCTGTGAACCCATAAATCCAAACATAAACATCGCCATGTATGCCCCGGTCAAAATTTGCTCTCTAGTCTTTCTACCACCTGGTGCTAACAGTCCAAAAGCAGCACCAAAGCTTAAACTAAACAAAGAAATCACTAGGAAAGTTAATCCTGCTAACATTAGATTAACACCAAGGTCTACCCCTAGTGCCAGAGCAAACCATGCCCACACAATTAAGGTATTTATTAATACGACGAAAGCAGAACCTAACAAATCTGCGATGAGAATGCGCCACTTTCCAAAAGAAGAAATAATGCGGCGGCTAGCTTTTTCACCATCGTTATTCGTCAAAACCGCTCGCTCTAACCCAAGAAACATTCCAGACATGGCTGGCAAAGTTAACATCATAATAATGATAAACTGCATGAGATCCACTTGATTTTCAGCAATTTCCATCTCTGCCATCACTGAACTAGTTGTCATTAGTTGCGCGACAGCTGCTTCCAAATATTCCGGATTTTCTGTTGCAATTCGCATTAGCATCTCATGACCGATGATGTATTCATCTGCGACAGCCTGCATTAACATTTGCGACACCCCATTATTTGACACAATGAGTCGTGGCACCTCTGCCACTTCAAAAATACCTGCCACGGTGTTGTCCTCTAACTGATACATGATATTGTCTAGATCGTCATAAAAAGTTAACTCAAACATCCCCGTTGCTTCTAAAATGTCAACAAATACACTTTCTTCACTTCCCGCTACTTCAACGATAGCAACTGGAACCTCCAGACTCCCTTCCATTAGATCATCCATTATCGTATTCGTCATAAAGAACTGGACCGTTCCCATCAAAATAGCTAACACGACAGCTGAGAACATAAACTCTTTATCTCGAAGCGCCCTGATGGCACTGTACTTCATACTATTAAACATCCCAGTTATCCTCCTCTTTTTTTACCTCTAACCCCTTTTTAAGCACTTTACGCCTCATTGACCTAATCCCTCAGATCTTTTCCTGTTAGCTCTAGGAACACGTCATTTAATGTAGGCAATTCAGATAAAATCCTTCCTGCTGGAATGCTATGCTCATCGAGATACCTCATAATAAGCATTAAATTATTTTTTCCTTGCTCACATTTGATCACTAACATGTCATCGACCTGCTTCACAGATTTTACCGTCTCAAAGCGTCGCAAAGCATCCAAATGCTCTTCTTCTATGTTTAACACTTCAATCTTAATCGTTTCACCGGTCTTAATCATTTGTTTCAGCTGATGCTTGGTTCCCTCTGCAATTTTTTGACCACTGTCCATGATCACAATGCGATCACACAGTTGCTCGATCTCTTCCATGTAATGAGACGTGTAGATGATGGTCGCCCCACTTTGATTGAGCTTCTTAATTCCATCAAGAATGTACTCCCGACTTTGAGGGTCTACCGCCACCGTTGGCTCATCTAATATGATCAACTTTGGTTTATGAGCAATACCGCAAGCAATGTTCAATCTGCGTAACAAACCACCCGATAGTTTTTTTGGTAACACTTTGATTTGGTCGTTTAACTGAACAAAATCGATGGCATCCTGCACGTACCTTTTACGCGTTGCACGATCTTTGATGTATAACCCACAGAAATAATCGATGTTCTCGTACACCGTCAATTCTTCAAACACCGCCACATTTTGTAAGACTACACCAATGTCACGTTTGATGTCATAAGCCGACTGACCCATCTTCTTCCCGAAGACTTCAATGTTTCCTTTGTCTTTATTAACCAAGGCTAGCAAACAGTTAATCGTTGTTGTTTTTCCCGAACCATTTGGTCCGAGCAACCCCAAAACTTCACCTTGGTTCACATGTAGACTGAAATTATCCACTGCGATTAAATCCTTGTATCTTTTCACTAAATTTTCAATTCTTACAATTTGATTTTCCATTTCTAATTCCTCCTGTTTTATGCTCTGCTTTCCTTGATTTTTTTAACGATGAACGACTCGATGACTGAGAGTGGTACCACGATACACCCCATCCCGATGGAATTGATCAATAAATTGTCGCTTATAATCCCAATACCAAACTCAAAAAGATAAGCCCCGATGCCAACGCCGATTCCCCAAATGATGCTTTTAATGATGGTGCTCACTAACCAATTGTCTTTCTTTTCCACGTCACATCCTCCACTTAAACCTTTTTTTCGACTTTAAGTCCGTGCTCTAGGGGGAAACAGATCAGTAGGATAACAGAGGAAGCGAGCCAAGTTAGTATAAAATTGACAATTGGAAATGTCGTAAATGCTAACCAAGCACCCTCACGTGTTGATCCTAATAACATCATTGCTCCTACTAAGCCCAACAACAGACTTCTCACTACGATCTGTGCTATTTCATTTTTCTTTGCCATTTCAATCAACTCCTACTTTCAAGTTGTTATGGCTATTATAGTCTAAAGCCATACTAGCTAGTAGTGATCAGAGTCATGAATTGGAAATGACATTTGTCATTTATTTACAAACACGTATCAACCTGCTATAATTAACGTACAATATAAAAGGGCTACAAGATTGTCACGCAAACTTTTAGCTCCTACATAGATGTAAGTAACAACGCTAATCTTTCGACGGACATGGCGCTGTTACTTTTTTTTGTCTTTGGCTAACCTTTCAATGATTGTGATAAATCCGACCATAATGCCGACGATCCAGAACAAACTTTGTAAAGTATCCATAAACATCACCGCCCTCCAAGAGCCGGTGTCAAAAGTTGCGCCTATCTTGTAACCCAGATATTAAGTATACCAGATTTCGGCTTATTTTAAAGCTGATTTTTAATGTTTTTGGCATTAAATTTTTCTTTCAAAAAGGGCTTGGGGAAACCCAAAACAAAACGGAGGGAGGGGCCATAATTCGCTATTTACAATCCCTCAAGCATTCGATTTATTCTTTTCTTCAAATCATCTATACTTACAAATCTTGAGCTCTTTTCATAATCATTTTCAAATTCGTTTATTGCACGGATTTCATCATCCTGAATTTTAATTTCTGCATCAACTCTCATCTCAACTTGTGTCATGGAAATCACTCCTCATATAAAAAGTATCAGTGTGACTTGCGTGTATTTTTATAGTTACGCTTTTTTATTTCACTGTTCCACCGTGGTAGACGAGTTCATAGATCAGGCTTTCTTCGTAGTAAATCTTTTCCTCGCCTTGGAACCAGTCAGATGCACCGGTAGCCGTGTTGAAATAAGTATATTTTCCATCTCGGTAAAAAGTAGGTCCACGAAAAGGAAGATCTGGTTGGACGCTCCCAAGAACGACGGTTAAAAATGCAATCAGACCATCGGTTTCTTCTATCAGCGACCGACCGTTGTAATTCATCGACCAGACCGGGTTTTCTTGATAGTAAACCACCTCTGTCCCCGAGAAGTTGGCACCACCTACGTAAGTGTCCAAGTACTTATAGTCTCCTGCTTCAAAGGCCAAATCTTTGGAGGCTAACCTGGATGGAGTAACCCGGGAATTGCTGAAGCTTGCAGCACTCGCATAGGTACTCTTTTTCGCTTCTACGATGAAGGCGACTAGCTCGCTACCTTTATGATTTGTTTTTTCTGAGACTGCCATGTAGCCATTCTTTTTGAGCAACGAATCGATGGTAACTTGAAAGAAGTTGCTAATGGCGACTAAATTGTCCAGGTCTGGCATCCCGCTTCCTGCTTCCCATTTCGCTACCGCCTGCCGTGAAAGTCCCAATTTTTCTGCCAGTTGCTCCTGGGAAATCCCTATTTCATCTCGACACTGTTTTAACTTTTTTGCAAACATCATGTTCATCACCTCTAGTTAGGATGAT
>Ga0131853_10002862_pt1 | contig 30923 bp, 31 predicted proteins | sample TergutLab28metaG_FD_92764 | JGI IMG/M metagenome (GOLD analysis project Ga0131853, IMG submission 92764) | Labiotermes labralis P1 segment gut microbial communities from Petit-Saut dam, French Guiana - Lab288 P1 (version 2) (version 2) | ecosystem: Host-associated > Arthropoda: Insects >... | reverse complement strand
AAAGGTTTTGCGAATGAAGCAGTTACAGCAATGATTGAATATGCTCAAAATGTATTAAACCTAAAGCGGTTGTATGCCACTATTGATAATAAACATGGGAGGTCAAAAAAACTGGTTGAAAAACTGGGCTTTGAATTGATAGCAGTTTTGCCTGAATCGAATTTTTACGGCAGAGTTGCAGACGTTGCATACTATTCACGCACATTATAAGCATTTCTGAACTCAAGGCACAAAAAATCTCCATTGCGTGATAGCTCAGATTTTGAACAGAGAAAATCGAAAAGCCTTAGTATGACAGCGTTTCATACTAAGGCTTTTGCTATTTTACAGGAAAATATCAGTACAACCCTTGACAAACAGCGTTCTGACACATAGACATAGGTTTCAATGACGCTATTATCTACGCCGCCCGCACCACTCTCGCTATCCCCACCGCAAGCGGTGAACAGAAGGATAAGCGCAAGCAGAACGAAGACTGAGACTCGCCTCTTTTCCACTAATTCGCTTTTACTCATACCACCGAATCAAAGACTGCGTCCCACAGTCTCCAAGCCCCCGGGCTTCCAAGGCCGCATACTTCTCCATCACACCCCGGGTCTGGGGAATCTCACCCCCACGGCTCTCACACTCATCGAGGGTAATCTGCAAATCCTTCAGCAAATGTTTGAGATAAAAGGCCGGCGAATCATCCCCCGCAAGCACTTTCGGCGCCAGCATATTCATCTGTACACTCCCCGCAGATCCACTCTTGATTGTCTCAATCACTTGTGCCGGATCAAGCCCTACTGTCCGGGCATAGGTAATCGCCTCACAAAGTCCCGCAATCGCCGCCCCGATGCCAACCTGGTTCGCCATCTTACAATGCTGTCCACATCCGGCCTCCCCATGATAGCGAATCACTTCACCCATGGCCTGAAATAGAGGCAAGGCCGCTTCAAAATCCGCCTCTTTCCCGCCCACCATAATCGTAAGCGTCCCATTGATCGCACCGACCTCACCACCGGTCACAGGCGCGTCAAGAGCACGAAGCCCACGCAAATGAGCCGCCTCGGCAATCCGCACCGCAAGATCCGGCTTGCTTGTCGTTGTATCAATGATTAGCGCACCGGACTTCGCGTTCTGCAACACACCGCCCTCGTTAAAATAAACCTCTTCCACGTCTGTAGGATAACCCACCATCGTGATGACAGCGTCTTTATCGCGGACACATTCCGCCACCGTATCTGACCACAAAGCGCCTTCATCCAAAAGCGCCACCGCCTTTTCCTTCGTGCGGGTATAAATCGTCACCTCATACCCGGCTTTCATCAAATTCCGCGCCATGGCACGTCCCATGATACCAATACCGATAAATCCAACTGTTTTCATATGTATCAAATCCTTTTCTATTTAATCTACTCAAAAAGCAAAAATTCCACTACCAGACAACCCTTTCAACTAATAAATTTCCTCTATCCGTATTACGACCGAAGCAACACCACCGCATGTGCCGCAATCCCAGCTTCTGTTCCCGTAAATCCAAGCCCTTCTTCTGTCGTGGCTTTCACATTCACTTGCATGGGATCCACAAACAGCGTATCCGCCAAAATCTGCCGCATCTCTGGGATATAAGGCGCAAGTTTTGGCTTTTCCGCAACAATTGTCGCGTCCAGATTCCCCAGCACATAACCCTCTCGTGCTACAAGTTCTGCCACATGCGCAAGGAGTGCCACACTAGAGATCCCACGGTACTGCTCCTCCGTATCCGGGAAGTGTTTCCCAATATCCCCCAGTGCCAACGCACCGAGCAAGGCGTCCATCACAGCATGGATCAGCACATCCGCGTCTGAATGTCCGTCTAATCCCATCTCATGGGGGATTTCCACACCACCAAGGATCAAGTCTCTTCCTGCTTTGAGCTTATGTACATCGTATCCGTGCCCAATTCTCATCTCCACCGCAAAATCGCCTCCGCCGCTGGCATGTCCGTCAACTCTTCGACCTGGATATTCTCCTCTGTCCCCTCCACAAGCCGGAGAGCGAGACCAAAATCCTCTAAAATCTGCGGCACATCCCCTGTCCGCGTCTCGGATTCATGCGCCTTCTGTAAAGCCGCTTTCAGCAAACTACTCTCCACAACCAAAGGTGACTGCAAAGCACGCAGACTCGTACGATCCGGCGTCTCACAAATCACATCATCCCGCACAATCTTGATCGTATCCCGCACCGGATACGCCGGCGCCGCCGCACCATACTCCTCCGCCGCTGTAATCGCCTGCCGCAAAACAGGCTCCGTCACAAAGGGAGACAGCGGATCACAAATCGCAATGTACAACGCCTCTCGCACACACTCATATACACCAACCAAAAGCGCCGCGTGTCCGGCCTCTTTCGCTACAACTACTTTCTTCACACGGTCAAGAGAAAAGACCTTACAAAGATCCGCCATCCGAAAGATCTCTGTCTCACGCACAAGCAGAATAATCTCAAACACCTGAGACATTTCGTTGAGCGCCATTAAAGTCCGTACAATCAGCGGTATATCCGAAAGCAGTTCATACACCGGCCGCTCTTCCTCAAACACAACAGGCACAACCACACTGACACGCGTCCCAAAGGCACTCAATATGTCCCGCTTGAGTTGTTTCCTCCGCTTCCGTCGATTCAATCACACGCACCCCCCTAGCTCACATTGCAAAAAGGGGCTATACGCCCCTTTTACTTTGTCCATTTAGTTTATGACCCCAATACGCCCCATTATGCCAAAGCAGTCGTAAGCCGCGCTTCCACTTCTTCATAAGTCACACGCTGAGAGAGCACAATCTCAGAGATCAAAATCTGCTTCGCCGAGTGAAGCATCTTCCGCTCCCCGGTCGAAAGCCCCTTGTCAACCTCACGGCTCACAAGCCCCTTAATCACAGCGGCAACTTCCATCAGATCTCCGCTTTTGATGCGGATCATGTTCTCCCGATACCGGCGGCTCCAATTTTGTGTCATCTCCACTTTTAGCTCCGCGATAGCAACAAAAATCGAATCTGCCGCTTGGGCGTCAATAATCGGACGCACACCGATCGTGTCACTGGTCTCCTTGGGGATCATCACGATCATATCCCCCACAGGCATTTTGACAATATAATACTCCCTGACTGCGCCGTTGATTTTCTTCGCCTCGATCCGTTCAATCACCCCTGCCCCATGCAGTGGATGGGCAATACGATCCCCAATTCTATACATGCACTTGCTCCCTCTTATACGCCCAATCAAACGACACCTATCCAAGAAATAGTATACACCGATTCCCGGGATTTATCAACAGGTTTTCCAAATTCTTTTTACAGACTGGATATCTATGTCAAAACGAAGCAGAGGGAGCGCAAATCACGCTCCCCAAACTTTTTGTTTCTATGCAATCAGCTCCCCGCCTGTAACAAATGTCTCTGCGGTCATAAGTACACCAAGTTTGTACCCATAGATTTGACTTCTTATGCTGGTTAGTCGGTTTAATTCCATTTGTGCATCTGTAAACTTTTGAAGGATTTCTTTTTCTTCCTCGCTGAGCCGCACCAAGAGTTTACCCTCTGTACTGGCGATGATGCTCATAACTTCATGATAGTATGAACCTCTTTCAACAGACTGTGCTTCTGGAGAAATGTTGCCGTAAAAAAATTCCTCTAATATGCTTTTCATGTTGTATTCCTTTCATTTGAATTTCACACAACACCTTGAAGGACTTGACTGCACATGTTAAAATATTTATGCGGTTTTCCTTTTTGGGTTGCCGTGCGTGGGAAGTGGCGTTCTTCTTTGCTGGAGGTTGCGCCGCTTCCTCTATTTTTCCTTGAGGTCGTCATACACCTTATCAATCCCTTTCCGAACGATATCGGACGTTGTAGTACCTAGTGCTTGTTTGCATTTCTCTAGTTTTTCTTTTGTCTCATCACTAACTAGCACAAAGATACGATCTTTCAAAGGATTTTCAGAAGGTGGTCGCCCCATCTTCTTTTTTTGCGCCATCAAGTCACCTCACTTTCAATGCGCATGTTTATTATATTATTATGCGCATCAAAAGTCAAGTAATTTATTCAAAACAGAAAGCCCAAAGCCTCCTTTCCCAAAGGAGGTGGCAGGCGAAGCCTGTCGGAGGATTCAATTCCGCAAAAGACCCACAAAGAGCAATCCTCAGTCCGCTTCGCGGACAGCTCCTTTGGAAAAGGAGCCTAAGGTCAAAGATAGCGGTTCCCCTACGTAAACAAAAGAGCAAGCTTGCCATAAGCTTGCCGATGCGATATAATTGCGCCAGGAATTGCCGCTAGGCGACTCGGTCACTCCTTCTTAGAGAGGGGGTGAGGCTTATGGTTACATACTCAGAGCTGTTTCAGCTTGGCATGTTGCTTATAGCAGTTATCGCTCTGTGTTTACAACACAAGCATAAATAACCCGAGACGCCTTCACAAGTGAAGACGTCTCAATCTGCTTTTCAGGACTGAGCCGCCCAATCACAAGCGGCAATTCCCTTTTATATTACTATTATACACCCCTTGCATGTATATGTCAACGAGCCACCTATGGATCCACAGGTGGCTTTCCTATATCACAAAAAAGAAGCGGAGCACCCACGCTCCGCTTCTTCTCATCTAATCTTACGCCTCGTCAGAAGCTTCCTCAACTGGCTCAGGAGAGACCTCAACAACCTCTTCCACTACCACAGGCTCCTCCGCCGCGATCTCGACAACTACGTCAAGCTCTTCCGGCTCTGGCTTATCTACGTCTGTGTTGTAGACAATCACATCTTCCTCAAAAACCTCTTCTTCATCCGCCGCCTTAGAAGCGCCGAGATCTTCAAGGAGTGCACGCATACTGAGAGATACGTTCTTCTTCTCATAATCAATATCCGTAACCTTCACCTGAACTTCTTGCCCCTCAGAGAGCACTTCATCCGGTCTGTTGATTCTCCGGTCTGCGATTTGAGAGATATGGATGAGTCCATCTACACCAGGCATAACCTCCGCAAAGGCACCGAACGGCATAAGCTTCACAACTTTCACAGTCGCTACACTGCCTTTTTCAAACTGATCGGTGAACATCTTCCAAGGATTTTGGTTCGGATCTTTGTGTCCAAGTGAAATCTTCTCTTTTTCACGATCAAAGGAGATGACATACACATCAATCGTATCGCCGACTTTCAGCACATCCGCTGGGCTCTTAATACGGCTCCAAGAGAGCTCTGACACATGGATCATACCATCCACACCGCCGATGTCAACGAAAGCGCCGTATGCAGTCAAGCTCTTCACTGTACCTGCATAATGCTTGCCGTTCTCAATCTCAGCCCAAGTCTTTTGCGCTTTTTCCCGTCTCTCTTCTGATCCAACTGCGCGGATCGAGCCCACCACACGGCGGCGAGACTGGTTGACTTCTGTAATCCGAAGCTTCACACGCTGTCCCATGAGGCCAGATAGTTCTTGTCCACGCGGAATCCCGGTTTGAGACGCCGGTACGAACACGCGAATGCCTTTCACGCCGACGACAACGCCGCCCTTGTTCTCTTCAGAGACAATACCTTCCACAGTGGTCTTGTTCTCCACCGCTTTTTCGATCTCTTCCCAATATTTCACCGTGTCAAGACGCTTCTTCGAGAGCATCGCAGTCCCCTCAACGTCATTGACACGCACAACAAACGCTTCAATTTCTTTGCCGATTTCTACCAGATCCGCCGGATTCACATCAAGCTCATCTGTCAGCTCATGAACAGGAATATATCCGGCATGTTTTGTACCAAGGTCAACGGAAATTTCCGTTGGACTAATCGCGGTAACAAGACAAGTGACCTTCTCTCCCGTGTGTAATGTTTTGATTGATTTCTCAAGCAGTGCCTCGAAAGACTCCTCTTCTTCCCCTTGTACCGGGGCGCTTTCCGCTTCCTCGGCCTGCACCGGGGTGCTTTCTACTTCTTCTGCTTGTGCCGGGACAGTTTCCACTTCCTCAGTCTCTTTTAAGATTTCCTCGCTCATCGTCTGATAGACCTCCTTTATGATCCATGCCGGCGTTGAAGCTCCGGCAATGACGCCAATGACCCCAGTCTCAGCAAATCGGCTAAGATCCAGTTCATCCGCGCCCTCAATAAAACACACATCCGAGCAGTAACCAGAGCAGATCCTGGCGAGATTGCGGCTATTCGCGCTATCTCTGTCGCCAATCACCACCATGGCCTCTGACGCTTCCGCCAGCTTCTTGGCTTCCGCCTGCCGTTTGGACGTAGCATTACATATTGTATCAAAGATTTCACAGCTTGTACACCACTTTTTTAGAACTTCTTGGCACTGCGCCATATTTTCTCGCGCCAAGGTAGTCTGAAACACCACCGTGAGAGGCTTTTTCCGATTTTCTGAGACAGAAAGCCATGCATCAAATTCAGCCGCCGATTCCACCACCAAAGGGTTTTCACACCAGCCGCAAGCCGCAAGCACCTCTGGATGATCGCGTTTACCTACCATCACCACTTGTCCGGAAGCCGCCTCCATAATCCGGTGAATCTTCTTCACATCCGGGCAAGTCGCGTCAATCACTTCGATGCCCCGCGCTGTAAGTGATTCTACCACATCCCGCGCCGCACCATGACTGCGAATAATCACCCGGCTCCCAGGACTCGCTTCCTCCGGCGAATCTATCATTCCCACACCAAGGCTTAAGAGCCGTTCCACCACGTGCCGATTGTGAATGATCGGCCCCAGTGTCACACAATCCCCCGGCTCTTGAGACGCCTTTTCCGCCAGATTCACAGCTCTCCGCACACCAAAACAAAATCCGGCGCTCTCAGCTAGTATAACACGTCTCACCGTACAGATTCTCCTAAAGCACGGATTTTCGCCATCAGTTCATTTGCCGCTTGGTCAAACTCTTCACTGCTGGCTTTCTTGTCAAGGGGTATGCGATAGGGCTCTCCAATCACAATTGTATTAAAGCGAAATACCCGCTTCTTCCGCGGTATGTACACCGGGACAATGGGCACTTCCATCCGCGCCGCAATCCGCACAGCCCCCGCTTTTGTCGCACTGGCTTCCTCAGAAGAAATCCGCGTCCCCTCCGGGAACATACCGACTTTTTCGCCGTTTTTCAAATACTTCATCGCCTGCTTCATTGCCGCCGCTCCACCGTGCTCTCTGTCCACCGGGAACATCCCAATCAAGCGCAAGAAAGCGCCGATCACCGGGATCCGAAACAGCTCTGCCTTCGCCATAAAGTGTATCTGCCGGCTGGGACCCATACTGTTCGCAACCAAAAATGGGTCAATCATAGACGAATGGTTCCCACAAATCAAATAGGCTCCCTCGCCGGGACGATTCTTTCGCCCCACCGTACGGCGCGGATACACCAGAGACACAAATACCCAGACAAAAGGCCAAAATATTCTATACGCCAGTCCCATCTCTATTCTCCTCTCCGGATCACTCGTGATTCCACAAGTTCTACAAGCGCCATGAGACTTTCCTTCAAATCCAAATCCGTCGTATCCAGTATCACTGCATCAGATGCCGCTCTCAGCGGAGACACTGCGCGGTTCATATCTTTCTCATCCCGGGCAATAATATCAGCAAGCACCTGTTCATACGTCTCATCCACACCCCGGCTCAGGAGCTCCTGGTACCGCCGCTCTGCCCGCCGCTCTGGTGTAGCGGTGAGAAACACCTTCAGTGTCGCATTGGGCAACACAACCGTCCCAATATCCCGTCCATCCATCACGACGTCAAACTCTGTAGCAAACTCCCGTTGCATCTCTAAGAGAAACGCCCGCACAGAAGGCATGGCCGCCACTTGTGATGCAAAGACCGACACCTCCGGCAAACGGATGGCTTGAGAAACATCCTCATCTCCCAAAAATACCCGCTGTTCCCCCTCTATATGCCGAAAACTAATCTTAGAAAGCCTGGGAAGCAAGTCTTCCACCTGCGTTTCCTCACCCGGATCACTGCCTGCACGATGGACATAAAGCCCCACCGCCCGATAAATCGCGCCGGTATCTAAGTATAAAAAGCCAAACCACTCCGCAAGTTGCCTCGCCAATGTACTTTTCCCGGAGCCCGATGGCCCGTCGATTGCTATGCTGTATTTCATAAAAATCTCCAAACTATTGTAAATTCTCTGCATATAAGGAAGAAAACACCCGCACTACATAAATCCCGCTCCACTAGCCCAAAATGAACTTCAGAACCTTCTTTTCATCCGCAAGCGGATTCAGTGCAAATACCCGCCCTCGAATCGCCTGTATGGCATCCGCCGCAGAAATCTCCTCCGCCTGGCGAAATAATTCCTCACCCCAGAATTGCTCTGTCGTGCAAAATGTCGTAGACGCCATGCCGCGGGGCGTCCCCATTTGGGAAATCCGCTGATGCTCACCGCACATGGTAAGATACAATTTCATCTGTAGCTCCGTCAGAGCCCGGTCGAACTTTGACTTCTCTTCCCGTGAGAACCCTGCAATTCGCTTGATCTCATCCAGCGGAAGACTACCATGGGCAGAAACGGCTTCATAAATTCGCTTCGCTACTTGACTGACGGCACCATCAAAATAGGCATCTTCAAACGTGAATCCCTCCCGCCGTGCCGCTAGAAAATAGGGATACCATTCCTTTGTAATATATCCGGCCTTGCGGAAGAAGACCTTGGCATACGCAATGTCATTCCGCTCATCGAGCACCCGCATCCGCCACACCCATGGATCGGTATCGGGATCACCCGTATGCCAGCGGATTAGGCTGTCTGCGGGTTCTTCGTTCCAATCGAAGGGAATCAAGCCAAATACGCCCTCGTGATTTCCGCCGAATACAGAGAAGCCAGCGTCCAATAATGCGGTGCAAAAATCCTCATAGTTTTGAATCATGGGATCTGATCCTTTCTCAACGTACCGTTCTATCTGCTGGTCTCAAACACATCATACTCTGTCCACATCCGCTCAAGCCGTGTCAAATTCTCCGACACCTTTTCCTCCGCCTGATGAGCCATCGCGACTAAAATCGCGTTGACCACACTGAGGGGCGCCGCCAGAGAGTCTAAATACGATACCATATCACTCTTCGCAAAAAGCTTAATATCCGCCAAAGGTGCAATTGGAGATGACTCACTATCCGTCAGCGCAATGGTCGTAGCCCCCTGATCCCGGGCATAACCCAATGCCCGCACAGTCCGACGGGAATACCGCGGGAAACTGATGGCAAAGAGCACATCCCCCGCCCCAATATTTACGATCTGCTCAAAGGCCTCATTGGAATAGGTGTCTCCCACTGTTCGCACATTCTCCGTGGTGAGACTTAAGTAAAAACCCATAAAGCTGGAAAGGGTCGCCGCCGCCCGGAGCCCCAGCACGAAAATCCGCTTGGCTGAGAGCAAACTCGCCACCGCCAGTTCAAACTGCGCCTTGTCTACCTCGTCAAGGGTCTGGCGAATCTTGTCCATATCATTGGTCAACACACTCTGCAAGATATCACGGCTATCCATGGTATCCCGCGCAACCTCAATCCGCTGGACAGAGGTCAAGCGATTGCGGATCATCCCCTGCAAAGCTCTGCGCATACCGGGGTATCCATCATATCCAAGCATAGACGCAAAGCGCACAACGGTAGACTCACTCACCCCCACTGTACGCCCCAGTTTTACCGCGTTCATGAATGCGGCCTTGTCATAGTTTTGTGTGATAAAGCTCGCAATCTGCCGTTGGCCTTTGGAAAACTTCTTCGACTTGGCTTCTATCATCGCTAAAACATCTTGTTCCATATCCTTGCCCCTTCTTTCCCCAACAAGCTCATTTAGGGTAGGTTCTCATTCTACGTCTTCTTGTCGGATTTTGCAAGAAATATTTCATGAACATTTGGTTTTTGGGTGGCACTGGAATGCACTTCGTAGGGCGCGACGCCCTCGGCGCGCCGGGGTACCGATTTCGTGCAAACCCGATTGTTGCCTTGCAAATTTGGGACACGGCGCGCCGAGGGCGTCGCGCCCTACAACCTACCATCAAATCCCCCGCAAATATGTAATCTCTTCCTCCGTCAAATATCGCCAGTCCCCCGCCCTCAAATCCCCAAGCACCAGCTCTCCTTCACCAACCCGCATAAGCCGTAAGACTTCCAAATCACAGGCCGCACACATCCGCCGCACCTGTCGATTCCGTCCCTCGGTGATCCGCACCTCAAGCACACGCTCTCCGGAGGACTCAGTCCGCAAAATCCGCACCAAAGCCGGCTTAATCGGTACGCCGTCAAGCAACAACTCCCCCGCCATGTCCTCTGCCTGCCGCTCTATATCCTGGCCCCGCACCCAGACATGGTAGACTTTCTCCACCTCAAAAGACGGATGGGTTAGCCGCCGTGTCACCTCACCATCATTGGTCAGCAAAAGGAGCCCCTGGCTCAAATAGTCAAGCCGTCCCACAGGCCAAAGTCCAGCGCCCACATCGCCCAGCAAATCCATCACCGTTTTACGACCCCGCTCATCCCGCACCGTGGTTACATAACCCCGAGGCTTATTAAGCATGATGTACACCCGCTCCTCCAAAGAGGTCCGAATGGGCTGTCCATCCACGCAAATAGTCTGCACAGACGGATCAGCCCGTTGCCCAAGCTCGGCGGGTAGACCGTCTACAGTCACCCGCCCATCTAAAATTAGTTGTTCCGCATCCCTGCGGGAGGCAATTCCCCGCGCAGATAAGATTTTCTGTAGTCTCTCCAAGCTTTCCCACACCCTCTATCGACCAAGCATATCAAATCGCCACCTGAGTTCCTCCCAGAACCCAAGGCGGTTTGATTCATCCAACAAAACCGTCTCTGCAAAGAGCAAACGTGTCTCTAACACGGCTTCACCATTGACCAATACCCGCACCAGTCCCGCCTGCTCCTGCGCCCGAACCTCCGCATATACAAAGTTCGGCACATGGGCTTCCACCCTTACCTCGTCATCTGGCGACACCAGAAGTGATAGGTTCATTTCAGAGATCAAATCCACCCGCTCCTGCATCCCCGCAATCACAGGCACCGATGCAAATATATCTCCTGCTCTAATCGGCGCGTGATACTTATACCGGGCAAAGCCCCAGTCATAAAGCGCCTCGTGATCATCCCAATCATCCGGCGCTGACAAGGTGACGCAAATCAACACCGTCCCATCCCGCTCCGCCGCCGACACCAGACTTCGCCCGGAGGCTTTCGTATACCCTGTCTTCACACCCAACGTCCCCGGATACCGCCACAGGAGCTTATTGTGATTCACCAAACTCCGTCCCGCCACTTGCACTTGGCGGGTGCTCGCAATCTGGACAAAGTCCTCCAGTTCCATCGCCCAAGCCGTGAGGAGTCCCATATCCCGGGCTGTGGAGAGATGATCCTCCGCGTCCAGCCCATGGGGATTGGAAAAGTGGGAGTGTGTCATCCCAAGCTCCGCGGCTTTCTCGTTCATCAGAGCCGCAAACGCCGGGATTCCCCCCGCCGCATGATACGCCAGCGCCACCGCCGCGTCGTTACCGGAGGCCAGCATGAGTCCATAGAGCAGATCTCGCACTGTAATCTCTTCCCCGGCACGCAGATACATAGAAGACCCTTCGATCCCAACCGCTTCCGGCATAATCGTCACAACTTCATCCAGATCATCTATATGCACAATCACCAAAGCGGCAGTCAAAATCTTCGTCGTACTGGCAACCAGCATCTGCGTATCCGCGTTACGCTCCGCGAGTACTGTCCCTGTCCCCGCGTCCATTAAGACAAAACTCCGAGCAGAAACCCCCGGCGCGTCATGGGCGCTGGCAGGTGTCATCCAAAGCGCCAAAGTCATCGTAATTCCAAGAAATAAGGCAAGTATCCGTCGCAACAATAAGCACCACCTTTTCTAAATTCAGGCAGTGCTTATTATAAACGTAAACTAGCGCTCCTATTCTACTTCTCTCGATCCCGCCACTCAGATACCTTGTCCATCACCTCAGGCACCATCTCAATGGCACGATCCAGTGTGCTCGCCGGCGGCTCAGTCACACTGATGAGTTTCACATTCCCATCTTTCACAATGAGAAAGGCCACAGGCTGAATCGTAACACCAGTCCCCGTCCCAACTCCAAAGTTCTGATTTTTCTGAGCTTCTTTCGTCCAGTCTGAGCCGCCAGAGACAAAACCAAGGCTCACCTTGCTCACCGGGATCACTGTAATCCCATCCGGTGTGATGATTGGCTCCCCGATGACTGTGTTCGCGTCAATCATCTCTCTGATTTTCTCTACTGTGCTCTCCCCAAAGGCATTGATCGGATGCTTGTCCATTATACTGCTCCTTTCTGAGCTACAATTTCTTTCTTCCCTATCAGTCCGCTTTCTCGTACCTTCTTCAACACAAACAGCCCCAGGCAAAGAGCGCCCCAAACTGAAATGGAAACCTTCACACGGAGGAACACTACATCCTCCACCTCATCAAAGCTGGCTCGAATCTGTACATCCTCCCGCTTCACCCGCCACTGCTGTCGGATGATCGGCAGAATCTGGGAGACCGCCATATGTGCTCCGCCGTATGCGAGAGCCGTCATCGCCGCATCTGATGTAGAAGCCGTGTAGTGTAGGGTAAGATCCGCGATCAAAAGCCGCCGCCTCACTTGCTTCAAAATCGGCCCGATGATAGACAGCCCGGCACGGAGCTTCCGCATTGTCCCGCCCTTCTCTTTGGGCGGCTTTTCTTTTTTAGGCTTGTCCTTTTTCTTCCGCTTCTTCTCTTTTTCCCCCGATTGATATACCTTTATGCGGAGAAAACCAAAACCAGCCCGCACAAGCACGCCAGATTGATCATACTGCGCCGTAGCCGAAGCCCGTAGCGGTAGCACCAGAATCAAAAGTGCCAAAACAGCACAGGGAATCAGCAAAAGAACCAGCGAAACCCATCCCGGCAAAAAATAAAGTGCCGCCATCACAAGGATACCAACCAAAGGAACAATCGAAGTCTTGAGAGGCCGTGTAAAAAGCAAAATAAGCAAACCAACGACCGAAACCGCAATCACAGCAAGGGAAACCCACGGCGGAAAAAAGGACAGTACATTCGACAAAAGCGCAACCAAGATTCCCGGCAACACCCACATCTACGTCACCTCCATCTCGTGTACATCCTCTGGGGTATCGTCTGTGACTTCTACTTCTTCCAGATTCTCATCTACAGCTTCCGCCTCCAAGGCAAACAGCGTACCGGAAAGCCCCGTTGTATCTCCCTCTGCCCGCGCCGCTTCTTCCTGCTCTCGCTGGATAGCCTCGATGGCATTCTTAAGTTGTGCCTGGGCGTCATCATCTTCCGCTTCCGGTAGCGGCGGGAGTTCATCTACAGAGGCAAGTCCAAAGGTACGCAAGAAGGCAGAAGTTGTCCGAAACAGAGTCGGTCTGCCCGGTACCTGTAGTTGTCCGCAAGGTTCGATTAGACCCCGGTTCTGCAAAATTCCGATGGTATAAGAGGCATCCACCCCCCGCACACGCTCAACATAGGCACGTGTCACCGGCTGGAAATAGGCGACTATCGCCAGAACCTCTAAGGCTGTCGGCGTAAGCTGAGGAATCCGCCGCTTTTCCAACACCCGCCGGATCACATCCGCGTATTCCGGCGCTGAACAGAGCTGTGCCGCGTCTTCCACTCGGACAAGGCGTATCCCCCTCGATCCTTCATTATAGTGCTCAGAGAGTTTTTCTAAGGCGTATTCCACAGCCTTTTCGTCAATATCCAAAATCTGTTCCAAACGCCCCATCGGCACAGGTTCACCCGAGGCAAACAGTATCCCCTCAATCGCCGCGACAATATCATACGTTTCCATCAAATCCCTCTCCTTCCGCCGCGATTTCCAGTGCTGTCGTGTCCAAATCCGCCATCTGGGGCTCTATCCCGGTAAAGCTTACCGCCATATCCAAACCCTCGCCCTCGAAACGAAGACTACCGATTTTACAAAGTTCCAGCACCGCAATAAAGGTCGCCACAACTTCACTCCGGCTCCCCGCCTCACCAAATAAGGCACCTATACTCACCTGTTCCATCTGCTTGAGCCGTGCCATAATCTCCTGCGCCTTTTCCGTAACGGAATAGGTAAAGGCTGTCGGCATGACAAAAGGCCGCTCAAAGTTCTCTGGAAAGTCCGTCTCCCGCTGGAACATCCGGCTCATAGCTTCAAGCAAATCAAGCACTTGATGGGGATGTTGATATGTGTCTTCTATCGGCTGAGGCTCCGGCGGTTTCTCCATATATCCCCCGCCGGGGATATACCGCGCCTCTAATAGCTCTAAAACACCCCGAATTTGGCTCTGCTTCTCTCTGCATTGTAAATCTTCCATAGAGCTAATCAGTTGCTCTAACTCCGGAATCTCTTTATCCTGAGCCAGAAGCGCCCGAGCTTTGATATACACAAGGTGGGAAGCCATCTGCACAAAGGCACTGGCTACCTCTAGATCCATCTCTTTCATCTGTTCCAGATAGGCGATATATTGATCACAAATCTCACCGATCTGAATATCCTGGATCGCTACTTTATTGCGCTGAATCAGATGGAGCAAGAGGGTCAAAGGCCCCTCAAAGTCCTCCATATCCTCCCTGCCCGATACGACAGAGTCCAGCTGAAATGTCGGGTTTCTTTCCATCTTCTACCCTCCAAACAACAGAGCCGATGGCGTATGCATCAGATCAAATATCCACATCCAAACCGCATCCATCGCTCCCCGCAGAGGACCGGACATCAGTCCAAACCAAATGAGGGCAAAGAGCAAGAGCATCCCATAACGCTCGTAGCGTAAGACAAAGTGATAACCCCGAGGTGGCAAGAGAGAAAGCAATACCTTTGATCCATCCAGAGGCGGAATCGGGAGCAGGTTAAACACACCCAAGTATACACTCACAATCCCCGTCGTGAGAAGGGTCTGTGCCACAAGCTGTGCAAATTCTCCGCTGTGAAACAGGCGTAAAATCGGAACCTGGAATAAAAAGATCAGCGCCGTAAGTAAAAAATTAGACACAGGCCCCGCAAGGGCTGAAATCGCCATATACGCCCGGGGACGTCTAAAATTTCGCATATCAACAGGCACAGGCCGCGCCCAGCCGAACCGCGCCACGAGGAGCATCAAAAACCCAATTGGATCAATGTGCTTGAGCGGATTGAGGGTAAGCCGCCCCAACTGTTTCGCCGTCGGATCCCCCAAGGCATACGCCATAACCCCATGAGAGAGTTCATGGATGGTAAGACAAATGAGAATCGGAATAACCGCAAACAGGGCGTCTGTTATGAAATTGCTCATTGCCTCACCTCCTGATTTCTATTATACCATAGGCGCTTGCGCCGTAATGGTATAGTAAATTTCAATCTGTATAATGAGCGTTCTTTGCTCATTATATCACATGTTCTTGTCGATTTCTAATCCGCTTTTTTCATCTTCGCAAACCGAAGCTTCAAACATAGGAGCAACACAAGGGTAACGCCACTCGCAATCAGTGCCACACCCCACATGGGAATGTGATGACTCCCCAGCCAAAGCTCAATTCCAAAACCCCGCGCAATCTCGCCGGAGAGCATCTCATGAGTCAGTGGTGTCACATCCTCCAGCGTGTGCAAAAAGGCACCTCTGGCGAGTACCGTGATCTGGGCAAAGGGAAGCGCGGAAAAAACAGTCCCAACGGTATCCCCGAACATCCCAAGGGGAATATACGCCCCGCTCACAAAGCCAGACAAGGCACCCACAATGGCACCAACAGCACTGAAGCTTTGCTGTGTTTTGAAAAACGACAGGAGCAAGAGCATAAACGCATTGGAAAAGATCAGCGCCCCCATCAGCACCAGCAAAATCATCCCGATTTGTAGCAGTGTAAATCCTACGCCATATACAAGAAGAAAATAAATCTGAAAGAACAAGACAAATCCGGCAAGCATTACAAAGCAGACAACAAAAGAACTAGCAAGATAAGAGGTAAGCAAACTCCCCCGGCGAATCGGCGAAACCAAAAAGTCTGACAATGCATTGCTTTCTCGGTCAGCCACCATAAGCCCAATTGTTGTCAAGGAAATCGTAGCCGCCCCGATGGGGATAATCGCGGCAAACATCAAACTGTCTGTAGTCCATTCAAGATGCCACCGCTCCACAGTAAAGCCCGGGATATGCGTCGTAATCTGCACCCAGTTGTCCGTATACATCTGCCGGAATATAGCAAAATGCAAAACGACTAAAATCAAAACGCCAAGCAGAGAAAAGAAAATATTCCCCTTCGTGCGATAAAAAATCTTGATATCTCGCTTGGTCAGGCTCATCAAATGGCTCACTCAGCAACCCTCCCGACAACGTTCAGGAATACGCTATCCATATTCCCCTTTTCCATCTCAAAACTGTCAAGATAGGGCTTCACTTGAGGCAAAAGATCAATGGCATCAATGCTGTTCTTCAGTTTCACAATATATGTATCCGCAACAAGCTCATATTCTTGTAAATGCCTCTCTAGCTCTGCATTCATCCCGGACTTCACCACCAGGCGCAACACATCAGAAGAGTACTCCGTCTTCAGCCGCTGGGGCGTGTCAGTGCAGAGGATTTTCCCAAAATCCATGATGGCAACTCGGTCAGCACCCTCTGTCTCTTCCATGTAATGGGTGGTGAGAAACACCGTCATCTGAGACTCTTTCCGTATCTCTTCGATAGTCTCCCAGAGTTCAATACGACTTTGTGGGTCAAGTCCCGTTGTAGGCTCGTCTAGGAACAGTATCTTCGGCTCTGCAAGGAGAGCCCGGGCAATGTCACATTTCCGCCGTTGTCCGCCGGATAGTTTGGCATACTTGCGATCTAGAAAACTTGTCATCGAAAGGCGTTCGGCAAGATAGGCCAAACGCTTTTTCGCACTCTGTTTATCCAAACCATAAAAAGCCGCCCGAGAGAGAATATTCTCCTCCGCCGTCAGTACAGCATCCAGCACATTCCCTTGAAACACAACGCCAATGCTTTGCCGGATCGCGTCGTCATCCTTACCTAATGTCAATCCGTTCAGCTGAATATTACCGGCTGTTTTCTCAACTAGGGTACAGATGATGTTAATCGTTGTACTCTTCCCGGCACCATTTATACCGAGCAGGCAGAACAGCTCACCGGGAAACACATCAAAGCTGATGCCGTCCACCGCATTGGTGCTTGCGGTGCCGTATCGTTTTACAAGATTGTCTATCTGTAGTATGGCTTGTTCCATGTATTTCCTCGCTTGCTATATTCCTGCTATTTTACCATAGGTTTTTGGGGATTTATAGTGGGGATTGTTTCGCCTGCGGGCGAGTCAAAAGGAACCAAAAAACGGCTCAAGGGCTTTGCCCTTAAGAATCCCTTTGCATGTAGGGATCGTTTGTGTTGTGTGGGTGTTTACATATCATTCAGAATTGTTGCAATAATTTGTTACCTTTGGGTTGTGCGACTTGGTAGCTGTAGGCTTCTGGCAAGTTTTTGGGGACATATAACTGTTTCACCAAAGAAGAGGTTTCAGGGCAAGACCTTGGGATGCTTGCAGTTGCAGATCGGCAACAAGAACGTTCCAATGGGATATTGGCACTCATGTTCCAAAAATAGTCCCTACATTCAGTGGGGTTCTTAGGGCACAGCCCTACGTCTCTTTTTGGTTCCTTTTGGGAGATGCCAAAAGGAACCCGCCCGCCGGAGGCAACCTAAAAAGTCAGAAGAAGCCTAAACCGCAAACCCAGCTTCCTTACATCGAGCCAAAATCAAGCCAATCAGCTGATCCTTCCCCTCGCCCTTCTCCGCCGAAAACGGCAATAAATCAGCCTCATCCGGCAAACCCAAAGTCTCCCGAATTACCAATAGATTCGGCTCAATCTGTCCCTTCTTCAGCTTATCCACCTTATTCGCCACCACAATCAAGGGACATCCGGTCTGCAAAAACCAATTCGCCATCACACAGTCGTCAGCAGTGGGCGCATGACGGGAGTCTACAATCATCACGCCCAGAGTAAGCAGTCCTGATTCAAAATATTCCTCCATCAGACGACCCCAGCGAGCGCGTTCCGTCTTAGACACTTTCGCATACCCATAACCCGGCAGATCAACAAAATACGCTTTCTTGTCAATCATGAAGTAGTTGATATGTACCGTCTTCCCAGGCTTCTGTCCAACCCGGGCAAAATTCTTCCGCCGCAAAATACAGTTAATTACGCTTGATTTCCCCACATTACTCTTCCCCGCAAACACGATCTGCGGCATATCGCTCTCAATAAAATTCCGCGCTTCTGTCACGCTTTTCAGAAATTCAGCATTGTGTAAATTCATGTCCGCACCTTCCCTCACATAAGCGTAGGGGCGCACATTGTGCGCCCGCCAAATCTGCTCTTACTGTTTAATCGAAACTTCACCCGTCCGCTTCTCTCCAGATGGAATCGGCGTCTTGGGCGTTTTCTTCCCCTTCGCCACTTTTTCCACAGGCGGGAGAGTGAGCGCCACATCCAGCACCTTGTCCATATGATCCACACAGACAATCTGCAAAGCCTGCCGCACGGTGGGGTCAATCTCTTCCAGATCTTTCTCATTCCCAGCCGGGATAATCACTGTGCGGATATCATTCCGGAGCGCCGCCATGGTTTTCTCACGAAGCCCCCCGATAGGTAGCACACGCCCACGGAGTGTAATCTCCCCCGTCATGGCAATATCCCGCCGGATGGGAGCCCCGGTAAGCGCCGAGATAATCCCCAGCGCAATCGTAATCCCTGCCGAAGGGCCATCCTTTGGAATCGCCCCTTCAGGGAAATGGATATGAATATCCTGCTTCTTATAGAAGTCAGGCGCAATTCCAAGTTTCCCGGAACGAGAGCGAATGTAACTCAGCGCCGCCTTGGCAGACTCTTTCATCACCTCGCCCAAATTCCCGGTGAGCGCCACAGAACCGGAACCTTCCAAGGCTACCACTTCCACGGTCAACACTTCGCCGCCCACACGTGTCCAAGCGAGACCTTTTGCAATCCCCACCTCGTCCACCGGTGTGGCATACTCAATCTTATGCTTCCGCACACCTAAGAGATCATGGAGCATCCCTGTCGTCACTGTACAAGCAGTCACCTCATGCTCCGCAATGGCGGCCGCTGTCTTCCGGCAGATTTTCGTAAGCTCACGCTCCAACTGCCGTACACCGGACTCTCTGGTATAGCCCGCAATGATATCCCGCATAGCGTCGTCCGGAATCCGCAGTTGCCGCCCGGTGAGGCCGTGGCGCTTCCGCTGTTTCGGCAAAAGATGCCGCTTTGCGATCTGGAGCTTCTCCTCGTCTGTATAGCTCCCAAGTTCAATGACCTCCATCCGATCTAAAAGAGGTCGCGGAATGGTATCCAGAGTGTTCGCCGTCATAATAAATAGCGTTTCCGATAAATCAAAGGGCAGTTCCACATAGTGATCCCGAAATGTACTGTTCTGCTCTGAATCCAAAGCCTCAAGCAAGGCAGAAGCCGGGTCACCTCTATGGTCACTTCCCAGCTTGTCAATCTCGTCAAGAAGTAAAAGCGGATTCTTACTCCCCGCTTGCCGCATAGCCGCCATAATTCGCCCCGGCATGGCACCCACGTAGGTCTTTCTATGCCCTCTGATCTCCGCCTCATCATGGACGCCGCCCAGAGACACCCGGGCAAACTTCCGATTCATCGCCCTTGCAATGCTGGAGGCAATACTTGTCTTTCCCACACCCGGAGGGCCAACCAGACAAAGGATACCGCCTTTCACATCAGGCGCAAGCTGTCGCACTGCCAAAAACTCAATGATCCGCTCCTTGACCTTGTCCATACCAAAGTGATCCGCGTCAAGCACACGGCGCGCCGCGCCGATATCCAAACGCTCTTTTGTTGCCTCATTCCAAGGCAGTTCCAATATCGTATCCAAATAGGTGCGCAGTACCGCCCCCTCTGATGATCCAAAGGGTTGCTTCGATAAGCGGGAGAGTTCTTTTAATAGCTTCTCTTCCTGCTCTTTCGCAAGCGCTAGGCGTAAAATGCCGGCACGATATTTTTCCAGTTCATCGTCAGATTCTTCCATCTCCCCAAGCTCAGCCCGGATGAGTTTTGCCTGTTCACGGAGGTAATAATCCCGCTGATTCTGGTTCATCGCCTGGTTCGTTTTCTCTTGGAGCTCGCTTTTGATCTCCAAAATCTCCACTTCCCGGCTCAAGATCCGAATGATATGCCTGAGACGCGCCACAGGGGAGCATTCTTCCAAAATCTCCTGCTTCTCACTGTGTCGGATGAAAATACTCTGGGCAATATAGTCCGCAATATACCCGGGATCCTCACTTGTGAGCACCTGCAAATGATCTCCCTCACTGCCGATCAGTCCCATATATGCGTCAAACAGTTCCTGACATTGTCTGAGTAAGGCATCTGTTCGGCTTGTATGGCGCGAATTCTGCTTGTCCGGCACAGACGCAATCTGTACAGTAAAATAGGGGCTCTGGGACGTAAGCGCAATCACTTCCCCCCGGGATATCCCCTCAACCATGACACGCATCCCCTGCCCCGGCATACGCAAGACCTGTTTGATCACACAAAGGGTGCCGACACGATATAAACCGGCTTCTCCCGGTGTCTCGTCAAAGATCTCTCGCTGGGTCAGGAGAAACACACGCTGATCTGAGGCAAGGGCGGCATTAATCGCCGCAACGGACATGCTCCGTTCCACATCAAAATGGAGTAGCATCTTCGGAAAGGCCGTCATCCCCCGCAGTGCCACCATTGGTATCGTTTCCGTATTCAGATTTTGTTCCTTTAAATTAGGTTCCATGGATTTGCCCTCTCTATGATAGAAAGAGCCGCAATGAAATCTTCATGCGGCTCGCGTAATTGCTAGACTTCTTAGGACGCATTCTCTTCCGGGCCTGGAATGTTGATTTCCACCTTCTTATGGGTAATCTTTGGCGGCGCACCATCTCTGACACAGGCCTCTGTAATGGTAATCGTATCAATCGTATTGTCCGAAGGCGCCGTGTACATGATATTCGTCATCACACTCTCTAACACACCGCGAAGCCCTCTCGCACCGATTTCAAGCTCAATCGCCCGGTCTGCAATCGCCCCAATGGCGGCTGGTTCAAAGATAAGCTGTACATGATCATAACCAAGGAGCACCTTATACTGCTTCACAAGGGCATTCTTCGGCTCCGTCAAAATCCGCGTAAGTTCTTCCCTGCCAAGGGACTGCAAGGGCGTGATCACCGGGATTCGGCCAATGAGCTCCGGAATTAGCCCAAACTTCAGCAGATCCCGAGACTGTACATGTTTCAGGGTTTCTCCCACATTTTGCTCATTCTTTCCACGCACATCCGCGCCAAAGCCGATGCTCTGGGTGTGGATCCGCTTTTCGATGATCTTCTCTAAGCCATCAAACGCGCCGCCGCAAATGAAAAGGATGTTCGAGGTATCAATATGCACAAACTCTTGATGGGGGTGTTTCCGTCCGCCCTGGGGCGGCACATTGGCAACCGTACCCTCCAAGATCTTAAGCAAGGCCTGCTGTACACCTTCACCGGATACATCCCGTGTGATAGATGTGTTCTCACTCTTCCGGGAAATTTTATCAATCTCATCCACATAGATAATCCCGCGCTGGGCAAGTTCCACGTCATAATCCGCCGCCTGCAAGAGACGTACCAGGATATTCTCCACATCGTCTCCCACATACCCTGCCTCAGTCAAGGTGGTGGCGTCTGCGATGGCGAAGGGTACTTGTAATACCCGCGCTAAGGTCTGGGCAAACAAAGTCTTCCCACTACCCGTAGGACCAATGAGGAGGATGTTGCTCTTCGCAAGCTCCACCTCATCCCCGCCGCCGAAATAAATCCGCTTATAGTGATTATACACCGCCACAGAAAGAGCAATCTTCGCCGTTTTCTGTCCCACGATATACTCATCTAAAACCGCCGTAATATCCGTCGGTTTCGGCAATTTCTCTGGCACTTTGAGGGCGGTATTCGAACGCTCATCCCAATGTTCCGGCGGGAATTCATCTTCCAAAATACCGATGCAAAGATCCACACACTCATTACAAATGCAAGAATCCCGTCCCGCAATGATGCGGTTTACCTGATTTTGGTTTTTCCCGCAAAAGGAACAATATGCCATTTTCGTTTCGTCGTTTCTGTTAGACATAAAGCTCTCCTAACGCTGAGAAATAACCTGATCTATAATCCCATACTCCACGGCTTCCTGTGCGGACATGAAGAAGTCCCGTTCACAGTCTCTCGTGATGACATCAATTGGTTTGCCTGTGTTCTTCGCCAGAATCTCATTCAAGTTCTGCTTCATCTTGAGAATCCGCTCCGCCTGAATCTGGATATCCGTCGCCTGTCCACGGCTTCCGCCGGAAGGCTGATGGATCATCACTTCCGCATTGGGAAGCGCCAAGCGTTTACCCTTTGCCCCGGAAGAGAGCAAAAACGCCCCCATAGAAGCCGCAAGCCCGATACAAATGGTAGACACAGGCGCCTTAATGTACTGCATCGTGTCATAAATCGCCATACCAGAGGTGATGGATCCCCCTGGAGAATTGATGTAAAACTGGATATCCTTATCTGGATCTTGCGCCTCCAGATAAAGGAACTGTGCAACGATCAAACTCGCCGTCACATCATTGACTTCCTCAGACAGAAATACGATTCTGTCGTTCAAAAGTCTGGAATAAATATCATATGACCGCTCCCCGCGGCTGGTCTGTTCTACTACATATGGCACTAAACTCATAGCCTTCGCCTCCTTGCTGGGTCTATTTCACAAACACTATATACTAGCCAAAAATCTGATAGATTATTCCTCTGTCTTTTTCGCAGGGGCTTTTTTAGCCGGCGCTTTCTTTGGAGCTGGCTTCTTTTCCCCGTCCGCTTCTTTTTTCGCCGCCGGTGCTTTTTTAGCTGGCGCCTTTTTCTCTTCTGTATCTGCCGCTTTTGCGGTTGCCGCCTTCTTTGCGGCAGGTTTTTTAGCGGGTGCTTTCTTCTCTTCTACAGGTGCTTCTGCTTCCGTCTCTTCTGCATCGGCTTTCTTTGCCGCCGCTTTCTTGACTTTCGCACTCTCATGGATCAAATCAGAAGCCTTACGGCGCAGGATATCCCCGCTTAGATCTGAAGCTTTCACCGCTTTTTTGATCTCCGCAAGTTTTTGCCCATATTGCTCCGCAAGTTTCTCAAACTCCGCTTCAATCTCTTCCGCAGTTGCCTCTAGTTTCTCCGCTTCTACAATCGCGTCCAGGAGAAGACCTGTCTGCACCCGTGCCAAAGCGTTGGGACGGCTACCCTCACGGAAGCCTTCAATGTTCATACCCATCATGCTCAAATACTGCTCCGGATCCATACCTTGTGAGGAGACGGAGTAGAAGAAATCACGCATCATACCGTCCAGCATTTGATCAACCATCACAGCCGGGACTTCAACCTGCATATTCTCCACAGCTTGCTTCATGATGGCTTCTTTAAACTGCCCTTCCGCACGGTCTGTCCGCTCTTTGGTAAGGCGTTCTTTGATGTCAGCTTTATACGCTTCCAGAGTATCAAACTCAGATATATCTTTTGCAAACTCATCATCCAAATCTGGTAAAATCTGCTCTTTCACATCTTGACACTTCACTTTGAAGACAACAGCCTTCCCGGCAAGCTCTTCTGCATACTCTTCCGGGAATGTGATGTCAATGTCCTTTTCATCCCCAGCTTTCATGCCGATCACTTGCTCTTCAAAGCCCGGCACAAAGTTGCCTGATCCGAGAATCAGCTCATGTCCTTCCGCCTTGCCGCCCTCAAATGGGACACCTTCAAGGAAACCTTCAAAGTCGATCACTGCCGTATCGCCTTTTTTCGCCTTCCGTTTCACAGAGGAAACCCGGGCATTGCGCTTTTGTAGCGTTTCAAGCTCTGCATCGATGTCTTTCTTCTTTACACTCTCCACAGGTTTCTCTGCAGAGAGACCTGTGTATGCACCAAGTACCACTTCCGGATAAACACCAGTGACAAAAGTCATCGTAAGCACTTTATCATCAGACACGTCTACATCAGAGATGCTAGGTTGTCCAACAGTTTTGAGCTTTTGCTCTTCCACTGCCGCCTCAAACGCATCAGGTGCGATGAGATTGATCGCTTCTTCCACAAAGACAGAAGAGCCATACATCCGCTCAATCATCTTCCGCGGCGCTTTCCCACGGCGGAATCCTGGAACCATGATATTCCCCCGGGTTTTCTTATACGCTTTTTCCAAAGCCCCTTCAAATGCCCCTGCGTCTACCTCAACAATTACCTCGATCGTGCTGTTCTCTTTTTGATTCACGCCATTTACTTTCATAATAAACCCCAGCCTCCTAATGCTTTCAGGCAGGTAGGCACATGCCCCCTACTTTAATATCCATCCTATAGTATACCAGATCTTCCATTAAATTGCAAACACTAAGTCAAACATTTCCTACAAGATTTTAAAAGGCGCAAACTGCAAATAATCCGCCGATACCATGGTATAGTCAATCCCTTCCACAGCACCCTGCACCGCGTACTGCGCACCTGAGCCATGAATGTGTCCGTAAAAACAGCGCTTCACCTCATATTGCTCTAGAAGCTCCACAATCTCTCGGCACACATACTCCCGATACCGAGGCGGATAGTGCAAAAAGCAGAACTTCTCCCGATCTCCTGCCGCTTTCAGAGAGGTCTCTAGGCGTCCCAGTTCCCGGTTTAGAATCTTCTTATCATGCTCCGACCCGCTCTCTTCTTCATAAAACCATCCCCTGGTACCACAGAGAGCAATGTCTCCATAAAAATAGCAGTTGTTATGCAAAATCTCAATCGTGTCAATCCCCAGATCATCAAAAAACCGCCCCACCTTAGCGGCGGTATTCCACCAGTAATCATGGTTTCCTTTGAGCACAATCTTCTTCCCCGGAAGTCCTTGAATAAACTGAAAATCCGCCGCCGACTCAGGCAGTCCCATGGCCCAAGAGATATCTCCGCAGAGAACCGTCACATCATCCGCCTGCAAATGGGAAAAACCCGCTATTATTTTCTCCGTATACTGCTCCCACCGTCCGCCGAACACATCCATCGGCTTGTCCGTCGAGAGCGAGAGATGTAGGTCACCCATGGCATAAAGACCCATCAAACGTCCTCCGTATAATCAAAATCGTCTAGGGAAATACTAGTTCACACCCCCGTAGGGCGCGACGTGCTCACAGTAAATCATCATATTTTTAGGAGGCCTTCACATGAACCAAGACCAAATCCTATCAGGCGTACACTGCGGTGTAACATCTTGCGCCTACAACGAATCCGGCAAACTCTGCCATGCAAAACACATCCAAGTCGCAAACGGTGCCCAAAGCTGTAACAAAAAAATAGACACCTTCTGCGGCACCTTCCTGGCAAGATCTCAGACAGAGCCACAGGGTCGGCATTAGGCTCCCACGCGGCTAATGCTTTGCTATGCGGTGTAGGGGCGCGCATTGCGCGTCCGTGGGCAGTGATTTTGCCGCATGATTGACGATGCGGCAAATTTGAATTATGCGGACGGCCAATGGCCGCCCCTACACAAGTAAATCCAATCTCATCTGTACAACATCTTCCATAACCGCATTTCCGTGGAGCCTATGCTCCTCTTTCACGACACCTGATACAACAAAGCCAAACTGTGCATAAACATGAATCGCCCTAGAGTTAGATCTCCAAACATCAAGCTCAATCTGGCGATATCCATATTCTCTCGACAGCACAATCAATTCTCCAATCAGCCGCTTTCCAATCCCCATCTCTCGATACGCAGGTAGCAAACCCGTCCCCAAATACCCGACAGTCTCCGTCTTCGGCATAACATCACACCAACCAACACACTGATCTGTCTTTGTATCAATGGCAAACAGCATAGGAATACCCTTCTCCATTGCCGACTTCACAAATGTAATCGTACTTTCCAGCGGAAACGCTTCCGGCACCGCAAGATAAATTTGCTCTTTACAAATCGCATCAAAGGCCTCCCAATACGATTTGATATACCGCTCTTCCGGTTTAATAAACTCTATCATCGGCACGCCTCCACCTATGGACGAATCAAAGTCAATTCTGTCGCCCATCCTGTTGTGTCATGTCTGCCCCTGTGAAACACCGCAATGCGTCCGTCAGGTAAAAACAACACTCTCCCATCAAATGGAGCCTCAAACCCTGCTCCATACCAATTGAAAATTTCCGTCTGTTCTCCTGTATCCATGCAAAAGCCATAAAACTGGCTCCCTCGTCTAAAATACAGTTCAAAGGGTGCGTCCGGATCTGCGCCATATACAATCACATTCCGCGGCAAACCAATGTCTGAAATTACTTCACCCAAAGTACCTTCTGCCACATTCACGCTTGTAATAACATCTGAGGCAAACACATAATCGCCATCATTTGTCTTAATTAGATCTCCATCTCCCACTGCCAAAGTGGTGCGGAAGGCGCCATCTTGGTCAAAGAAATACAGATACCGTTGCCTGGGTGATCTTCTCAATTGAACAATGAAGCCATCTTCTTCTGTCAGAACAAATCGCTCTGGTATGTGCCAGTCTTCAATTGCAAGCTCGTGATGGAATAGAATATCACCCGCTTGATCCAGCTCTGTATAGAACAAGCGGCTCGTCTCTCCCTCTGATCTCTGGGACAGAAAGCGGAAATGACCTTCCTCTGAAAGCCAAAAGCCCAAAAGCCGCCGATACCATAGGGTTTCAGCTGTCCATGCATGGGTTTCATTGCAGAGATCTAATACCGTTGTCAGCGTACCATCCAGTTCAACCCGGTTTACGGTAAGCGTCTGTATCGTGCTTGCCGTTCTTTGCCATAAATCAAAGACAGCTTCATAAAGTTCCTCATATTCATTTTCCCTAGGTGTGGGCTCGAACTCTCTTTGATGTTCAGCAAAGGCATCGAGGATACCCTCTACTCCCAAAGACTCTCTTGTCGTCCTTGTATAGGCAAAATAGATCGTCCCGCCCTGTTGTGCGGCGCTAAAGATCAGCGGTTCTACGGAAAGAAGCACCTCCGTCTCATGTACCGGAAGCTCCGTTTGAATCGCGTCCCTTTGAGACCCACGTGTGATTATACTGAGCAAAGCAACGCTACCGATTGTAAAACTCACAAGTAAGGCAATCACAAGAGCCATGCGCTTTTTTCTTTTTGTGGGCATAGCCTTCGCCTCCTCCGGCTCTCACTTCAGCACGCAGTATAGCTTATTTGGTGGTCATATCGTATCTTAGCCTGTTGCCACCATTTATTTCATGGACATTTCAAATCCATATCTTATATTAGGCTCATCTTCTATAATTTTTGCATCAACTATTTGACCTCTGGACAACTTATCGCCAATATCATGAACATAATTTGTGTCGATTTGACTGATATGGATGCTGCCCATTTCTTTATGTTCAATAATATCAACATATGCAAATGATTTACCCCATCCAGTCACCCTGCACTTAAAGTGATTGCCTGCTTTTAAGGGCAGGACACCTCTATCTCCAACAACATCACCTATATCAACATTGAGCTTTTTCAATATTTTTCCAGTAAAATCTGCTGTGCGCGACACATGGTTTCCATGTATAACTTGCTCTGTATACTCTTCAATAACCTCATCAATCACACTTATTGCTTTTTTAATTGATTTTTCAAAATCAGTACGATTTTTCAAATTTTCATACAACCGCTGACATAAACGTTTCATTTCGTTACTGTTTGCTTTTGGGTTATTTCCTGTTTGCATCAAAGCTCTGCATAAAAGTGCAATGTGGAATTTATAGAGCAGTCGGTACTCTCTGCTATAGTGATTATCTCGCAAAAATTTATCAACAAAAAACACATACATCGAGGCAATGCAGTATTGCTCTTTAACGTCATCTTCCTGATAAATCTTTGCTTTATTAGCTTTCAAAAGATCTCCAAAATATCTATGCGTGCTTTGTGGTTGTCCTAAAAACATGGCAACATACGCTGCTGTCTGCACTGGGAAAGAGATTACTCTATTTTGATTCACATTTTCGGAGTCATATTGCTTTGAGCGTCGTTCATAAAAAAGTCTGTAATCTTTATCATAGCTCTTATATACTGTCTCTAAGTCTTTATGAAAATCACTAAGCGTTTCAAATGCCTCGTCAACAATTGGGGTTTGGCTATTTGTAGTTTTTACAATAGAGTCCACAACGTTTTTATCAGTTGACGAAATCAACTTAACAGTAACATATGAGTCGTCATTAAGTCTTTTTCTGTTTTCATAGAGTACAAAGCTAGTTTGGCAACCATTTACAATTTGAAAATCGTCAAGAATAAAATTGTCTCCTGTCCTGCGAATTTCTTTTGCAATGACGGTGATTCCGTTATTAAGCAATGCAAACGCCTGTTGTTTTTGCGCATCAGCAATCGTTCCATACATTTCACTGTTGACCTTATTGCGCCCTTGATAATATCTCACATTATCCTCAAAAAGATGCGTAAGCAAGAGATCATCGTCATTTGTAATAAGTTTAACATAATCTTCACACTTTACAGCACCAATAAAGGATTCGATAACACCAGTTATTGGAGGTAATGTAGAATAGTTTTTAATAGGAACTGTCTTTTTAATGCTTCTCTTAATAGAGCGACATGCATTAGTAATTTTCTCTGAATCATAAATAGAAAATTTAATTTCATCAAAAAATCCCTTGTACTCAATTGCTGCTCTAACTGTTGCAAATGCATTGCTTGCTATGCTCATAACATCATCGGCTATTTTTCCTGTGTATGCGTAAATGATGTGGCAGTCTGGGTTTTTGGATAGGTGAGTTGGATTGTCTTGTATGTATTTGAATATTTTTTGAAGCTCAGAAAATCTTTCGTTAGAAGCATTTATGTTGCCTCCTTGTATAAAATCCTGAACTGTAGAAAGAAAAAGTGTTAGTTCCGTTAGCTCAAATTTTTCCGTCGTTTTTGCTTGTGTAAATACGAACGATACAGATATATCTGTATGTTTATTTCCCTTTTCATCATTGAAAAAACTTTCAATTTCTTGAAAATTTGCTACCAGCATTCCATTAACAAATATGCCAATTCCATCAAGCCCTATTTCATTTCTCCCTAAAAAAGTGTCATGCGGATCAAAGTTGCGTGAAGAATAATCACGCATGGAAATATAGTTAACAAGATGTTCAAACTTCTCTGCTTCATTACCAGAAAATTCAAATTTTTCTACATGTTCATCTAGGAATGGTTTGATAAGATTGTTCATATTAAAATCATCCTTTGCATTAAATATATTTAATGTGAAATCGTTCAAACTATAAATTCCCTGCATATAAGAAAAACACCCAGCTTTGCAGAACCACCCTCTTTCGTAAAGAGGGTGCCGCCCGCAGGCGGCGGGTGTTTTCCCCTACCGCAAAAACGCCCGTACCGCCTGTATCATATCCTTCGGATGCACCACACCTGAAAAACGTCTCCGCTTTCCGCGCAGATTTGTCAATGGCACCGGCGCTTCAGTCCCTGTCACCTCTGCAAGCCGATCAATCTGCTCCAGTCCCGGCATGTGGGCGCTTTCACCGAGAGCCTCAAGCACACTATCCGCAAACTTGTAGGGACTCGCCGTAGACACCACAACCGCCGGCGTATTGTCTCCCGTATCATGGCGATAATGATTCAACACATCAAAGGCCACCGCCGTGTGGGTATCAATGAGATAGTTATACTTCTTATAAGTCGCATCAACCACGCGCTTCGTCTTCTCGTCATCACAATAATCCGCCCAGAAGAGAGACTGAATCTCCCTATGAATCTGCGGCGTCACCGTATACCGCCCAACCTCTGAAAGCTCTCGCATATAGGCGGCAGTTTGCTTATCATCCTCACCCGAGAGGGCAAACAAAAGCCGCTCTAGATTGCTGGAGACCAAAATATCCATGGAAGGTGAAAGCGTCGTATGGAAGGCTCGGTTCCGATTGTAGACACCCGTCCGAATAAACTCCGTGAGCACGTTATTCTCATTAGACGCACAAATCAGCTTCCCAATGGGAAGCCCCATCCGCTTCGCATAAAACCCGGCCAGAATATTCCCAAAATTCCCAGTCGGCACCGCAAAGTTCAAAGGATCTCCAAGTCCAATCCGTCCCGCGTTTACCATGTCGCAATAGGCCGATACATAGTACACAATCTGAGGCAACAACCGCCCCCAGTTAATGGAGTTGGCAGACGATAGATAATACCCCCTCTGAGACAGTGCCTCAGCAAGAGAAGCGTCCCCAAAAATCCGCTTCACACCTGTCTGAGCATCATCAAAGTTCCCTTCAACACCCACAACACCCACATTTTCCCCTACCTGTGTGACCATCTGGAGCTCCTGTACACCACTGACGCCGTCTTTCGGATAAAAGACCAAAATCTTCGTCTGGGGCACGTCACAAAAGCCTTCCAAAGCCGCTTTCCCCGTATCGCCCGAGGTGGCAACCAAAATGCAAACCTCCCGCTCTTCCCCGGTCTTTTGGAGGGAAGCTGTCAGCAGATAAGGGAGCACTTGCAAAGCCATATCCTTAAAGGCCGAAGTCGGCCCATGCCAAAGCTCTAGGAAGCTGATATCATCTGTCAGCTCATGCAAAGGCGCGATCTTTGGCGTGTCAAAACCTTTCGCGCTGTACGCCCGATTGCAGAACTGGGTCACCTCTGCCATGGTAAACTCCTGCAAAAAAGCGCCCATGATATACACAGCCCGTTGCTGATAATTCATCGGACACATGGTCTCAATCTGCTTCAGCGACAGTCCCGGTAATACCTCCGGCACAAAGAGCCCGCCGTCAGGCGCAAGTCCTTGGGCAATCGCCTCTGCCGCTGTGACGCGAACCATCTTGTCTCGTGTGCTTAGATAACGCATACCTCACTCACCACTCTCATTAGATTATGATAAAATATATCACAAACCAAGTCCTCTGCATAGTTTT
>Ga0131853_10002860_pt1 | contig 30933 bp, 25 predicted proteins | sample TergutLab28metaG_FD_92764 | JGI IMG/M metagenome (GOLD analysis project Ga0131853, IMG submission 92764) | Labiotermes labralis P1 segment gut microbial communities from Petit-Saut dam, French Guiana - Lab288 P1 (version 2) (version 2) | ecosystem: Host-associated > Arthropoda: Insects >... | reverse complement strand
CCCGGACCGGCCCGGCGGCCCGGACGACACCCGGGTGGACCTGCCGACCCTGATGGACGATGACCCGCCACGGGAGAACCCCCGGTCGTCCGGGGGATACGGCTACGGTTCCGGACCCGGCTTCCGCTCCGGGCCCGGCTACCGCATGATGGCGCTCGCCGGGCTGCCCTGCGTCCTCGGGCTCCTGTGCTCGTCGGCCGGCACGAACTCCTCCTCCTCCTCGTCCTCCTCGCCGTCGGCATCCGCGTCACCGTCCGCGTCCCCCTCGGCTTCGTCCAGTGCCGGGAAGGCCGGTGCCGGGAAGGGCAGTGTTCTCCCCTCGGCGAGCCAGTCGGCCGGGAGCACGAAGACTCCCGTCGGCAAGGCCGCCCAGCCGGCCGCGAACGCCGCCAAGTCCGCGGGCAAGAAGCCCGCGAACACGAAGGCCGGGAGCAACAAGAAGGCCGGGAACAAGAAGGCCGCGAAGAAGGCCACGCCGGTGAACCAGGTCAAGGCGCCGTCGGGGCTGGTCGCGCCCAGCACGCCGTCCACGCTCACGGCCAAGTCCTCCACCCTGACGAAGCTGAACCTCGTCGGTGTCACCACCCTGCCCGTGGGCGGGGGCGGCAGCGAGAAGGTCCTGGAGTTCACGGCCGCCTCGGGCGACCTCTCCACCGTCGGCATCACGATCCACCAGTCCGGGCACGAGGTCCTCACCACGACCAGTTCGCTGTCCATGCCGAACGGGATGACGCTCTACACCACGAAGATGTGCGGCCAGGTCGAGGGCATCGCCCCCAACGTGTGCTTCACCCCGGACACGGCCAGCCAGGTCGCGCTCAAGCTGGCCAGCGCCCTGGGCCAGGCTGTTCCGATCACGATGACCAACGTCACCGCGAGCCAGTTCCTGAACGTCGCCGCCACGTCCCAGTGGGGCAAGCTCAGCCTCTCCGCGCACTAGCGCTAGCGGCGGCCTATGACCGGCCAGCGGCCGGTGACCGCGCCGTCCCGGACGACCAGCAGGGAACCCGTGAGGTTGACGACCGGGCAGACGTGGTTCGGGACGACGCGGACCAGGTCCCCGACCGACAGCGAGGACTCCGCCAGCCCGCGGACCACGGCATGCTCCTCGCTCAGCCAGGCGATCGTCGCCTCCGGGGCCTCCAGGAACAGGCCGTGCCCCTCCAGCCACCCGGCCCGGTCCGACGTCAGGGCCTTCGACCCGCAGTCGAGCACCGCCTCGCCGGGGCGGGGCGCCGATACGACCCGGGCCGCGACCACCAGAGCGATGTCGTCGGCGGTCAGCCCCGACAAGTGCATCTGCTGGCGGTCGCCGAATACGTAGGTTCCCGGCCGCACCTCAGTCAGCGGTGCCGTCTCGCCGCCCAGCCCGGCGAACGCGGTGGGGGAGGACCCCCCGCTGAGCTCAGCGGCCCGGCCCGTCACCCGGGCGATAGCCTCGCCCGCGGCCGACAGCGCGGCCTGCTCGTCCGCCACCGCCCCCTCGACCGCGTCCGCGCCCCCATAGGAATGGCCCGGATGCGTGAACGCTCCGAGAACCTCGAGCCCGAGGCGATGGCATTCGGCCGACAGTTCCCCGGCCCGGCTGGCGGCGACCCCGGTCCGGTGCTGCCCGCTGTCGATCTCGATCAGCACTTGCGCGCCCGGCGCGGCGGCGGCCAGGGCCTCCGCCGCGGGAACGCTGTCCACGCCGATCCGGAGGTCGGTGGCGGACCGGAGTGCCTTGATCCGTTCGGGCCGGCCGGAGGATCGAGCCCACAGGGGGAAGGCCACGAACACGCTCGGGCAGCCCGCCGCGGCGAAGGCCTCAGCCTCGGCCAGCGTGGCGACCGTGAGCCCGGCCGCACCGCGGGCCAGTTGCATCCGGGCGATCTCCGCGCACTTGTGGGTTTTGGCGTGAGGGCGCAGCGCCACCCGCGCGGCCGCGGCCGCGTCGGCCATCCGGCCGATGTTGCGCTCTATTCGCATCGAATCCACTACGACGGCCGGCGTCTCTATGTTCTCGGGTACTCGCATGAGTTCGTTCTATCCGCAGGTGTCGCCGGGGATGCGGCCGGGACGCTCGGTACTGGGCGCGGCGGCGGCGGCGCGGTACGGTGGTACCAGGAGGGGGACGGGACGCCCTGTCCTTGAATAAAAGTGAATTCGGGGGACAAAGCTTGCATGTGCGACACGCGTCTCCCGTAACGAAAATCCCTGTGCGCTTGATCACGAGACGACTTGTTTCGGGTACGGTGCGCGGGGATAGGGTACGACAGACCAAATGACCGACGTACGGAAGTAGCAGCATGGAGTACTCCGCGCTACCGCCTAACTCCTCCAATGAGATTCGCCCCGACGCCGGGCGCTTGTGGGCCGGCGGGTTCGCGACCGCGATTGTCGCCGCACTGATTGCCTTTGTCGGCGTGTTGATTTGCCGGTGGACGCTTAACATCCCGATCCTCGCTCCGCAGAGTGACGGTGTCTGGGGCAACGCCTCGACCGGTTACCTGGCCCTGGCCGCCGCGCTCGTGGCCCTGGCCGCGACCGGGCTTTTGTACCTGCTGATGCTGGCCACCCCGCAGCCGGGCACGTTCATGCGGTGGATCCTGGGACTGGTCACGCTGGCCGCCGTGGTTTACCCGTTCTCGACGAGCGCCCCGTGGGAACAGAAGATCGCCACCGCCGTGGTGCTCTTGATCATTGGCGTCGCCATTAGCTCGCTGCTCAATGAGGTTGCCGCGCGGGCCGTCAAGCGGGTCGCTCACCCGAACGTTCTCCGCGGCGGCTACGGGCCCGGGGGCCCTGGCGGACCCGGCGGGCCCGGGTACGGCCGTCGGGGATACCCCGAGCCGCCGCCTCGCGGCTATGACGACCGGGGCGGCTACGGCCCGGGCTACGACGACCGCGAGTACGGCCGCCCGGGCTACGACCGCGGGCCCGGGCCGGGGCCGGGTTACGACCCGCGCTTCGACGACAGGGGCGGCCGCGGGGGTTACGACCCGCGCGGCGAAGAGCCCACCCGTCAGTACCCGCCTCGCGACCGCTGGTCTTAGCGACGCGTGACGACGGCCGCCGGCCCTGTGGGCCGGCGGCCGTTTCGCGTTTCACAGGCGGTTGATCAGGCCGCCCAGGAGGCGGCCGATGCGGGTGGCGGACGCTTCCGCCGCGCGCACGACGTCACCGTGTTCCAGCGGTGCCGGAGACAGGCCCGCGGCCGGGTTCGTGACCAGCGATATCCCCAGCACCTCCGCGCCGAGGTGCCGCGCGGCGATCGCCTCCAGCGCGGTGGACATGCCGACCAGGTCGGCGCCCGCCGCGCGCAGCATCCGGATCTCGGCCGGCGTCTCATAGTGCGGGCCGGGCAGGGCGGCGTAGACGCCTTCGGCCAGCCCAGGGTCCGCTTCCTTCGCCAGGGCCCGCAGGCGGGGCGAGTACAGGGCAGTGAGATCGGCGAACCGGCCCGGGTAGCCGTCCGGCGGGGGCGGCCCGGCCAGCGGCGAACGGCCGGTGAGGTTGACGTGGTCGCTGATCAGCACCGGCTGCCCGACCTGATAGCCCGGGTGAATGCCGCCCGCCGCGTTGGTGAGGATCACCGTCCGGCAGCCCGCTTCCACGGACGCGCGGACAGCATGCACGACCCGTTCGGGTTCCTGGCCCTCGTAGAGGTGGACCCGGCCCAGGAACACCAGGACCCGCTGCCCGCCGGCCAGGATGCAGCGGGCGGAGGGTGAGTGGCCCGGAACTGTGGGCACCGGCCACCCCGGGAGGCCACCTAGCGTAATCTCGCTTTGCGGGCTGCCAATGGCATCCGCGGCCGTCTGCCATCCCGATCCAAGCACGACGGCTACGTCAAAACGCGGGACGGCCGCGAGTTTTCGCAGCGTAACGGCGTCCGTCGCTGCCTGAGCGTACGGGTCCACGGAGTCGGTCATAGGGCCGATCATCTCGCACTTCGCCGGCCGTGTCGCACCCTGTGTTATTTATCCGTGATTCACGTCACGATTCGCAGGTAATGCGATAGGCCATTTCTTCGCGAAGTTGCGGGTCTGTTCACCCCATTTCTGGCATTCTTAATCGTCAGCGGTAGATGGGTGGGTACCGACCGAAAGGGACTGCGTTGTCACGACATCAGTCATCGACGCTGGAGCGCCGGCGCCAGACACGGGCTGTGACGCCGACTGGGCGGGCTTCCCAGAGGAAGCACGGGCTCCTGCACCGGACAGGCATCGTGCTGCCCGCGGCGGCCATCGCCGCGGTGCTGGTGGCGATCGTCTCGGTCGTCTCCTACCTGGTCAGTCCGGACGGGAGCGGCGCCGGCACTCTGTCGATGGCGCTGGGCGGCCTGCAGAACAGCAAGTCGGTCACGCTGCTGGCGCAGGAGCGGCAGCAGATCGTCACGATGAACGCGGCGGCTACCACGATGTCCGTGGCGGCCAAGCCCGCGGTGGTCTCGCCGTCGCAGATCGAGGCGCAGCAGCCGCAGACGTCTTCCTCGGACACCTCTTCGGGCACGTCGTCGGATACCACTGGGGGGACCACCAGCGACACCAGCGGCGGCGGGGTCAACGACGCGCCCGCGGCCAGCGCGGCCAGTCCCTCCGAAGCGCAGAGCATCGCCAAGTCGATGATGTCGTCGTTCGGCTTCAGCCCGGACAGCCAGTGGGAGTGCCTGGACGAGGTCTGGACGAAGGAGAGCAGCTGGGAGTACGACGCCGAGAACCCCAGCGGCGCGTACGGAATCCCCCAGTCGCTTCCGGCCAGCAAGATGGCGTCGGACGGGCCCGACTACATGACCAACGCCACGACCCAGATCAAGTGGGGCCTGGGCTACATCTCGAGCACCTACGGCACGCCCTGCGACGCCTGGGCGCACGAGGTTAACGACGGCTGGTACTGATCTGACCCGGGAGCCGGCCCTTCGGAGGCCGGCCCCCTGGCCTGGCCCTGTCCCGGGACTGAGGATGGCGTCACCGCTCTGGCGGTGGCGCCATCGTCGTTTTCCGGGGCGCCCGGCGTCAGCGAACCGTAAGGCGTTTTATCCTCTATATCCGTTTCCTTCCTGGCATCCTGAGCTGTCGAAAGGCAGTGGGTGGGCCGACGGAAGGGACTGCGTTGTCACGACATCAATCAGCGGCGGTGCTGGAGCCGCCCGAGGCGCCCGAGGGCGCGGCATCCGGATCGGGGACCGGGGAAAAGCGCCTGAGGCAGCCGGGGATCGTTCTGCCGGCCGCGGCGATCGCTTCGGTGGTGGTGGCGCTCGTCGCGGTGGTCGCCTATCTGATCGGTCCGGACACGAGCGGTGTCGGTACCCTGTCGACGGCGCTGGGCGGCTTGCAGGACAGCCGGTCGGTCACGCTGCTGGCGCAGGAGCGGCAGCAGATCGTCACGATGAACGCCGCCGCCAGCACGCTGACCGCGGCGTCCAGGCCCACGGTCGTCTCGCCCGCGCAGATCAAGGCGCAGCAGCCGCAGACTCAGCCCGCCAGCACCAGTGGCGGCGGGACCACCGCGAGTAGCGATTCCTCTGGCTCCGGCTCAAGTTCCGGTTCGGGATCGAGTTCCGGCTCCGGTAGCGGCGCGGCGCAGATGGACTCCGTGCCGACCGGTGAGGCCAGCCCCTCCGAGGCGCAGGCGATCGCCAAGGAGCTGATGACATCCTTCGGCTTCAGCGTCTCCTCGCAGTGGGAGTGCCTGGACGAGGTCTGGACGAAGGAGAGCAGCTGGGAGTGGGACGCGGAGAACCCGAGCGGCGCGTACGGAATCCCGCAGGCGCTTCCGGCCAGCAAGATGGCGAGCGTCGGGTCTGACTACATGACCGATGCCGCGACCCAGATCAAGTGGGGCCTGGGTTACATCTCCGACACCTACGGCACGCCGTGCGACGCGTGGGCGCACGAGGTCAATGACGGCTGGTATTAGTATCACCCTCCCTCACTAATTCTGATGGCGTCGCCGCTCCGCGGCGACGCCATCTCTGTTTTCAGGGGGTGATTAGCCAAGCGCGGTTAGCCGGCAAATCTATGCCATTTATACGAAATATTTCACACGGTTAGTAGCGCAATCATTACGCATTAGGGTGCATGGTGTTTTCAGGGGCAACGCAATGTCGCGATTTCGGATGATTTACGGCGATGTGATGTTCGTCATAACGGATTGCGAAGCTTGATCATCTAGCGCAATTGCCTTGGCCAGGGCATGTTTCGGCCGGGTTTCGCCAGTGTGAACCGGTCTGATGTGATTTAGGTCACATACAATTCGCCAGTTTTCATGCTGTGTCGTCTGGCATGGTCATTTAGCGACAGCACCCCGGCAGGCGTGGCGGTCACTTCTACGTGACAGATCCACACCGGATGCTTCGGCGCCCTGACCCGCGTCGCGTACGCCTGCCCACGCGTTCGGGAGTGAGACCCTTCCCCCGCAGCGAAGCGGAGGGCGAGCGCGCTGTTCAATGGGTGGAAGTAAGCGCATGGCGCATCCCCTAGCCCCCTAGCTAGTGCGGCGGAGACCTGCGCGCGTTAATCGAAGGCTGTACCTTGACCCGGCTTATGCTGAAATCCAAGCCGTCCAAGCTGACCACTATCGCCGTAGGCGGGGCGTTCGCCCTGGCCGCCGCGGGTGGCGCGTCCGCGGTGACGCTGTCGTCCTACTCCACCGGTTCCGGCGCCTCGGGCGCGACGGGGCTGGCGGCGCAGACGACGAGCAAGACCCAGCAGACCACGACCACGCAGGCGATGGCCGCCGCGGAAAAGGCCGCCGCCGCTCAGGCCGCGGAGGTGAAGGCCGCTCAGCAGGCGAAGGCCGCCGCGCAGAAGGCGGCCAAGGAGCATGCCGCGCACGTGGCGCACGAGAAGCTTGTCGCCGCGCAGAAGGCCGCGGCCCGGGCTGCCGCCGCGCAGAAGGCCGCGGCGGCGAAGGCCGCCGCCCGGAAGGCCGCCGCCCAGAAGGCGGCCGAGCAGCAGGCGAGTGAGCAGAAGGCGACGACTACGTCTGCCTCCTCGTCCTCGTCTTCTTCCTCGGGCTCGTCGAGCGTGTCGGGCTCGCCTCAGCAGATTGCCCAGCAATTGCTGAATCAGGACGGCGAGGGCGGAGACTTTTCCTGTCTCGACCAGTTGTGGCAGAAGGAGAGCGGCTGGAGCACGTCCGCGGAGAACGCGTCTTCCGGGGCCTATGGCATCCCGCAGGCGCTTCCCGGCAGCAAAATGGCGGCCGACGGCCCGGACTGGCAGACCAACGCCGAGACCCAGATCAAGTGGGGCCTGGGCTACATCAAGGACACCTACGGCACCCCCTGCGACGCCTGGTCGCACGAGGAGTCCGCCGGCTGGTATTAACTCCAATCGCCTGATTGCGCGGCCGATAGGATCGAGGAATTTTCGCGATCGGACGCGCGCCGGGGGACGTTCCCCGGGTCTATGCAGAACGGATCGCACCGGGGAATCGGCGCGATCCGTTCTGCGTGTATGGCGGGGCAGGGGTTGATCTTGGCCCCCTCCGGTTAGACGTTCCCGGGGTGTGCTATCGTCAGCGACATGACTGACAGTAATGAATAAGATACTTAGAGTCATGGAAATGGTGCGGGTGGTCTGGCGTGTCAGAGGTCACAAGCCAATGACAACGTGCGTAGGAAATCCTGGTTAACACGGGGTTACTGATACGCGTGCGGCCCGGAATCGGGCGCTTCCCGCTTTTCCTCAGGAATCAGGCCCTCCGCCGCGACGTTCCATGGCAGCGTAAGCATTCGACAGCACCCTGCCTGCGTGATCGGTGGCTGCCTACGGCAGCCCTGCTTCAGTGGAGAAGCAGCATCAGCGCCCTGACCCGCGCTACCTCCGCACGGCCGAGGAGTTGCCTGCCGCTACGTATGGATCGTTTGACGTAGGGATAGTGGCCCTCAAGGGTGGAAACCGATCCGCGCAACCGCGGAACTAGCAAGGGTTCATTTTGTCACGCCATCTTTCCGTGCCATCGCCAGCGACAGGAAAGCGTTCCAGGATCATCTCGCTTACGGCTGTAAGCGCCCTGTCTGTGGCAGGAGCGGTCACCGCGGCGGTCAACGTGCCGTCGGCGGCGTCCGCCGCTCCGAATGGCGCCGCGTTCGCCAGCCTGAACACCGCTCCGCGGCACCCGGCCAGCCCGGTGAAGCCCGCGGCGGCCGAGGTGCGCACCACCAGTGCCCTCAGCGCGGACCGGTTCAGCCTCGCGACCCGGAAGGTCGCGTTCGCGCAGGCCGACGAGGCCACCGCGGCCAAGAAGGCCGCCGCGAAGATCGCCGCCCGGAAGGCGGCCGCCCGCAAGGCCGCGGCCCAGAGGGCCGCCGCGCGGAAGGCCGCTCAGCAGCGGGCCGCGGTCGGCTCATCCGGTTCGCCGCGGCAGGTCGCCCAGGCCATGCTCGGCCAGTTCGGCTGGTCGGGGAGCCAGTACGGCTGCCTCGTCCCGCTATGGGGCAAGGAGAGCGGCTGGAGCACCTCGGCGAGCAACCCGAGTTCCGGTGCCTACGGGATCCCGCAGGCGCTGCCCGGGAACAAGATGTCCAGCGCGGGCCCGGACTGGCAGTCCAACCCGGCCACGCAGATCAAGTGGGGCCTGCAGTACATCCAGAGCACCTACGGCTCGCCGTGCGGCGCCTGGTCGCACGAGCAGTCAGCGGGCTGGTACTAACGCTGCCCCGGGGATGACCCCCGGTGCGCGCCAGGCCGCGACAGGCCGTCCCCCTCCAGGGGGGGCGGCCTGTTCTAGTTCGTGACCGGCTGGAACGTCTGCAGGATCTGGTCGAACAGGGGCAGTCCCTGGCTCTGCGGGAACTGCGCGGCGGGCGCGGTGAAGTACACGGCGTAGGACTGGGTGCCAGTGGACGTCGGCAGGTCGAAGAGCAGGTCGTTAACCTCCATCGTGACCCCGCCGGCGGTCGTCCACGTGAACGACCAGAACGCCCCGCTGGTATCCCGGATCGTGACCCGCCGGAGGCTGAGCTGGCGGTATCCGGGCAGGTGGCCCTCGGCCAGCGCGTTGTGCTCGACGTACCGGGCTTCCGCCAGCATGTCCCCGCGGCTGTGCTGGGTCAGGTCGACGTCCAGGTACCGGTCGCCGTCGGGGGAGTTCAGGTAGGTCGCCGCGGTCCGCTGCCGCACGGTCCAGCCGGAGGGCACGGCGAGGGTGAAGCCGCCGGCGGTTCCGCCGCTGGCGGGGGAGACGGTCTCGGGCCTCCAGCCCGGGGGCGCGGCCGACGCCGGGCTGTTGATGGCCTTCACCGCGCCCGGGAGGCTGGTGCTGGCGGACGCGGTGTTCCCGGTGGTCGACAGGCCGTGCTGGGTCATCAGCGCCACCACCGCGCAGACAATGACCAGGACCACCAGGACGGCGACAGCGATGACCGCCCTCCGGCCCCGGCCGCGGCGAGGAACCGGCGACGGCGGCACGGGCGACGGCGGCACGGGCGCGGGCGGCCGCGGCTGCGGCCTGGTCGGCGCGTCATCCCCTGGCGGAGTGACCACCGGGGAAAGCGTCGGGGCCGGCGGGCCGGCCGCGACTGGAGCGGCCTTCGCCGGAGCGGCGGCCGGAGGGCTGATGGCGGCGGTGATGGCCGGCGGGCCGTTGGCCACCATCGTGGGCGGCTCTTCCGTGAGGACCGGGGCGAGCCCGAGCGAGGGCGCCGGTTCCGGCCCGGGAGCCTCGTCGCTCCCGGGAGCGTCCTGTTCCGCCGGCGGGCCGCCCGGCGCGGAGGCGTCGTCCCCGGCGCCGCCTTTCCGGGAAAGGCCCTCTTTCAGGGAAGGGCCGCCTTTCCGGGAAGGGTCCTCCGCCGGCGCGGAGCCGGCGTCGGCGAGCACGCCCGCGGGCGCGGGCGCGTCCACCGCGGGTCCGCCTACCGCGGGCGCGTCCACTGTGGGGACGCCCTCCTCGTCCTCCCTGTCCGCCGGAACCGCGGGGTCAGCCGGGTCCGGCTCATCCGGTGAATTCAGCGGATCCGGCGCGGGAGCGTCCTCGGGGCCCTTCCCGGCCGCCGAAGCGTCCGCTGCCGAAGCGTCCGCTGCCGCGGCATCCTCTGCCGACGCGCCCGCGGCGGATTCGCCGGCGGCACCCGCGGCGGCCGGGCTCTCCGGGTGATCGTCCTTCTCCCCGGCCGCGTCTTCGCGAAGCGCGTCGCCGGAGGCGGTGTCGCCGGGCCGCTCCTCATCGCCGGAGGGCTTCTCGTCCGGGGCCTTCGCGGAATCCCCGGCACCCGCGGAATCCCCGGCACCCGCATCGACGGCGGCGTCGGCGGCGGTGCCCGCGGGGGCGCCAGCGGCGGCGTCGGCCGCCGTGTCCGCGGGCTTGACCAGGGAACCCGGAATCGTGCCGGGGACAGTGCCCGGGACCGCGCCCGCCGGGTTCGGAGAGGTCGAGCCGACGCCGGCCGGCCCGGAGATCGCCTTGGGCACCCGCCGCGCGGCCAGCGACTCCGGGGGCAGCAGCGGCAGGACCCCCGAGAACATCCGGCCCGCGGCCTCCGCGGGCGGCCGGAGCCGGGGATTCCGGTGCAGGAGCGCGGCGATCAGCGGGCCGAGCGGGCCCGCGGCCTGGGCGACCGGAGCGTCCTCGTTGATGATCGCCGTCATCGTGGTGATCGCCCCGCCGCGCTTCTCGTACGGCCCGTGGCCCTCCACGGCGGCGAACAGCGTCGCCCCCAGGGACCACAGGTCGGACGCGGGCGTGGCGGCCCCGCCCCGGATGCGCTCCGGGGCGGTGAACCCCGGCGACCCCATCACCATGCCGGTCTGGGTTAGCCGGGGGTCCCCGGCGAACTGCGCGATGCCGAAGTCGGTGAGCACGGCCCGCTCGCCGTCCGGGTCGTCGGCGATCAGCACGTTGCCCGGCTTCACGTCCCGGTGCAGGACACCTGCCGCGTGCGCGGTCGCCAGCGCGGCCAGCAGCTGCTGGCCGATCCGGCAGGCCCGGCGCGGGGAGACCGGCCCGTCGGAGGCCAGCGTTTTCTCCAGCGACCGGGAGGGGACGAACTCCATGATGATCCAGGGACGCCCGTCCTCTTCGACCACGTCGTAAATGGTCACCACGCCGCGGTGGGAAAGCCGCGCGGCCGTGCGCGCCTCGCGCATTGTCCGCTTATAGGCGTTTTCGCGGTCTTCGTCGGAAATGACGCCCTTAAAGAAGACTTCCTTAATGGCCACGTCCCGGTCCAGCAGGCTGTCCCGGGCACGCCAGACAACGCCCATGGCGCCACGACCGATTGGCTCGATGAGGCTGTAGCGCCCGGCGATGACCTGTTCCGTCAAACGCGGCATAGCCAGTAGTTCCTGTTCAGGCGGTCTCTGGAAGGGGATCTGGCAGCGTAGCCTTCGCAAGCGGCGCGGATAGCGCGCTGTGATACGCGTTGACCAGCACCGGCATCTCCTCTCGAATGGAACTTCTCTGCGGCGACGACGCGCGTGTGGCCGACGCCGCCACGGATGTCCTTCATATTCGGCCCGGTCTTCTTCCAGCAGGGTAGCGAGAGTTTTGCGCGGTTCGAGTGGAACCCGGCTATCTCTCGACGCTTACCTGCCTCGAAGACGCACTCCTGCGCTTTCCGCGTATGTCGATCCGGGGCGGCAGCCGTGATCATGATCGATGGCGGCTCGTGCGTGCCATCGGCCATCGGGGGCTCACGGTAGGCGGATGCCAAGTTTTACCGACATGCCGCCCACCGTAGGCCCTGCGGAACGAAACTGGCTGGTACGCCACGCCCCTACCTGGATTCAGGGGGAGAAGCCCACCACGGTCAGGGGCGGCTGCCGATGCTAAGCACCGGCGAGGAAGCCTCCGCGAAGAAGTCATTGCCCTTGTCATCGACAATGATGAATGCCGGGAAGTCCTTAACCTCGATCTTCCATACCGCCTCCATGCCGAGTTCCGGGTATTCCAGCACCTCAACCTTGGTGATGCAGTCCTGCGCGAGCCGCGCGGCGGCGCCCCCGATGGAGCCCAGGTAGAACCCGCCGTGCGTCTTGCAGGCATCGGTGACGGCCTTCGAGCGGTTTCCCTTGGCCAGCATGACCAGGGACCCTCCGGCCTCCTGGAACCGTTCCACGTACGAGTCCATCCGCCCGGCGGTCGTCGGGCCGAAGCTGCCCGAGGCGAATCCCTCCGGGGTCTTCGCCGGGCCGGCGTAGTAGACGGGGTGGTCGCGCAGGTACCCGGGCATCGGGTCCCCGGCGTCGAGGCGCTCGGCGATCTTCGCGTGCGCGATGTCGCGGGCGACGACCATGGTGCCGGTGAGGGACACCCGGGTCTTCACCGGGTGCTTGGTCAGCTCGGCCCGGATCTCCGCCATCGGGCGGTTGAGGTCGATCTTCACGACCTCGCCCGCGTCGTCGGCCACCGCGGACGGGTCCGGCAGGTACTGCGCCGGGTCCTCCTCCAGCTGCTCCAGGAACACGCCCTCGGAGGTGATCTTGCCGAGCGCCTGCCGGTCGGCCGAGCAGGACACGGCGATCGCCACCGGGCAGGACGCGCCGTGCCGGGGCAGCCGGATGACGCGGACGTCGTGGCAGAAGTACTTGCCGCCGAACTGGGCGCCGATCCCGATCTTGCGCGTGATCTCGAGGACGGACTGCTCCATCTCGGTGTCGCGGAATCCGTTGCCGGCGGGGGAGCCGGCGGCCGGCAGCGCGTCCAGGTAACGAGCGGACGCGTACTTGGCGGTCTTCAGGGCGAACTCGGCGCTGGGGCCGCCGACCACGATGGCCAGGTGGTACGGCGGGCAGGCGGAGGTGCCGAGGGAGCGGATCTTCTCCTCGAGGAACTGCTCCATGCGCTTGGGGTTCAGGACGGCCTTGGTCTCCTGGTACAGGAACGACTTGTTCGCCGACCCCCCGCCCTTGGCCATGAAGAGGAACTTGTAGGCGCCGCCCTCGGTCGCGTACAGCTCGATCTGCGCGGGCAGGTTGGAGCCGGTGTTCTTCTCCTCCCACATGGTCAGCGGGGCCATCTGCGAGTAGCGGAGGTTCAGCTTGGTGTAGGCGTCGTAGATGCCGCGGGCGATGTGCTCCTCGTCGCGCCCGTCGGTCAGCACCTGCTGTCCGCGCTTGCCCATCACGATCGCCGTACCGGTGTCCTGGCACATCGGCAGGATCCCGCCGGCGGCGATGCAGGCGTTCTGCAGCAGGTCACGGGCGACGTACCGGTCGTTGGGAGAGGCCTCGGGGTCGTCGAGGATCGACCGGAGCTGGCGAAGGTGCGAGGGGCGGAGCAGGTGCTGGATGTCCCGGATCGCGGTCGACGTGAGCGCGGTGATCGCTTCGGGCTCCACTTCCAGGAACGACCGGCCGAGGGCCTTGTGGACCGAGACGCCTCCGTCAGCGATCTTGCGGTACGTGGTGTCGTCCTGCCCGGTCGGAAGCAGTTCGGTGAACGAAAACTCAGCCATCCTCGCCATCCTTGTGTCGCATGTAAACCCCGCTCGCCCCAGCTTATGGCGGGGACCGGGAGCCGGCTCATCCGGGCGCTGCCGGGGGCGCTCGCGGTGATGAGCGCCACTTCACTCTTTGTCGTCACATCCTGACCGGCAAGTATGGGAAAAATTCTGGCCTTTGCCGGCGTGTCCTGATGGTCACGACTTGTTTGCGTTTACGCAAGCTTGTATGGTGACTGTGTGCGGCGGTGCTGCGCCACGCGGTGCCCCCGTCCGCGAGTGGATTGCTCGCCACGCAGTGCCCCCGTCTGCGGAGGCTGAGCTGCGGCGCCGTCGCACACTTAAACGTTCTCCAGGGTCTTCCCTGGATTCTGCGCTGCTCAGGGCATCACGAGTCAGGAAGACGCAGCATCTCTTCGGCCAGCCGGGCCAGTGCCGGAAGCGCCAGCCTGATCGCCTGCCGGTCGGCGTCACCGGCTGATTCCAGGGCCCGCCCGGTCATCTCGGCCCGGACATCCCGCCACTGCGCGATCCGCTCCGCTCCCGCGGACGTGACGGACAGCCGGATCATCCGCCCGTCGCCCGCGGTGCGTTCCCGCGTCAGGAGCCCGTCCGCGGCGAGCTGGCTCACCATCGTGCTGACGCTGTTGGGCGCGAGCCGCAGTTCCCGCGCGGCCTCGGCCACGGACAGGCCGGACCGCCGCGCCGCCAGGCGCAGCAGTTCGGAACGGGCGGGCGGGAGCGGCGCGGCGTTCCGGACCGCGCGGCGGGCCACCCGCCGGATGGCGCCGATCGCCGCCAGGAGCTCTGTCGCCTCCGCCTTGACGCCCGGATCCGCGGCCTGATGCCTTACCTCGTTCACAGAGCTAACTATAGAGCCGTTCCGCTCACGAGCTTCTGAGTGTGATGTGCGAAACGAGCGGGTAGCAACCATGCCAAAGTGGGGGGTGTTTTCGAGGGGGAGATTGGAGCAGGAGATGGCCACTGTGTCTCGGGGGACGGAGAGCAGCCCGTACATTCGCAGCCTGATCCCGGCGCGGATCGACCGCCTGCCCTGGTCAGCGTTTCATACCCGTCTGGTCATGGCGCTCGGCGTCGCCTGGATCCTCGACGGGCTTGAGATCACGTTCGCCAGCAACGTCGGCCCCGACCTCGAGCAGGCCGGAACGCTGCACCTGACGACCGGGGCCGTCGGCGCCATCGCCTCGTGGTACCTGGTCGGCGAGGTCATCGGGGCGCTGCTCTTCGGCCGGCTGTCGGACAGGCTCGGCCGTAAGAACCTCTTCGTCGTCACGCTCGCCGTGTACCTGATCGGCAGCGGCCTGACCGCCTTTACCCCGGCCGGCGGCGCCTGGCTAATCTTCCTGTACCTCACCCGTGTCATCGCGGGCATGGGCATCGGCGGCGAGTACGCCGCGATCAACTCCGCGATCGACGAGATGATCCCGGCCAAGTACCGGGGCCGCATCGACGTCGCCGTGAACGGTACTTACTGGGGCGGCGCGATCATCGGCACAGTCGTCACCCTGTGGGCCCTGAACCAGTTCCCCGTGTTCTGGGGCTGGCGGATCGGCTTCATCGTCGGCCCGGTCTGCGCCCTTGTCATCATCTACGTGCGGAAGACCCTGCCGGAATCCCCCCGCTGGCAGATCATGCATGGCCACGCGGACGAGGCTGAGGCCTCCATCCGGGAGATCGAGGAGAGCGTCAAGGCCACCCACGGGCCGCTCCCGGAGGTGGACCCGAGCCGGGAACTGGAGATCCGGCCGAGCCAGCAGTTCGGTTACCTGACCCTGCTCAAGGTGCTGTTCCAGCGCTACCCGGGCCGCTCCGTCCTGGCCGCGGCGCTGATGATTACCCAGTCGTTCCTTTACAACGCCATTTTCTTCACGTCCAGCCTGGTGCTGAACTCGTTCTACCACGTGGCGGCGACGGCAACGCCCTACTATTTCTTCGCGTTCGCCGCGGGCAACCTGCTCGGACCCCTGACCCTCGGCCGGCTGTTTGACACGATCGGCCGGAAGGTCATGATCTCCAGTACCTACATCGGCTCCGGTGTCCTGCTCGTCGTCAGCGCGGTCCTGTTCGACCAGGGCATCCTGAACGCCACCACCCAGACCATCGCCTGGGCCGTCATCTTCTTCTTCGCGTCCGCCGGTGCCAGCGCCGGCTACCTGACCGCCAGCGAGGTCTTCCCGCTGGAGGTCCGGGCCAAGGCCATCGCCGTGTTTTTCGCGATCGCGCAGGTCTTCGGCGCGATCGGGCCGATCTTCTATGGCTCCCTGATCGGTTCCGGCGCCCACCGGGGCCCGCTCTTCGACGGTTACCTGGTGGGCGCGGGGCTGATGATCCTCGGCGGCGTTATCACGATCGTCTTCGGCGTCAACGCGGAGGGCAAGTCCCTGGAGGACGTGGCCCAGCCGCTGTCGGTCATCGGGAAGCCGTCCGAGGCGATCTTCCGCAGCGGAGGCGGGGGCGCCACCGGCGCGACGGCCGACGGCTGACACCCCATGGCCCGGCCTCTGAACCCTGTCCGGGCGCGCGGCGAGGCCGATCATATAGCCGCGCGCCGGGTGGAAACTGGAGGAAGACTAGCAGAGGTGTTCGCCGCCGGAAGGTATCTTCGTGGCATGCCACCGCGGCCAGCGCCCCGAGACCTGCGCGCCTCCGATACCGACCGGGAGCGGGTGGTCACCATGCTGAGCGCCGCTCTGGCCGACGGCAGGCTGACCCACCACGAATACTCCGAACGGATCTCCGCTGCCCTCACCGCCCGGACCCTCGGTGACCTGTCGGGACTGACGTCCGACCTGGCCTCCGCCGCCGATCAGCCGGTACGCCTCGACGGGGTCCGGATGGTCACCGGGCTGCTGCGCATGGAGGCCCGTTCCGGGCGCTGGGTGGTGCCGCCCGTGCTGACCTGCACCGCCGTGTGCGGCGAGGTGGTGCTGGACGTCACCGCGGCGGTGCTGCAGGCCCGGCACACGGTGCTGTACGCGTATGCCTTCGGCGGGCGCGTCCGGCTGGTCGTCCCCGACGGGGTCGAGGTGGTGGTGGACGGGACCACCCTGGTCGGCCGGTACCGGGGAGCCACGGCCCGCACGGTGCCGACCGCCCCGGACATCCCGGTCATCGAGGTCCACGCGTTCTGCGTAGCGGGCGAGGTCCTGGTCAAGACCCCGCCCCGCCCGCGCAAATGGCTGAAACGCGCCCGCCCATCCCACCCGAGGTTATGTTCGCGGTTTCTGCTGCTCTGACAACAGAGAACGCGAACATAGGCCTGGGCCGGGGGAGGGGTCAGTCGTAGTTGACGGCGCTGTAGGCGCGGAGCTTCCAGAGGGCGTGCTCGCTGCGAATGGAACGGATGGTGCCGGAGCGGCCGCGCATGACCAGCGAGTGCGTGGTCATGCCGCCCGGCTTGTACCGGACGCCGTCCATCAGCTCGCCGTCGGTGATGCCGGTGGCCGCGAAGAACACGTCGTCGGACGAGACCAGGTCGTTGGTGGTGAGCACCCGGTCCAGGTCGTGCCCGGCGTCGAGGGCCTTGCGCTTCTCCGCTTCGTCGCGCGGGGCGAGCTTGCCCAGGATCACGCCGCCCAGGCACTTCAGCGCGCAGGCCGCGACGATGCCCTCCGGCGTGCCGCCGATGCCGAGCATCAGGTCGATGCCGGTGCCCTCGCGGGCCGCCATAATCGCTCCGGCCACGTCTCCGTCGGTGATCAGGTGGATCCGGGCTCCGGCCGCGCGGACCTCGGTGATCAGGTCCTGGTGCCGTTCGCGGTCCAGGATGACCACGGTGACGTCCTTGGGGGAGATGCCCTTGGCCTTGGCGACCGCGTTGATGTTGACCGCCGCCGGGGCGTCCAGGTCCACGACATCGGCCGCTTCGGGGCCGGTGGCCAGCTTGTTCATGTAGAAGACGGCCGACGGGTCGTACATGGAGCCGCGCTCGGCCACGGCCAGGACGGACACGCCGTTCGGCATGCCGTTGGCGGTCAGCCGGGTGCCGTCGATCGGGTCGACCGCGACGTCCACGGCCGGGCCGGTGCCGTCGCCCACCTCCTCGCCGTTGAACAGCATCGGCGCGCGGTCCTTCTCGCCCTCGCCGATGACCACGACGCCCTGCATGGACACCGAATTGATCAGGCGGCGCATCGCGTTCACCGCCGCGCCGTCGGCGCCGTTCTTGTCGCCGCGGCCCACCCAGCGGGCGGCCGCCATCGACGCCGCCTCGGTGACGCGGACGAGTTCCAGCGCCAGGTTCCGGTTGGGGGCGTGGCTGGCGGGTTCCGGGGCGCCGGGGATGCCCGTCGCCTGGTCCTCGGTCATATTCGGATTCCTTCCTCCGTACGGGTGACTGGGGCGGCGGCCCGGATTAACCGGCAGCCTGGGACCAGGCCTGCTCCAGCGCCTGGGTAAACGTCTCGGTCGCCTGCGCCCCGGAGACGCCGAGGGTCATGTCGAAGACGAAAAAGGGGACTCCGGTGATACCCAGCCGTCGCGCCTCGGACTCATCGGCCCGGACGTCGCCGGCGTACCGGCTGTCGTCGTCGAGGACCGGCTGAATGTCACCGGAGGCAAGTCCGGCCTTCTCCGCGATGGCGGTGATCACGGGTGCGTCGAAGATCTGTTCTCCCTCGCCGAAGTACGCCTGGTAGACGGCGGCGAGGAGGTCGTGCTGCACGCCCTTGTCCCGGGCCAGGTGCAGCACCCGGTGGAGGCCGAAGGTGTTGCCCACCGGCCGGTCCGCGCTGTAATCCAGGCCCTCGGCCCGGGCGAGGCCGGAGACCCGGTCCTCGGCCTGACGGGCCTGCTCGGGCGGCATCCCGTACTTCTGGCTGAGCATGCCCAGTACGGTTTCCCGCTCGCCGGCCGGGCGGTCGGGGTCAAGCTCGAACGACCGGAAGACGACCTCGACCTTGTCGCGGTGCGCGAAGTTCGCGAGCGCCTTTTCGAATCGCGCCTTGCCCACGTAGCACCACGGGCAGACGACGTCGCTCCAGATATCCACGCGCATAGGTACAAGCCTAAATGGCGGGGTGCGCGCGGCGCATCGTGGCGTTGCTCGCACCGCTGGCGACAGGAGCCCCTAGAACGGCGCCTTGCCGTCGGACTGCTCCTCGGCGTCCTCGCGGGCCGCCATCGCGGCGGTCAGCCGCGCCCGCGCGCCCTCCAGCCATTCGGCGCAGGTCGCGGCCAGTTTCTCCCCGCGTTCCCACAGTTCGAGCGACTGCTCCAGGGTGAGGCCCCCGGCCTCGAGCTTCTTCACCACGCTGACGAGTTCGTCCCGGGCCTGCTCGTAGGAGAGCGCGTCACTGTCGGTCACAGTGCCTACCTTACTCGTCGCCGCCTTCCTCCTCCCGGCTTATGTTCGCTGTTTCTGCCGCGGGGGCAGCGGTTTCCGCGAACACGACGACCTGGATCTGGTCCTCGGCGAACCGGACCGTCAGTTCTTCGTCCGCGGCGACCTGGGACGCTTCCCGGACCACGGAGCCGTCCGCGGCCTGCACGATCGAATAGCCCCGCTTGAGCGTCGCGGCCGGCGACAGGGCCAGCAGCCGGGCCCGGGTGTGGGTCACGTCGTCGGAGGCCCGGTTGAGACGGGCCTGCAGCGCCTGCCGGGCCCGGTTCGCCAGCGCGTCGACCTGCTCGGACTGGCGTTCGATCTCCCGGACCGGGTCGGCCAGGGAGGGCCGGGACCGCGCGGCTCGCAGCCAGGCGGTCTCCCGGTCCAGCCAGCCCTTCACGCAGCGGGTCATCCTCATCCGGAGCTCGGCGATGCCCGCTAGCTGCTCGGCGACGTCGGGCACGATCCGCTTGGCGGCGTCGGTGGGAGTGGAGGCGCGCAGGTCCGCGACGTAGTCGAGCAGGGGAGCGTCCTGCTCGTGCCCGATCGCGCTGACGACGGGGGTGCGGCACGACGCGACGGCCCGGATGAGGGCCTCGTCGGAGAACGGGAGCAGGTCCTCGAGAGAGCCGCCGCCGCGGGCGACCACGATCACGTCGACCTCGGGGTCCGCGTCGAGGCGGCGGAGCGCGGCGATGACCTCGCCGGCCGCGCTGGTGCCCTGCACGGCGGTCTGCTCGACCCGGAACCGGACGGCGGGCCAGCGGCGCTGGGCGTTCTCCTGCACGTCCCGCTGGGCGGCCGACTGGCGGCCGCAGACGAGGCCGATGACGTTGGGAAGGAAGGGCAGGGGGCGCTTGCGTTCGCGCCTGAACAGTCCCTCGTCCGCGAGGGTCTTGCGGAGCTTCTCCAGCCGGGCGAGAAGGTCGCCGATGCCGACGGCGCGGATTTCCAGCGCGGTCAGGGCGAAGGAACCGCGGGTCGCGTTGAAGTCTGGCTTGGCGAAGACCACGATCCGTGCGCCCTCGGACGGATTCGTAGCCTCGAATATCTGCCGGGTGCTGATGACCTGCACGGACGCGGCCGCGACCGGGTCCCGCAGCGTGATGTAAACCGTGTTGCCGCGCTTCTTGGCCTCGGCGATCTGGCCCTCGACCCAGACGCGGCCCAGCCGTCCGATCCAGCCGTGGACCAGTTGCAGGATGGTCCGTACGGGGGTCGGAGACTCGGGCGATGTCTCAAGGGGCATGTCGCTATCCCACCACGCGCCGCGGCGGCGCGGGGCCAGAAGCGCGGGTCCGCCGTCCCGTCGTCAGCGTGGTGCTGCCGGGGGCGGCGGACCCGCGCCGTCACGCATGCCTCGCACTGGGGTTACTTCTCGGCCTCGATCTTGGCGATGCGCCGCTCGAACATCGAGATGAAGTCCTGGCGGGCGGCGTTCGCCTTCTCGTGCCCGATGAGCGTGTTGAGCTGGTCGACCGAGAGGTTGCGCAGCCGGGCGCGCACGGAGGCGATCGTGAGGTCGCCGTAGTTCGGCAGCGGCAGGTCCGCGGACGCCGTCGCGGCGGCCTCGGGCTTGGCGGCTTCCGGGGCGGCCTCAGCCTCGGGCGCCTCAGCCTCGGGCGCCTCCTCGGCCTTGGCCTCGGGCTCCGTGACATCGGCGTCAGCGACGGCGACGGCGGCATCCGCCTCGTCGGCCGCGGGCGCGGCTTCCGCGGTCTCCGTGTCCTCGGCCTTGACAGCCTCGGCTTCCGGGGCGGCGGTCTCAGCCTCAGCGGCTGCCGTGTCCGTGACCTCGGCCTCGGGGGCCTCGGCCGCGGGAGCCTCAGTCTCGGCCGCGGCGGCCTCGGGAGCCGTCGTCGTCTCGGGGGCCGTCGTCTCCGGGGCCGGGCTGGCCGCGGGGGCTTCGGCGCTGGCCGGCTTGCTGCGGACCTTGTCGGTAACGCTCAGGATCCGGCCGATTCCCGCGAACACCGCGCGCAGCGGGTTCTGGGTGGCTTGCGGCATATTCTTTTCTCCTCCGGGGGTTGGGGGTACCACAAGTGTGCCTTAGCACAGGCTTGCGCCATTGTGTCGTAATTAAGCCGGTATCTTCCGGCCTCCTCCGGGAAACCTGAGGGTAGCCCTGATTTGCCCAGTTAGCAGGGAATCGCGGGTGACTGACAGATGCGGCGGCAGCCTCGCCTACCATGGGAAGCATGTCTGAGACCCATCGCCGGGTCCTGCTGGCAAAGCCGCGAGGCTACTGCGCAGGGGTCGACCGGGCTGTGCAAGCTGTGGAACTGGCTCTGGAGCGCTTCGGCGCCCCGGTATACGTGCGTAAGCAAATCGTGCATAACACGCACGTAGTCGGTGAGCTGGAGAAACGGGGCGCGATTTTCGTCGAGGAAACCGACGAGGTCCCCGAGGGGAACGTCGTCGTGTTCTCCGCGCACGGGATCGCGCCGCAGGTCCGCGAGGCCGCAGAGAAGCAGGGACTCAAGGCGATCGACGCCACATGCCCCCTGGTCACCAAGGTGCATAACGAGGCCCGGCGTTTCGCCGCGAACGACTACGACATTTTCCTCATCGGGCACGAGGGCCACGAGGAGGTCATCGGCACTACCGGGGAGGCCCCGGCCCGCGTCCGCCTCGTGGACGGCATCGAGGGCGCGGCCAAGGTGGACGTGCGCGACCCCGAGAAGGTGGTCTGGCTTTCCCAGACCACGCTGTCGGTCGATGAGACCGTCCAGACCGTCTCGGCGCTGAAGGAACGCTTCCCGCAGCTGATCGACCCGCCGAGCGACGACATCTGCTACGCCACGCAGAACCGTCAGGCGGCCGTGAAGGTCATCGCGAAGGACGCCGACGTCGTGATCGTGGTCGGCTCCCGCAACTCGTCCAACTCCGTGCGCCTGGTCGAGGTCGCCAAGGACGCCGGCGCGTCCACGGCCTTCCTGGTAGACAACGCGGACGAGATGGACGAGAACTGGCTGGACGGCGCCAGCACCGTCGGCGTGACGAGCGGTGCCTCGGTTCCCGAGGTCCTGGTCAACGGGGTACTGGGGAAACTGGCCAGGCTGGGCTTCGCCGACGTCGAGGAAGTCGAGGCGGTCAAGGAGAAAATGTCCTTCCAGCTTCCCCGCGAGCTCCGCAAGTAACGCCGTACGACACTAACGCCCCCATCGCCGCGCTTCCGTAGCGGCCGCGAAGTGCCCTTCGAGGGCGGTATAGCGACCGCTTCGATCCCGTCGCGGGCGCGCCGGTGGGGGCGCGCCGGTGGGGGCGCGCGCTAGCCGCGGAGTTCACCGGCCAGGGCCCGGATTTCGCGGGGAAGCCCGCGCAGGAGCGCGATGGTCAGGGTGAGGGCCGTCCCGGCGAACAGCCAGGTGGCGGCCGAAGCCAGCATGACCAGGGTGCCCTCGAAGACGGCGAGCGAGCCCGTGGCGACCACGGACTTCTCTATCGCCATGGCGGCGAAGAACAGCAGCGGCGGGGAGACCGCGACCGGAAGCAGGCTGCCGGGACGGGTGTAGTACGCGGTCAGGCTGCTGGCCATGAAGAACACGGCGTCGGCCAGTTCGGGCCAGTCGGTCCAGTCGGCCAGCAGCAGGCCCGCGAAGCAGGTGCTGAACATGATCACGATGCCGCCGCGCGCGGTCAGCCGGACCGCCGTCCGGCGCGCGCCCGTCGTCCGGGAAGAGCGCGAAGGGGAAGTCCGTCCCCGTGCCCGCCGGGACGCCTGAGACCGGCGAGACGACCGGGACGCCGTCCCGCGAGGTCCCCGGGAGGCGAGCAGGACCCGGCTCGCCAGCCAGATCCGGACCCCGGCCAGCGCCGACGCGGCCGCCACCGCGAGGACGGCCCGCCCGCAGCGCTCCGGGATCCTCCACCGGCGGACGCGGGCCCCGCCGAAACGGGCGGCCCGGCCCGTCACACGCCCCGCCACCGCCGCTCCGCGTCCCAGGAGCACGATGCCCCGGCCCAGGACCGATCCGGCGGCCAGGCCTCCGCGGGCCAGGGCGCCTATGCCCCGGGTCAGGACCACCAGTCCCGTTCCCAGCGCCGACAGCCCGGCCCGGGCCGCCGTCCCCGCCCGCGAGAACGCCGAGGACCACGAGAGGCCCGGTTGCTCCTGGGACGAGCGGGATCCGGAAGACGCTTCGGCCCCGGGACCGGAGGACTCGGCGCGGGAAGCGTCACCACTATCCGTTCGGGATGAAAGGGTTCTCATGGATTTCGCTCCACGGCTGTCAGGTGATGGCCGTCCGCCTGGGTTTCCGGCAGTTCGGCCGTGACCAGTTCGGCGGCGGCCAGGGGCCGGGCCGTCTCCGTCACCGTGGGCGGCGCGTCCAGCGGGGCGTCCACCACGCCCAGCTCAGACATGCGGCGCGCGGTCACCAGCACGCGGCTCTCCAGCGAGCCGACCGCCTGGTTGTACGCGCCGACCGCCGAGGTCAGCGACCGTCCCAGCTTGTCGAAGTGCCGCGACAGGCCGGCCAGCCGGTCATACAGCTCGCGGCCGAGGTCGAAGACCGCCCGCGCGTTCTCCGACAGGGACTGCTGCTGCCAGGCGTACGCCGCCGTGCGCAGCATCGACACCAGCGTGGTGGGCGTCGCGATGTGGACCCGCTTGCCCAGCGCGTACTCGAGCAGGCCCGGGTCGGTCTCCAGGGCTGGGGCCAGGAACGCCTCGCCCGGGATGAACAGGATCACGAACTCCGGAGTGTCCGGCAGCGCCTTCCAGTACGTCTTCGACCCCAGCTGGTCGATGTGCGTGCGCAGGTGCCGGGCGTGCCGCCGCAGCTGCTCGAGCTGCTCGGACTCGGTGTCGGCCGACGCGACCGAGAGGTAGGCGTCCAGCGGGACCTTCGAGTCGACGACGATGTTCTTGCCGCCCGCCAGCCGCACCACCATGTCCGGGCGCTGCGCGCCGCTTTCGACCTGCACCTGCTCGGAGAAGTCGCAGTGCGAGTCCATGCCGGCCAGCTCGACCACCCGGCGCAGCTGCAGTTCGCCCCACCGGCCCCGGGCCTCGGGGCGGCGCAGCGCGGTGGTGAGTGCGTCGGCCGCGTCCCGGAGCTGCTCGGTACCGCGCCGGGCGAACTCGACCTGCTGCGCGAGCTCGGCGTGCGACCGGATGCGCGCGGAGTCGGAGTCGCGGAGCTGCTGCTCGACGCGGGTCAGCGTGTCACGCATAGGACCCATCAGCGCCTCGACGTCGAAACGCTCGGACAGCTGGCCGCTCATCAGCTCGGTCTTCTCCCGCTGGGCGCGGTCGAGCAGTGCCGCCTTCTCCTCGGCGGCACGGGCCCGGGCCTGCGCCGTGGCGGTGGCGGGGGCCAGCCTGCTCCGGGCGAGCAGGTACCCGACGACCGCGCCGATGACGATCCCGGCCAGCAAGGCGAGTATCACCATGCTCCCAGTATCGGCACGCCCGGCGGCGGATTGAAGACACGACACGCATGAGGTCAGCACCTGGTTCCGGGAGGGACGGCGTACCGGTCGCGGTAGACGCGCTCGGCGAAGTCGAGGAGCGCCTCGGTGTCGGCCAGCGTCGACGCTACGCCGAAGGACACCCGGACCGCTCCCGTCCGCTGGGATCCCGGCCGCCCGGGCCGGCCGCCGGTCTCCAGCGCGGCCTCTCCGGCCCCGGGGTTGCTGAAGCACCCGGTGCGCAGCGAGATCCCGGCCGCGGCGGCGTCCCGGGACACCAGGCGCTCGTCGACGGGCCGTCCGTCCGGGTCGAGCAGGCTGAACGCGACGATCGCTCCCCGCGCGGCACCGCCGGCCGGGCCGTGGATCCGGGCCATCGGCGCGCCGTTGCCGTGCTTCAGCCCGCTCAGGGAGTCCAGCAGCCAGTTGGTCAGGATCGACACCCGCAGCGTGATCAGTTCCGGGCCGACGCCGGCGATCCACTCCAGGCCCGCGGCGACATCGGGGATGGACAGGTAGTTGACGGTCCCGTCCTCGAACCCGGCGGCGCCGTCCAGCGGCTGGTGCCAGTCGCCCCGGACGCTGGCCCCCCGGGTCGTCCCGCCGGAGAACCAGGGCCGCCGCAGCCGGGGCAGCGCGTCCCGCCGCGCCAGCAGGCAGCCCACGCCGGTCGGGTAGCCGAATACCTTGTACCAGCTCACCGCCACGAATTCCGGCCGGACGACGGTGAGGTCCAGGCGGCTGGTCGACACGAACGCCGCCGCGTCCAGCAGCACGTCGTACCCGGCGGCCTGGGCCCGGGGCACCCAGCGCAGCGGGTGCCGGACACCGCTGAAGTTGGACTGGGCCGGGTAGGCGAACAGCCCGGTCCGGACGCCGGGCCCGGGGGCGAGGGCGCGGTCCAGGTCGGCCTCGGCGGTGCGCAGTTCGGGCCCGGTGACCGGCACGTACGTGATGCGGGCCCCTCCCGCCCGGGCGAACTCCCGGATGCCCGTCACGGAACTGTGGTTGTCGGCGGTGAGCACGAGGCGGCTGGAGCGGTGGAAGGGGTAGGCCTCGCCGACGAGACGGCAGGCGCCGGTGGCGTTCGGAGTGAAGATGACGGCGTACTCGTCCGCTGTCGTCCCGAAAAACCGGAGCACGGTCCGGCGGGTGTGCTCGATGAGCCGCGCCGAGGTCATCGCGGCCGGGTGCTCCGACCGCGGACTGCCGTAGCAGGTGCTGTGGACCCGTGCCGCGTGGACGCGCAACTGGGCCCGGGACGGCAGCCCCGCCCCGGCGTAGTCGAGGTAGACGTGCCCGGCCTCGTCCAGGTACCCGTACTCGGAGCCCCTCAGGTCATCCAGCACGGTGGTGGCCGCGTACTGCGGGTACGCGGCGTGGAAGTCGCTCACTTGGCGGTCCCCTTGGTGATCCCCTCGATACTCCTTCAACCTAGTGTCACAACATGAACACTATGGGTCACTGGAGTGCCGAAGGCAACCGGAACCGCCGTCGTTGTGTGATGCGGGACGGGATGTGATGCTGGACAGGTGACAAGCCCGACGATTGCCTCGCTGCTGGCCACGTACCTCCGACTCGCGGGCGTGACGCACGTCTTCGGTTATCCCGGGGAGTCGATTGTCGCCCTCATCGAGGAGCTACGTATCGAGACCTCCCGGACGGACTCCCCGGAGTTCATACCGGCGGTCCGGGAGGCGAGCGCCGCGTTCATGGCCGAGGGCGCCGCGATGCGCACCGGCCTGCCCGGCGCCGTCGTGTCCACGCTCGGTCCGGGCTCGACCGCCGTGCTGAACGGCGTGGCATCGGCCCAGCTGGACCGGGTTCCGCTGCTGGCCGTGTCCGGGCAGGTGGACAGCCGCCGCGAGCAGTACTGGACCCACCAGGGCGTCGACCACGACCGCCTGTTCGCCCCGGTTACCAAGCTGGCCGCCCGGCTGGAGCCGCCGTCAGCCGACGTCGTGACGCGCAAGGCGCTGCGCACGGCGGTCGCCGAGCGGCCGGGAGCGGTACACCTGACGGTGACGCACGACGCTTTCGGCTCGCCGGTTCCTGACACGGAGCCGGTCCTTCCTCCGCTCGCGGTCAGCGCCGGGACTCTTGAGGTCTACGCCTCGGGTTCCGGCGACGTGCCCGGCGCGCTGCGCTCCTCCCGGAGACCCGTGATCCTGGCGGGCGCGGGGGCGATCCGGTGCGGCGCGTCGGAGGCCCTCGCCGGCCTGGCCGAACGGATCGGCGCTCCTGTGGTCGTGGGTGCCATGGCCAAGGGGGTCATCTCCGAAGAGCACCCGTATTTCGCCGGTGTCGTGGACATGGCCGGCCACCAGGCGGTGTGGTCGCTGCTGTCATCCGCCGACCTCATCATCACCGCCGGGTTCGACTCGGCCGAGCTGATCACTCCGTGGAAGATCCGGACGCCGGTCCTCCACGTCGACACCACGCCCAACACCGACCAGGTCTACCCGGCGTTCCTCGAAGTCGTGGGGGACATCGGGGCGGCGCTGTCCTGGCTGGCGTCGTCGGCGCCCGAGGGGTCCGCTCCGCGATGGTCCGCCTCGGAGATGGACTCGCACCGGTCGTCGCTGCGCTCCGCCTGGGAAGCGGGGTACGCGGCCGGCCGCCTGAACCCGTCCGAGGTCGTCTCCGTCGTGCGGGCCGCGGCGCCTCCGGGAACCGTGGCGACCGCCGACGTCGGGTCGCACAAGATCATGACCGGGCAGGCGTGGACCGCCCTCGCCCCGCGGGAGACGCTCATCACGAACGGGCTGTCCTCGATGGGGTTCGGGCTGCCCGCGGCGATCGGGGCCGCGGTGTCGTCCCCGGGCCCGGTGGTCTCGTTCACCGGCGACGGGGGTTTCGCGATGACCGCCTCCGAACTGGCCGTGGCCGCGCGGTATTCGCTGCCCCTGGTCGTCGTCGTGTTCTCCGACGGCGGGCTCAACCGGATCGAACTGCACCAGGCCTCGGTCGGGTACCCGCTGGCGGCGACTTCGGTCGACCCGGTGGACGTGCCGCTCCTGGCGGAGTCGCTGGGCTGCGACGGGATCCGGGTGGAGAGCGTCTCCGCCCTGGAAAAGGCCCTGTCGTCGGCGTTCGTCTCGCGCTCCCGCCCTCTGGTCATCGAGGCCCGCGTCGACACCTCGCAGTACAGTGCGCAGTTCTGACTAGACTCGCGTGACGTGAGCCTGTCTATCGGAATCGTCGGTCTGCCCAACGTCGGCAAGTCCACCCTGTTCAACGCGCTGACCCGGGCCGGAGCGCTCGCCGCGAACTACCCGTTCGCGACGATCGAGCCGAACGTCGGAGTGGTCGGCGTCCCCGACCCGCGGCTGGATAAGCTCGCGGAGATGTACTCCTCGGCCCGCGTGGTGCCGGCGTCGGTGCGGTTCACCGACATCGCGGGCCTGGTCAAGGGGGCCTCCGAGGGGCAGGGGATGGGCAACCAGTTCCTCGGCCACATCCGGGAGACGGACGCGATCTGCCAGGTGGTGCGCGCCTTCGCCGACCCCGACGTGTCGCGGGTGGAAGGCTCCGTCGGCCCCGAGGGCGACATCGAGACCATCGTCACCGAGCTGATCCTGGCGGACCTGCAGACCCTGGAGAAGGCGGTGCCGCGCCTGCAGAAGGAGACCAAGTTCTCTAAGGACGCGGAGCGGCGCGAGGTGGCCGCCGCCGCGGAGGCGGCCGTGTCGGTGCTGGACGCCGGGAAGACGCTGTTCGCCGGGGCGGCCCCGGCCGGGATCTCGCTGGACTCGCTGCGCGAACTGCACCTGCTGACGGCCAAGCCGTTCGTGTACGTCTTCAACCTGGACGTGGGCGAGCTCGGGAACGAGTCCCTGCGCCAGTCGCTGGCGGAACTGGTGGCTCCGGCCGAGTCGGTATTCCTGGACGCCAAGACCGAAGCCGACCTGACCGAGCTGGAGCCGGAAGAGGCCCTGGAACTGCTCGCTGACGCAGGGCTAGAGGCCCCCGGCCTCGACCTGCTGGCCCACGCCGGCTTCAAGGCGCTGGGCCTGCAGACCTTCCTGACCGCGGGGCCGAAGGAGAGCCGGGCCTGGGAGATCCCGATCGGCGCGACCGCTCCGGAAGCGGCCGGGACGATCCACACCGACTTCCAGCGCGGCTTCATCAAGGCGGAGATCGTGTCCTACGACGACCTGATGGCGGCGGGGTCCATGAACGCCGCGCGCTCCGTCGGCAAGGTCCGGGTCGAGGGCAAGGAGTACGTCATGCAGGACGGGGACATCTGCGACTTCCGGTTCAACGTCTGACCCTCGTCTGATCCACCAGCACGCGCCGGGCGCCGCGGCACCCCTAGGGGTACCGCGGCGCTTTCTGTTCCTCCTGTTCCTCCTGTTCCTCCTGTTCCGCTGGCGGTGCCACATTTGTTTCAGCCGTCACTTTTCTTGCCCCCATTGCTCGCGCGCCCGGACTCGATGACACTCGGAGCGCCCTTTTCCGGACTCGATGACGCGTTGGCTGCCCTCTTGAGCAGTCGACGAGTCGTTGGCTGCTCTTCTGGCGCGAGAACGGCCGCCCCATCAATCACAGAAGAAACTTTTGTTCACTCAGGTAGTCGTCGCGTCATCCAGTTGATGACTTTTGTCATCAATGATCCGAATCGACCTGTGTGATCTGTATGTACGTATTATTCTCTTCGTGAACTGGTGTTGCGATTCACGAATCGCGACACGCCCGGGATGCGTTACGCCGTAGGCGATACAGGTGCGCGTGCCCCGGGAATCCCTTGAGCCAAGGGTGAAACGCCGCCTACGTTGAGGTGCCGGCCCGCCGGGTCTGACCCGACGGCAATGGTTACTTTCCGTATGCGGGCTTTGGAGGGGGTTGGGAAGGGTAAGTGCCGCTCACCAGGAAAAATTAAACATTGCCCGATATGACATGAACCACTACGGTAGCTGTTGCGTATCTCTAAGTAACGAGTTACGTTCAGCACGCAGGCTCGCGCGATGGAGCGCGTGGATATGGGTCAGTGTGGCTGGACGCAACTCCAGTATGCGGAAGGTGCATCTGGTTACCGTCCATTGCGCCACGTGCGGCGATTTTTTGCCGCACAATGGAGCACGAGACCGCAGGGTGCACGCCCGTACCTGGCTGTCCAGGCACGGGAGCGGGCGGAGGTGTGATGGTACGTAGGTCTAGCGTCGCTAGCCTTGATAGCGGTACGGAGTCGACCGTGTACGGTGAAGAGTCGCCGAGCGCGCCGGAGCGCGACGGCCCGGCCGTCAAGTCGCCGTGGCGTGGTGGCGGCGGACGCTGGACGGTCTGGCCGCTCCGCGTGGTGTTGTGGGTGGCGATTATCGTTATCGGCTACCGCGGAGTCATGGCGATTGTCCTGAACGAGACGCCGACTTCGACGAGTAGCGCTCCCGCCCCCGCGGCTCCCGCTCCGTCGAGTAAGTTCCCGGTGACTCTGGCGGAAGCATATGCTCTCCAGTTCGGCCAGGTCTACCTGAACTTCAATCCGGTGACCGCCGCTCAGCGGGCGCATCAGCTGGCCTCGTTCATCCCGTCGAGCGCGAGCGAGCAGCAGTCCCAGTTCGGCTGGAACGGCTCGGGCTCGGCCAAGCTGAGCTCCGAGCAGGTCGCCGGGATCGACGTCCGCGGCCCGAACACGGCGGTCGTGACCCTCCTGGCCACGGTTAACGACAAGCTGATGGAACTCGGCGTCCCGGTCTACTCCTCGGGCGGCACCAGTCTCGTCGTCTCCGGGCAGCCGGCCTGGCTTCCCGCTCCCTCGGCGGCCCAGCCTCCGTCGTCTCAGACTCCCAACAGCGACCAGGGCGCGCAGTCGGCGCTCATGTCGCAGCTTCCGGCCTTCTTCTCCGCCTACGCGAGCGGAGACCAGTCGACCCTCAACCGGTACCTGGCCTCCGGAGCCTCGATCAACGGGCTGAATGGCGCCGTCCGCTTCGGCTCGATCGGGAACATCACGGTTCCCCAGGGCGGCGATAAGCGCGACATTACCGTCACGGTCAACTGGCTCCTTCCTGGCCAGCCGAAACAGTCCGTACCGCAACTTACTACGACTTATGACATGTCGGTCGTCGACCAGCAAAGCGGAAAATGGTATGTAGAAGACATCCGTGCATCTACGCAGCCGATGGGGACGCAATGATCCGGGATGTGTTCTTCCGTGCCGCCGCACCGCGGGGTCCGGCCTGGCGTACGCGGCGACTACGTCGGTGTTCCCGACGCCTAACTGATGTTCACGGAAGGAAAGAATAGAAATGTACCATATCCTGGCCGCCGCTCCGCTAGCGGCAGGAGTAAATACCCAAGGGCTCGTCTCTTATCTCCAGAGTCTATTCGGCCCGCTATTCCTGGGGATCGTGGGAATCGTGGCTCTGTTCTTCCTCTTCACGAGGGAGATCACCAAGTTCGTGCAGTTCATAGTCCTCGCGGTCCTGATCGCGGTGGTCTTCTACACGCCCGGAATCGTCCAGGCATTGGCAACCGGAGTAGCAAGCGCGCTCGGAGTGCACTAACACTTCGTCGCGAAGGAGCGCATACAGGTGGACCTGCCCACTTATACGAACATCTGGCGGATCGAGAAGCGGCTGTACAAGCTGTACGACGTACGGCTGCCCGCGCCGCTGCCGATCAACCTGATAGTCGTATTTGCCGGGATCACAATACCCTACATATTCATCCTGTATATGATCGGGGTCCCACTTAGCCACACTCTTGTATGGCTGTATGTGCTGCCTCCCGGCGTGCTTACCTGGCTTACCACCAGGCCGGTTATCGAAGGAAAACGACTTCCGGAATTGGTGGAATCGCAGGT